>Ga0180432_10002495_pt1 | contig 27494 bp, 26 predicted proteins | sample SS_ome_10_FD_132414 | JGI IMG/M metagenome (GOLD analysis project Ga0180432, IMG submission 132414) | Hypersaline lake sediment archaeal communities from the Salton Sea, California, USA - SS_1_MS_2 metaG | ecosystem: Environmental > Aquatic > Non-marine Saline and Alkaline > Hypersaline >... | reverse complement strand
GGCTGAAGTTCGCCGACCCGCTGATGACCCACGGATCGTCACTCAAGGGGTCGATCAGCATGTACTTTGTATGGATGTACTGGACGTGCCCGTTAAGCCCGGTCAGGCGCTCCGCCGTCCAGCGCTTGTGGAGCCACTCATCGACGATGTTCTCCTTGAGAACGCCGCCGATCGAGATGCGGTTGCAGTGATGGTGCCGGATGAGATCGAGCCCCTTTCCGGGCTTGTCGAGCAAGACATAGCGTAGGTACGGACGGTCCTCCTCGAGCACCTTCTCGAACGGCTCGCTGATTCCGAATGCGGCCGTTAGGAAGACGCTCGACCGCGCCTCCTCCATACGCCTGGCGTACCAGTCGAGAGCCTCCATCGAGCCTCTCGGACTGAAAATGGGCGTGATCGAGCCGGACGGAGGCTCCGGCATCGGGACCGGAGATCGGTCGTCGTTCCAGGGCCGAAGCGCCTTCGCGGACGGATCCCCCGCAAGCTGCTTCCAGTACTCGTGGTAGGCCGCCGCCACGACCTCGTCGCGAACGATGTGCCCGACGTTCGAGTGACCGAAGAGCCCCCCCTCCGTGATGTTCGTCGAGCCGGTCCAAACCTCGACAGGCCTGTCCTTATGCAGGAGCACGATGAACTTGTTGTGTGAGATGTAGGACGGGTTCGTCGTACGGGGAATCGCATGCTCCGGACCGATTCCGACTTGCTCCAACGTCGAGCGATTGACGTTTCCCGGCTCCGCCCCCTTTCCGTCGAAGACGATCCGAACGTCGGCTCCTCGATCGATCGCGCGTTTGAATTCCTCGAGGATCGGTTCGTAGTTGAACTCGTAGACCGAGGCTCGAAGTCCCCACGCCGGGCCTTTTGCAGACGAGATGAAGTCGCTCAATCCTTTGGCGAGACCTCGCGACAGCCACCGGAAGGCGGGTTCGCCGACATCGTCCGGTGAAGCGTTTCCGAACCTCCGTGCGTAGGCCTGCGAGCCGGCGACCCCTCGATTGAAATAGACAGCGTGGACTCCCTCGTCCTCTCTCTCGGTTCGGACGTCCACGGTCACGGCCCTGCCGTGCCCCAGATCGGACGGTGTCCCGATGCGAGGAACGACGACATAGGTGTAGTCTCGCCCCGGCTTCGCCGTGTAGTCACCCCACAGGAAGTCCTGGATCGGTGCATTCCACGTGCTAATCGAGGAGCCGGGATGATAGTGCTTCGAGTGATCCGGGAACGATTTGAATCCGCGAAGCCACCACATCTCGTCCTCGGTGTGGTCGATCCGTTTGATCGAGAACCCGAGCAATCCCTTTCGCGCTGCCGGATTCTTCGCGTCCATCCCGAGCAGAACGCCATGGCAACCCGAGATCGCGTGAACCGTGATTCCTCCGGCCTCTCCACGCGCTCTCACGGCGCAGTCACGCTCCGCCGTCCGAGGGATCGGGCACGACCGGCCGGAAGACCAACCAGTCCTCGTTCAACACGTACGCCTGTCTCTCGATGTCGAAGCGAGGCGGCACCCGCTCGTTCAGCCCCTCGAGATACGGAAGAAGCGGCCTCAGCGGCGGGCTCTCCCTCTCTCTGCGATCGAGGTCGGTCTCCTCCCAGCCGAATCGCTCCCGATACGAAGCGAATCCGAATCCGTCGAAGAACGATTCGCCCCCGAGGAGCGCCATGTACCACATGCTCGGGATCGCCCTTGGATTCGGCCGAATCGGAACCTGCACCTCCAGCTCTTCGAGATGGCCGAGAGCCGCAGCGTCGCCGGATTCCTCGAGCCGAGAGCGAAGTGCGTCGAGCGCCGGGAAGTCGGTGCGCGGACTGACGAACAACACGGGCTTGTTCTCGAGCCGTGCCATGACAATCTCGTGAACCGTCCCGACGCTGTAGACGTTGGTCGGGCAATACGCCACAAGGAAGTCGCTGGTGTCGACCATCCGAAGGTCCGTGTGAAGCGTGGGCCAGAACGCGTCACACAACTCGGCCCGGAGCCGATCGCCCGACTCCGTGTCCTCATACGTCCAGTCGTAGCGCTTGCTGGCCGAGAACTCGTCTTCCTTCCCGTAATCCGGCATCCCCGCGATCCCAGGCTTGTACCACGGATCGAAGACTGTCACCCCCATCCTTCGCAGGAACTCCCCCACTCGGTTCCGCCAGCCCAGCCGCTTTTCCTCAGCGCGCGAGGCGACGAAATCCATCGGCCCGGAGAGATAGACGCGGCTCCCTTTTAGAATCGGACTTCCTTCCAGGCTCGCAGCCTGATCCGCGAGGAATCGCTCCCGAGTTCCTCGCGAGGGCGAGGGGCCGCCTTCACGCCTTCCCTCTGTCTCTTCCATGTCCCCTCCTCTAGCTCGTCGAGCCCCACGCGCTCGCGACGCGCTCCTGCACGTCGGCGAAGGCTTCTTTGATCGCCCCGTGGTACTCGGCGAATGCGGTCCGCAGCTCCTGCCAAGCGGATTCGTACGCCGCGCGCGCGTCAGCATCGTCGGACCCCGGATCCGCCGAAAGCGCAGATTGCGCGACGAGACAGGCCTCTTGCAGCGAAAGGACCGCCTCCCGCTGAGCCAGGAGATGCCCACGGAGTTCCTCGTCTCCCTGACCTGCCTCTTCCAGGTACTCGAGCCAGCCGTTGATCGTCGCATGAGACTCGAAGGTCCGGTTGACGACGGCCAGATACGGAAGGATCGCCGCGCGACGCTGCGATTGAAGATCTCCGCGAAGCGTCGATCCGTCCGCGCGTCGGAGGACCCGCTCGGTCTCCGCGGTCCAGATGGCGGTCGCCGGATTCGATTTGCGCTTCGCGGCGTCGAGCGTGATCTCACTCATGATCCAGAAGATTTGGTCCGCCTCGATGGAGCCGGCTTGCCCGAGCAGGATCCCGGCCTCTCTTGCCATCCCCTCGCACGCCATGAACGTCTCTCGACCGATCAGCGGGATCGCGCCGATCGGCTCTCGCACGTGCGGAGCAAGATCGCCGTCGATCGATCCAAGGAGGACCCATCGATCCTTGTGACGGGTGTCCGTAAGAAGCGAGGGAGCGCCAAGGATCCTCGCTTCTTCGATCATGAACTTGATCTTGTCGAATGGGTCGAGAATCGGCCGTGGTGTCTTGTTGCGGTCGCGATTGTCAACGAACGCGCTGTACGGCTCGACGATCCCAATCGGCATAAGGAGCATCCTCTCCGGAATGTGCGGGTTCTTTCGCAGCTCCCGCCAGACCCGCCGTGCGCTAAGTGCGTCGAGGCAAAGCCACATTCCCATCTTGAGGATGTCGACGGAGAGAGACGTGAAGACCGATTGGATTCGCTGAGCGGCCGTCGAGGCCGTGTACATCGGATCGACCGGGCGCCCGTCGCACAGGATGATCGAACGTTCGTCCGAGTAGTCGGCCAGGTAGTCGAGCTCCGATGCGGTGAAGTACTCGAGAAGATTCGGAAGCCACTCGTCCTCCGACTCGTCGCACACGGCCACATACCGGAGTCCGAGTTCGACGGCCACATCGATGGCCTGGCACGTCTTCTCGACGCGCGGAGTCATCGCAAACTCCGTGTCCGTCGCCGCCGCGTCCCCAGCATCGGAACGAAGCAGGAGGAAGAGGGCGGTCACTGCTCGATCCGGCGCAGAAACCCCGTCGAGCGCCGCCCGCGCGAGCGCGACCATTTCGTCACGCCCCAGATCGGTGATGTCGAGCGCCGCACCGACCTCCGGCAGAAAGGCCCGATCCTCCGGGGGGGTCCTCGCGACGAAATCGCGATAGCGGGCGAGCTGCTCCTCGATCTCCTCCTGCGCCTCCTCGACCCGGGTCACTCCGCCGTCCCGCTTCGGGCGGAACAGGTATCCCCTCGCTGGTGCGATGTCCTGGACGTGCGGGTGTGCGAAGTTGCTGTACGGAATCGACTGGATGTCCTCCGAGATGTTGCTCGATGTCGGGATCGAAGCGGCGAAGAGACGGGTCGCCATCGCAAGGGTCGGCGGGATTGGCGCGACCGCCTGCCCCGGAACGATGAGTTCCCCGTCGAGGCCCCAGTTGAGATCCATCTCCTCCAGCGCTTGCGCCGCCGGCGAGAGCGCAATCCCCATGGTATAGATGTAGCCTGCATCGGAGTCGCTCGCCGAGACGAAATGCAGCATCCCCGCCGGCCGTCGCCGGAGCCGTTCGAATCGGGACTCTCCCTGTGGGGGAAGTGGGAACCGCCCGTGCTTCGCCATCGCTTCCCAGCCGATCCGGACGGCAAGGCGAGCAGGGACGGCGATCTCGAAGCGAACCTCCGTCAGCGGCTCGATGTCGAGCAGTGCCTTCTGGATCCGGTCGACAACCTTCACCGCCACGAGAGCGGCATCCTCCATGGCGTGGCTCGTCGTGATGGTTCCGAACGGGTCGTCGTCCCCGACTGCCCGACAGGCGTCGAGGAGCCGATCCCGGAGGTCCGCCGGGCAATCGATACCGTAGTCGCTCTTCGCTTCCAGGAGCACCGCATCGACCTCTCCGCGTGTGAGTGCCCCGCTCGTGAGGGATGTCAGGAGGCGCTCGAACTCGGCCTCCTCGAGAGCGATCTCGACCCGCTCCGTCGGAAGCGCCAATCGTCCTGCGTCTCCCGGAGGAGCGGGGCGAAAGACGAGTCCCTCGCCCGACTCCCCATCGCTTCGCATGATTCGTTGAACCAACGTCGGGTGTTCGCGTGCCTTCGCTTCCGCCACTCTCCTCACCCTCCTCCTCGCAGGTCGGCGCGAGCGAGAACTCCCCTCGCGTTTCGCGACGCGTACCGATTTCTCGGAGCGATCGCTGCCCGCTCCGGATTCCAGCCTCCGCATTTCATCATCTCTTCGCTCACCACACGACTATGGACTATACGTTTCCATGAACGCACCGTCAATTGCGTTTATGTAATGTCACGACTTGGAGAAGCGAGATCTTGCCCCGCACGCACAGGAGAGAAAGAAAGTGGGCGTTCGCAATCCGCGAACGCCCATCTCAAGGGATTATCAGGCTGCTTCGTCTCTAGGCGGGGACGAACTGGAGCCCGAGGATCTCTCGACCGCCCTGTTCCCGAACGACGCCGATCGTCGTCTTGACCGCCTTGCCGAGCTTCGGGTCATCATCGAGAAGCTGGCCGGTCACCCGCCGGCCGTCTTCGAGTTCGACGATCGCCAGGCGCAGATACCGCGTTTCATAGTCGATCGCAAGCGCGTAGACATCGGTGTACGTAAGGAGCTTCCCTGCGCCGCCGATCTCGACCGCCTCGAACGACTCTCCGCGACAGTTCGGACAGACAGCGTGCGCCGGGTAGCTCACCGCTTCGCACGACGTGCACTTCGCTCCGTAGACCACATCCCGCCTCATCACGCCTCCCTCCGAAGCACAGTCGCCACGACGTTGTTCCCGAATCCGCCGAAGTTGCATGCGTAGCCGACACTCGCATCCTCGATCTGCCTGCCGGTCGCTTCACCGCGCAGTTGCCAGGTCAGCTCGACCAGATGCGCAACGCCGGTCGCGCCGACCGGGTGCCCCTTCGCTTTGAGTCCACCGGATGGGTTGATCGGAAGGCGCCCGTCGAGCCGCGTCTCGCCGCGCTCGAGCGCCAGGTGTCCCTCTCCTCTCGGGAAGAACCCGGCCGCCTCGCTCTCGGCGATCTCGAGGATCGTGAATGCATCGTGGAGTTCGACGACGTCGACGTCGGACGGACCGATACCGGCCATCGAGAAGGCCGCTTGGCTCGCCAGTCGGACCGCCTTGAGATCGGTCGGGTCCTCTCGTTCGTGAACGGCATGCGTGTCGGTGGCTTGGCCGATCCCGGCGACTCGGATCTTCGGACACCGCAGCCGTTCGGCGATCGCCTCCGAGACGAGGACGATCGACGCTGCGCCGTCGCTGACCGGGCAACAGTCGAACAGATGAAGCGGCTCGGCGATCGGCGGGTTGTTCACGATCGCCTCGGGCGCCGTCAGGATCCCTTCCATCGTAACCGTCTGCTGAATGTGCGCGTACGGGTTCTTCGTCCCGTTCTCGTGATTCTTGATCGCCACCATCGCCAGATGCTTCCGCTCGACGCCGAACCGGTCCATGACCAGGCGAGCGAACATCCCGGCCAGCGAGGGGAGCGTCACACCGTAGATATACTCGGCCTCCGGATGCGACAAGCTGGCGACGAAGTCGGTCCCCTCCAGGCCATTCACCACCCGCATCCGCTCCACTCCCGTCACCAAGACGGCGTCGGCCATCCCCGCCGCAATCGCTTGAACGCCGACCTTGACTGCCGACGCGCCCGACGCGGGCCCGTTCTCAACCGCTTCGGCCGCGGCCGGATAGAGGGCCAGTTGATCGACCAGGGCACTCCCAAGCGCGGTCTGATGGTTGATCCGAGCCGCTCCCATGTTGGCGACAACGACGGCGTCAATCGGGATTTCACCAAGGTTCGCGTGATGAAGGGCCGACAGTGAGGCGACACTGGCAAGCTTGATCAACGACCACTCCGACCGGCCGAAGTTCGTCATCCCGGCACCGGCGACATAGACGGGGTTCATGCCTTCTCCTCCTTCTCGCCGGCGACCTGGCGAACGACCATCTCCTGTTCGGGAAGGACGATCTTCTCCGCGGTTCGCATGAGGTCCTCCGGAACCGGACGTCGCCCGGAGACGAGCCGCGCCTTCGCGTCGTAGTACGTCTGACGGGGAAGGACCCACGAGGGGACGCCGCCCAGCTCGTGCTGCACCTCGAATCGCTTCTCCAGCGGGTACTCGATCATCCATCGTCGGAACCCGATCGGGCTCTCGGCAACGATCAGAACTTCTTCCTGACCGCAGTGCTCGATGTGATACTCCATCTTCGCAGCGAACAGGTGCGATCCGACGCGGAGCCCGCGGCGGATGGTGAGCGTGTGGTAGCTCATCCCCGTCTTCTGGTCGACGAGGCGGCCGTTGACCATTCCGGCGAGGACCCCGTCGATCAATCCGGCGAGGACGTACTCGTCCTTGACGCGATACCGCTTGTACGCAAGAAGCTCGCCGAACAGCCTGGCGGCAACGATGTCGTAGAAATCCCGCTCGACCCAGAGAAGCGGGTAGATCGCCTCCAGAAGGATCGGAATCTCATCTCGCTCGACCTGCCGGACGACCATCACCTCGCCGCTCGCCAGGGTGATCGCCTTGGGAGGGTATGGAGGCATGTTCATCCCCGGGGGGCGAAGGCTCGCTTCCAGTTCGCTGACGTGTGCCATGCCGTCTCCTTTCCTGCCGTATTGGGAATCGCCGAGCCTCGCCCGAATCGCGCGGGCGAACGCCGACGTCAGGCTGTCAGACAGACTGACGACTTAGGGTAAGCAAGCGAAGTGACCCCGTCAATCGGACGGCGGCACGATCGAACCGAACGGATCGATTCACCCCACCCGTTCGGCTATCCGCCTGCCCGAAGTGCGTCGAGCGTCTGCTTCGCCGCCGGCACGAACCCGAAGAATCCACGCAGCTCCTCGCAGGCGTAGTCGTCGCAGCCGGCGCATGTGTCGAGCCCCTTTCCGGAGGCACAGGCTCGGATCTTGCATACGGAGCAGTGCGACATCCATGGCCCGTCCGGCGAGAGACACCCATTGCATCGCACGTCTTCTGTACCGATCTGGCCGCCATACTCCACGCTCCACTCGGCCGCGACCTTTGCGAGGGCCTCTTCGTCCCCGCTGCGTGTTGCGATGTAGCCGGGACACTCCGTGCAGATCAGGCCGCAGCTCGCGATCATTTTCGCCTCCATTGTCCCTCCTTCACCCGATGTGACGGCCATCATACCGGAATCCGACGTCCGATTGAGGCGCGATGTAGCCCCCAGCGACGACCTGTATACTCTCGCCTCGGGATCGGGGAACCAGCCAGAGGGGAGAGACGATGCGCTACGACTATGATGTCTGTGTAATCGGCCTCGGCCCGGCCGGGATGGCCGTCTCGATCATGGCCGCCCACATGGGATTGAAGACCCTGGGAATCGAGCGTCGCAACCTCGGCGGGGAGTGTATGAGCGTCGGCTGCATTCCGAGCAAGGCCCTACTGCGAGCCGCTCATGCTCGGCATCTGACGACGACGTTCCCGGCACTCGGCCTTTCGAGGGTCGAACCTCCCGACCCGATTGCTCCGTTCGGCCGGATCGCCGATCGCCTTCGATTCATCGACGAGAAGAAGACGACCGCCATGTTCGAGAAAGTCGAACTGAAGCTTCGTGAGGGACCGGCGTCGTTCGTCGATCCGCATACCGTTGCCGTCGGCGATGGCCGAGCCACGGCGAAGAAGATCTTCGTCTGCACCGGAACCGTCCCCCGTGTCCCGCCGATCTCCGGACTCGACTCGGTCGAATACCTCACCAACGAAACGATCTTCGATCTCGGGGGGATCCCGGAGAGCCTGCTGATCCTCGGCGGGGGCGCGATCGGATGCGAGATGGCTCAGGCGTTCTCACGCCTCGGGTCGCGTGTCACGATCGTCCACATGGACCGTCACCTTCTCCCCCACGGAGATCCGGACGCCGGTCGGTTTCTCGAGGAGGTCTTCGCCGCGGAGGGGATCGCCGTCTACAACGAGCGAAGCCTTCAGCGCGCCACACAAGAGAGTGCTACGATCGCTCTGCAAACCGATCGGAACGAGACCCTGAGAGGGGAACGTCTCCTCGTCGCCGCCGGGAGGCGCTTCGATCCCTCGGTGCTGAACCTCGAGGCGGCCGGCGTGGCGTACGGCGACGGCGGGATCCAAGTCGATCGGCACCTCCGGACGACCACCCGGCATATCTTCGCACCGGGAGACTGCAACGGCGCCCACCTGTTCTCACATGCCGCGATGCACCAGGGAATGATCGCCCTGGTCAACTCGATGCTCCCCGGGCCGTTCCGCAGGAGCTTCCGGGAGTACGTCGTGCCGTGGACGGTCTTCACCGATCCGCAGATCGCCCACGTCGGCTGGCTCGAGCGCGATCTCCGCGAGCACGACGTTCCGTACGAGACGATCGAGTCCAAGTACGAGGACTACGGGGCGGCCATTGCAGAGGAGATCGCCGTCGGATCCGTGAAGGCGTTCGTGAGCGAGAATGGCCGGATTTACGGCGCACGGATCATCGGCGAGGGAGCGGGCGAGATGATCAACGAGTGGGGATTGGCGATTCAGAACCGCCTTCGCATCCACAAGCTCACGTTCCTGCAACATAGCTTCCCGTCGATGTCGTTCCTCACCAAGCGGGTCTCCGAAGGCTGGATGATGAAACGGATGGAAAGCCCGTTCCTCCGCAGACTGGTGAGGTTTCTCTTCTGACGGCGCCGAACGGCCCCACAGCACCGTGTAGCTATTCGGAAGCGTCGTTGACACGCCCAGTTCCCTTCGCTATCATTCATCCGCTCGCCCACGGGCGAGATTCTAGGAGGTGCCATCCCTTCCGTGGAACAGGGTGAAAGACGATTGCCGAAGAGAGTGAATGACGCGTTTCACGCCGTCGGGCGCCGGAAGTCCGCGACGGCCCGCGTCTATTTGACTGAGGGAGACGGGACGCTCCTGATCAACCGGCGTCCGGCCGAGGAGTATTTCTCGTCGATCCAAGGGGCGACCGAGCACCTCGAGAAGACGCTCAGGACTCCGTTTTATGTGACCGGAACGGTCGGAAGGTTCGACGTACGCGCCACGGTGCGCGGCGGCGGATTCACCGGCCAGCTCGAGGCCGTTCGGCTCGGCATTTCCCGCGCACTCTGCGGCGTCACCGACGAGTACCGGGGCCCGCTGAAGAAGGCGGGGCTCTTGACAAGGGATGCCCGAGCGGTCGAACGGAAGAAGATCAACCGCCGGAAGGCGCGCAAGAGCGAGCAGTACTCGAAGCGCTAGACGGCATCGGAGGACCCGACACGTGAAGCAGGGAATCCATCCAGAACTGAAGAAGGCGATCGTACGCTGCGGATGCGGAGCGGAGTTCGAGACCCTCTCCACCGAAGAGGAGCTCCGCGTCGACATCTGCTCGAAGTGTCATCCGTTCTTCACGGGAGAGGAGCGGTTCGTCGACACTGAGGGCCGCGTTGAGCGGTTCAACCGCAAGTACGCCGAGGCAGGCAAGGACAAGAAGTGAAACCGCCGGTCGGCGGGCAAGCGGTCATCGAAGGCGTCATGATGCAGAACGGCGAGCGGATCGCGCTCGCCGTTCGTCGTCAGTCGGACGGGAAGATCCTCGTCCGATCGATCCCCGCACGCACCCGATTCAAACGCCTCGGTCGGATTCCGTTCATCCGAGGGACGTTTCGCCTCTACGACATGCTCTCGCTCGGGATCCGGGCCCTAAACCTGTCGGCCCAGCTCGCCTTCCCCGAAGACGAGCAACTCGGGAAGACCGGAAGCTTCTTCACGTTCGCCATCGCCATCGTCTTCGCCGTCGGAATCTTCATCCTCGCCCCGCTCTACGCAACGAACGCCTTCGAGACGCTGCGGACGGGGAACGCCGTTCTCTTCAACCTCGTCGAAGGACTGATCCGTCTTGCCGTCCTGTTCATCTATCTGGTCGTCATCTCTCGGATGAAGGACATCCGTCGAGTCTTCCGGTACCACGGGGCGGAGCACAAGGTCGTCTACACGTACGAAGCCGACGAAGAACTCACCGTGGAGAACGCCCGGAGACACACACGACTGCACCCGCGCTGCGGGACGGCGTTCTTGATGACCGTCTTCGTCATCGCTATCCTCGTCTTCTCGCTCGTCGGGAACCCGACGCTCTGGTTGAAGACCCTCTCTCGTCTCCTTCTGCTACCGGTCGTCGCCGGCATCTCCTACGAGGCCCTTCGCTTCAGCGGGAAGTCGTTCGACCGATGGTGGGTGCGCCTGCTCGCCCAACCCGGACTCTGGCTGCAACGGCTGACCACGGCAGAGCCGACCGACGACATGATCGAGGTCGCCCTGGCGTCGATGCGTCGGGCGCTCGGGAATTCCGATCCATCGGCCGAGGCCTCCCAGAACTGAGCCCGGGATGTCTCCGCTCGGCAGTCTTCGGGAGACTTCGCGTCTCTAGAACGTCAGAGACGGCGCTGCAGCGAGCGACATCGGGTGGGATTCGCCGAGGGCCTGATGGCGGAAGGCCCCGACGGCTGCGATCATCGCCGCGTTGTCGGTGCAATACGCTCGGGAAGGAAACGAAGCGGAGATCCCTCTGGACGCCGCGTGCTTCGTCAAGCCGGCTCGGAGATGCTCGTTCGCCGCAACGCCGCCGACAACGACCAATCGCTTCAGATGGTAGCGCCGCGTCGCCTCGATCGACTTCTTCGTCAGGATCTCGACGACGCTCGCAAGAACCGACGCGGCCACGTCTTCCGGCCGCTCGCGCGGGCTCTTCTTCAAGTGGTACAGAACGGCCGTCTTCAGACCGGCGAAGCTGAAATCGAACCCGGCCGACGTTGCCATCGGCCGCGGGAAGCGAATCGCCTTCGGATCCCCGTCCCGTGCAAGGCGGTCGATCTCGGCGCCCGCCGGATAGCCGATACCGATCATCTTCCCGATCTTGTCGAGCGCCTCGCCGGCCGCGTCGTCGACCGTCGTCCCGACAACCCGGTACTCCCCCAGCCGGCGAACCTCGATCAAGCTGGTGTGCCCTCCGGAGACGACGAGAGCCATGAACGGAGGTTCCGTCGGTCGGTCGCTCAGCCGATCGGCGAAGACGTGTCCCTCGAGATGGTTGACGCCGATGAACGGCGCCGACAGGCCGTACGCGAGTCCCTTCGCGTACGAGAGGCCGACGAGCAGAGGGCCGACGAGGCCCGGTCCGTACGTCGCCGCAACGAGGCCGAGATCGCTCGCTTCGATCTGCGCGTCGGAGAACGCCTGACGGACCAGGAGTGGGAGCTTGGCGAGGTGGTTTCGCGAGGCGACTTCCGGGACGACCCCGCCGTACCGAGCGTGGAGATCGGCTTGGGAATAGACCAAGTTGACCAGAACGTCCGTCTGCCCTCGAAGAACGGCGACTGCCGTCTCGTCGCATGACGTCTCGATCCCCAGGGTGATCGGCCCGCTACGATTCATGAACGTACTCTGGTTTCAACACCCCGATGAACGGCAGATTCCGGTAGAGCTCGCCGTAGTCCATCCCGTATCCGACGATGAACGCGTCCTCCTCGAGCTCGAACCCGGCGTAGTCGATCTCCGCTTCGATGACACGGCGCGAAACCTTGTCGATCAGCGTGCAGATCCGAATCGAGGCCGGGCGTCGTGCCATCAGACTCCGGGTCAGATAGTCGATCGTGTGCCCCGTGTCGATGATGTCTTCGACGATGAGAACGTCGCGCCCCTCGATCGGCATCTCGAGATCCTTCACCAATCGAACCGCCCCGGGAGCCGTTCCGTTCCCATAGGAAGAGACGCTCATCAGGTCGTACTCGAGCGGCATCGACATCCGCCGTGCGAGGTCGGCGGAGAAGATCAGCGCACCGCGCAAGATGCAGATCAGCAGGAGCGGACGCCCGCGCGCGTCCTTCGCCGCCCCGCCGTGCGTGTAATCCTCTACGATCGCGTCGGCCAGCTCGCCGACCCGACGCTCGATCGCCTCTTGCGAGAAGAGGATGGTCGAAACACGCGCTCTCAATCCCTCATCGCTCATGGCTCTCTTCGGTTCTCTAGGTTCTCACGACGAAACGATCGGCAAGGGCTTCCATCCTAGTTCGGATCCCGCCGTACTCCAATTCGTGATAGCCGAGCATCGCCGGTCCCGAGAAGCCTTGCTCGCGAATGGCGTGAGCCTTCGACGACGCCTTGTCGCGGACCCAGTCCCAATAGGGATGATCGAACGCATCGGTCGGCTCGGTCAGAATCCCGTCCCGGACGCAGAACGCGAGACAGGAAACAATCGGAGGGCCGTCGAAGAACGAGACGCTGCTTCCGGCCCTGACCGGCATGAGCGGGCCCGTGTGGCTGCCGCGCATGAACCCGGAGACCAGGTGGGCAATCTCGAACGGAGCGAGGACTTCGCCGGTCGCCGGGAAGCTCTTCTGCGTGCGGACGATCATGATTGGATCGTCCTTCCCGACGTAGGTGCCCGCGATGTTCTTCAATCGCGTCGTGCAGGACGAAACCGCGATATCCCCATCGTGCCTCGAACGGATCGATTCGATCACGAACCGCCCGTTGTCGCGGAGGAGAGCGACCAAGTCGTAGGCCTGCTCGGGTGTGACGAGTTCGATCACGCGGTCGCCCTCCGTGTGATCGACATCCATGACGGTGAAAGCGAATCCCTTCCCGACCGCCGGGGACAGCGCGAGGCCCGGGTTGTGCATCGGATCGGCGAACGCCAAGTAGAGCGGAAGGTTGTAAGCACCCGGCTCGGTCTTGTCGGCCGTGAACAGCAAGAACGGTTCGTTCGGGCGCTCGTCGAACTCCATCTCCGCAACGGCCGGCCCGAGACCCTTCGCATTGCCGGAGAAGGAGTCTTTGAGCAGGTCCTGACCGGCTCCGTAGAGGCCTTGCCGCTTGGCGACCTCGGTTCCGGCGAGGAACGCGTCCCACGCCAATCGATGGATGTCCGCACAATCGACGCCACGCTCATGCGTGAAGAGAATGGCTACGTCGTCCCCGGTCGAGGTCATCGCGTGATCGATGACCATGCCTCGCCCACCGTTCGCAACCGTCTCCTCTACTGCAGCGAGGAGCTCAGAACTCGGCCGAAGATGCCCACCGATGCTCCCGACGTCCGCCTTGATCGCCGTCAACGTCAGCTTCATGTCGCACCGACCTCCAGAAAGGACCGATGCCAACAGCACCGGGGCCGTTGGCGCCGCATTATACCGGGCCCCAACGCGATGGCAACATGTGACGACGAATCAGAACCGGCGAGAGCCTTCTTGGCTCCCTAGAGGTCTATCCGCGCCCGCCGCAGACGGTTCGCATTCCCGACGACCGTGACCGACGAGAGGGCCATCGCCGCCTCCGCGACGAGGGGATGGAGCAGCCCTAGGACGGCGAGAGGAATGGCGAACAGGTTGTAGAGGAAGGCCCAGAACAGATTCTGCCGAATCACACGGAAGATCGCGCGGGAGAGCCGGACCGCCCGAACGACGGCCCGGAGATCCCCGGAGGCGAGGGTGATCCCGGCCGTCTCCATCGCAATGTCGGTGCCCGTTCCGATCGCAATGCCAACGTCTGCCCCTTCGAGGGCCGGTGCATCGTTGATCCCGTCGCCAACCATCGCGACAGACCCCCACTCCGCGCGCAGATTCTCGATCGCCCGAAGCTTCTCGCCGGGAGCGACGTCGGCGATCACGCGTCCGATCCCGACCGCGCCGCCGACCGCTCGTGCGGTCTGCTCGTTGTCCCCGGTCAGGAGGACCGGGTCGAGGCCGAGAGCCCGAAGCTCGGCGATCGCCGTAGATGCCCCATCCTTCACTCGATCGGCGACGGCCAGAAGCCCGATCAGCCCACGAATGCTGTCCGCGACACCGACGACGGACTTCGCCTCGGATGTCAATCGTGCGAGAGCATCGCGCGCCGACTCGATCGAGGTACCCAGCTCCTCCAGCCATTCCGGGCGTCCGACGTGTACAGTGATGCCGTCGACCGTACCACTCGCCCCCCGTCCCGGTTCCGCGGCGAACCGATCGACCGGTGCAAGCTCGAGGCCTCGTTCGTTCGCTGCGGCGACGATCGCTCGGCCGATCGGGTGTTCCGATCCGGCGTCGACGGAGGCCGCGATCCGCACAAGGTCGTCCTCGGTCCCGGACAGCGCGATTGCGTCCGTGACGCCCGGACGCCCCTCGGTGATCGTTCCCGTCTTGTCGAAGACGATCGTCCGGACCCCCTTCAGAATCTGGATCGCTTCGCCCGAGCGGACAAGGATCCCCCGCTCGGCTCCGAGGCCCGTTCCGACCATCAGCGCCGTCGGCGTCGCGAGCCCCAATGCGCACGGACAGGCGATGACAAGAACGGCGATCGCCGCAAACAGAGCGAGCGAAACTGGGGAGAAGCTCGGATCAACCCACGGGAATACGCGTCCGGCCGCCTCGATGACCGCGAGCATCGCGCCCGGTGCAACCAGCCAAACGACCAGCGTCGACAGGGCGAGGCCGAGGACGGCCGGAACGAAGACGCGCGTCACCCGGTCGGCGAGCGCCTGAACGGGCACCTTGGTCATCTGCGCCCTCTCCACCATCCGCACAACCGAGGCCAGGAACGTCTCCTCACCGATCCCGGTCGCGCGCACCGTCAGGAGTCCCTCCCCGTTGACCGTGGCACCGATGACCCGATCCCCTTTCCGCCGTGCGATCGGCATCGACTCGCCGGTCACGATCGACTCGTCGACGTGGCTCTCCCCGCGAAGGACGAGCCCGTCCGTCGGGATCTTCTCCCCCGGGCGCACGATCATCTCGTCACCGACACGGAGCTCCTCGATCGGAACCTCGACCTCTCGACCTCCCCGCAGAATCCGCGCCGACTTGGCGGCAAGCTTCATCAGGTGCCTGATCGCCTCGGACGCGCGCCCCCTGGCGATGGTCTCGATGAGACGCCCGGTTAGATGGAACGCCATGATCATAGCTGAGACACCGGCGTAGTTGAGAATGGGGGTCCCTCCAACGACTCGCAAGATGACGGCTGCAACTCCTGTAGCGAAGGACGCGAACGTCCCGAGGCCGATCAGGGTGTCCATCGTCGGTGCGAGTGCGACGGCCGCCCGCGCCCCCGCGCGGAGGGTCGGCCCACCGGCGAAGAACAGGACCGGAGCCGCGAGGACGACCATCCCCACATGGAATGCAAGCGGAGATGGCCACATCACGCCGAAGGCCATCTCCGGGATCATCCATCCGACGACAGGGATCGCCAGGATCCAAGCGATCCGAGCTCGGTGTCTCGCCTCGGCGAGCCTCTTGCGCTCCCGCTGGACGAGGTCTCCACGGCCCGCCGGTCGGCCGACTCGATCGCCGTCCTCGCGAACCTCGGCGAAGAACGCCTCACGGGATTCCGTCCGATCCGGAATGACCATCGGATCGGCCTCGTAGCCCGCTTCACTCACCGCCCGAACCAGACGATCCACATCGATCTTCTCTTCGACGTCGAGTGAGGCGCGCTCCGCGAGAAGGTTGACCTGGACTGAGCGAACGCCGTCCACTTGCGACAGCGCACGCTCGACCGCCTGAGCACAGGAGGCGCAGTGCATCCCTCGAATCGACAGATCGACGTGTTCTCCGGACTCCGCATCCTTCATCGAATCAACTCCCGGTGTCGCCGACCGCCGCCGCCGACACCTCTCCATGATCCGATCCCTTGTGGATGGAGTACGAAGTCTACGTGGACGTCCGATGAACGACGGTGACCAGCCGGATCACGGACAGGTCGGCGAGGCCAAGTCGATCGAGTCGTCCCCGGCGAACTGATACTCCTCGCCGTACATCAGGTCGATTCCTTCCAGGATCTCGTCGAGGCGCGTGTGCCCCTTGTTGATCCGATCCGTGAACTCGACGTTGAAGACCGAGCCGAATCCCCAGGCGAGGAGCGTCCTCTGATCGGCACGGCACGACGCGATCACGGTCCAGGACGGATCGAAGAGGCCGACGGCACTTCCGGAGAAGCACGCATCGAGGATGAGGACCGTTCGGCAGGCGGCGCTCCGCAGAAGCAACCCGAGGTCCTCATACGGATAGAGACCCTCAACCTCTTCGGCTCCCTCCGGACCGCCCTCCGGCGTGGCGATCCTCTCGACGAAGAACGGCTGCATGAAGCTTTCGGTTCCATGACCGGCGTAGTAGAAGATCAGCGTATCGCTTTCTTCTACGCCGGAGACGAACGCCTCGACTCGCTCGACGAACGTTCGCTCGTCGATCTCCTCGGCGTGCAATCGAAGGATCGACGCGATCCCGAGCGAGTCAGCGAAGGCCGTCGCGATTCGATCTGCATTCCGGTCGAAGGCTCCCTGGAGGGCGCCTCGGCCGTACGCAGGCCCGCCGGTCTCGTCGTTCCCGGTGAGAAGGATGGCACAAGATCGCGGATTATCGGCGAGCGCGCCGGAAGCAACAGCAAGGAGAACGACCAGGACAAGGAGGCCTCCTCGATTTGCCGGTTTCCCGGATTCTCTCACCTCGACCTCCTGGAGACGCGCATCGGTGGAGCCGGCAATGAACCCCGTTCAGAACAACAATACTAGAATCGTACTCCATGTCGATACTGCCCGCAAACCCCCTACAAACCTGGAGATTAGACGTTTCGGCACGTAAAGTTACGCGCCGGCGGGTGGACCACACCGCGCCAGACACGGTAGCCCAGGAGGCTGAAATGAGCGAGGCAGGAACACTTAACCCATTCGAGATCTCTCAGCGCCAGCTGGACAAGGCGGCAGCGAAACTGAAGCTCGATCCCGAGGTCCACGCACTCCTTCGGGAGCCGATGCGCACCCTCGAGGTTCATTTTCCGGTGAAGATGGACGACGGAACGTCGCGAACGTTCACCGGATTCCGCGTTCAGTACAACGACGCGCGAGGGCCCACGAAGGGCGGCCTGCGATTTCATCCTGACGAAACGATCGACACGGTCAAGGCGTTGGCCGCATGGATGACGTGGAAGACGGCCGTCGTCGGGGTTCCGTACGGAGGCGGCAAAGGCGGCGTCATCTGCAATCCCAAGGAGCTATCGCAGACAGAACTGGAGCGGATCTCCCGCGCTTTCGTTCGCGCCGTCGGACGCTTCATCGGACCGGAACGAGATATCCCGGCCCCGGACGTCTATACGACGCCTCAGATCATGGGATGGATGATGGACGAGTACTCCACCATCGTCGGGTACAACGCGCCCGGAGTGATCACCGGGAAGCCCATCCCTCTCGGCGGATCTCTCGGCCGTGGGGACGCAACCGCGCGCGGAGCCGTCTACTGCATCATCGAAGCGGCCAGAGTCCTCGAAATGGATCTGCAGGGCGCAACGGTCGCGATTCAAGGGTACGGAAACGCCGGGTACTACTGCGCGAAGCTCATGCAGGAACTGACCGGAGCAAAGATCGTTGCGGCGACCGATTCGCGCGGCGGCGTTTACAGCGACGCGGGGATCGATCCGGACGCGATGATCGACCACAAAGGAGCGACCGGATCGGTCGCCGGATTCTCCGGCTTCCGCGCGATCACGAACGAGGAGATCCTCGAGCTCGACGTGGACGTGCTCATCCCGGCCGCCATCGAGAACGTCATCACACAGGAGAACGCGGCAAACGTGAAGGCGAAGATCATCGCTGAGGCGGCGAACGGCCCGACGACTCCGGAGGCCGACGAGATCCTTCGCAAGAGCGGGAAGTACGTGGTTCCGGATTTCCTCTGCAACGCAGGCGGCGTCACCGTCTCTTACTTCGAGTGGGTCCAGAACATCAACGGCTTTTACTGGGAGATCGATCAAGTTCACGATCGACTCAAGGCACGCATGGTCACGGCGTTCAACGAGACGCACGAGATGGCGCAGAACAACGCGGTCGACAACCGAACCGCGGCCTACATGGTCGCGGTCGCCCGCGTCGCCGAGGCGATGCGTCTGCGCGGCTGGGTCTAGGGAGCACTCGCAGGCCCGAGAGGCCCGCGTCGCTTCGCACGAGAACGACTGAGGTTTGACACCCAAACGTCCGCCGGCTTCCGGAGAAGCCGGCGGACGCCTTTCCCGGTCTCCTTCACCAATCAGCGGGGTCACACTCGCCTTGAAAGATAACAATGCGCGCATATACTGTATCGGCATATGCGGGTATTTCGAGCGACGAGGCCCCGCAGAACGGAGAACCCGGTGAGACGCCCCAACCACAGCAAACCTGTTGACGTCGAGTTTCGGGGCCTCCTTCCGTACCGGGTCTCGGCCGCCCTGTCGCTGATCGCAAACGCTCCTCGCTTCGAAGGCTTCGGCCAGCAGATCTACGTCTCGTACGCCGCACTCTCACCGGAGCTTCGAGGCGACATCGAGCTCATCTTCGGCCCGCTCGGCAAACACGTCGTCTTCCGCCATCTCTGGGCTCAGTCGCCCGAGATCGACGAATTCGCTGCGTTCATCGGGTGGCTGTCGCAACTCGACTCTGAGAGCGTCCGCTCCTGCATCGACTCGGTTCTCCACATGCTGGCACTCGACACCCGCAGGAGATCAGGCAAGCAGCTTGCAGTCCCGCCGACAGAAGACGAAGAGGCCCTCAAAGCGTTCTTGGTGCAGTCGGAGAGCCGATGGGCCGAACCGGCTCGCTCGGACGCGGCCGCACTCGATCGGATCATCCACCTCATCCAAGATCCGATCGAACTTGTGGCGCGTCTCGTCTTCATCTTCACGAGATTCTGGAATGGACACTACAAGGAGATCTATGACGCATGCTCTCCGATCGTCGCCCGAAGCCTCCGGCATCACGCCGGGCAATCACCATCGGGTCCGTTCGACGTCGTCTACTCCGTCGTGTCCGGGAAGCAGCTCACCGACGAGGTCCGCGCGAAGGTCTACGAAGTTCGCCATGTCGTCTTCGTTCCGCATTGCGACAGTGGGCCGTACGTCTCTTTCGTTCCGCTCGACGACCGAGGCGAGTCGATCCTTCTGATCTACAACTGCCGCCCTTCCGGAGGAGGCGAGAGGAGCCGGTCCAGCCTGATTCGGGATATTTTCCCGCCCCTACGCGCCCTCGCCGACGAGACTCGGCTCGAGATTGTCTCCCTTCTTGGAGACGGAGAGCTGTACGCACAGCAGATCGTCGACCGCCTCGACTTGAGCCAATCATCGATCTCCCGGCACCTCAACCTTCTCGTCGCCGGAGGCGTCCTCACCGTTCGTCGCGAGAGCGGGATGAAGTTCTACCGGATCGATGACGCAATGCTCCGGCAACTGGCCGGACATCTCTACGAACTTGGAAAGGAGGGGGGGAGCAAGTGAGCTAGCCGCCACTGCTCGTTGGCAAGCGAGCGCTCCCCCCCTTGCACCTCCCCTTTGGCCGCCAAACCGCAGTAGGAGGGCAGATAGATGATACCTGATCTCAACAGGCATCGAGAACAAGGCTCGACTGTCACCCGCACTGCGCTTCGAGCCCTCCGGAACGCGAAGCTGTCTCCCAAGGCGAACCGGCCCCCAAGAACGTCGCTTGCCGGCTCGCAAGACGGCACGGCAGGCCACCCGACCGGGGGCTGCGAGACGCCGATGATCGCCATTCTGCAATCGATGCTCGTCGCCGGGTCCGTCGCCCTCGGGGATCCGCGAAAGACCGGCGGCCACTACGGCGCCAGCGGCGTTGGAGCGCCGGACGAGCGGGCGTCGACGTGGGCGAAGCTCCATGGGGAGCCCGTGGCGCAATTGGTGGAGCACTTGAACGCGGTGTGAACCGGGCGTGTCCCCGGAACCTCTCAGGTCCAGGAATGAAGAGGAACCAACAACCTTGACCAACCAGACTGCCTCCCGACGAGGAATGGGCTCGTTCCTGACTGTGTGGTCGGGCCAATTCGTCTCGACGATCGGCACGCTGATGACCTCCCTCGCCCTCGCCTTCTGGGCCTTCGACGTTACGGGTCGGGCGACAGAACTTGGCCTGATGGTCTTCTTCACCTTCGGGCCGCGAGTTCTCCTCGGCCCATTCGCCGGCGCCCTCGTCGATCGATGGAAGCGGCGGACCGTTCTGATCACCTGCGATCTCCTGGCGGGGGCCGGGAGTATCGCGATCTTGCTGCTGTTCGTCAGTGGCCAGCTGGCCATCTGGCACACCTACGTTCTCACAGCACTGATGAGCGCGTTTGCAGCGTTCCAGGGCCCCGGATTCATCGCCTCGGCCACGATGATGGTCGACAAACGCCACCACGGGCGCGTCAACGGTCTGCTGGCACTCAACGCGAATGCATCCGCCGTGATTGCGCCGGCTCTCGCCGGGCTCCTGCTCCCGCTCGTCGGATTGACAGGCATCTTGATCCTCGATGTTGTGACGTTTCTCTTCGCAACGGGCACGCTGCTCATCATCCGGATCCCCGAACATGAACGAAGGCCGAACGAGCCCTCCGCGCCTCCGGTGTCGCGGATCTTCCGTGACATGGGGGAGGGATTCCGGTTCCTGCAGAGTGTGAAAGCACTCCTGGCACTGCAGCTGGCTGCGGCCTCCGCGAATCTGTTCGGCACGTTCTACGATGTGCTCCTTCGGCCGCTCGTCCTCCTGAGGACTGGAGACAACGAAGTCGCGCTTGCCTCTGTGCAATCCGCCATCGGGATCGGCGGCGCAGCAGCTGCACTGGCGCTGGCGCTCTGGGGTGGGCCCAAGCGCCACCGAACCCTGTTCGGCATGGCGCTCTTCGCACTGGCCTTCCTGCTACGAGGCATCGCCGGCACGAACCTGAACGTCGCGTGGATCGCGGTGCTCGGTCTCTCTCAGTCCGCATTGCTTGCTCTAGCGGGTGGCAGCATTCGGACGATCTGGCAGGCGAAGATTCCTCCCCAATTCCTGGGACGCGTCTTCTCTTCCTTGGCCACGGTTTCCGGCCTGCTGATGTTGCTGACCATGCTCTTCGGCGGCCCGCTTGCGGACCGTGTCTTCGAGCCGGCCATGCAATCCAATGCTGGAATGCGAGGAGCTTTCGGTCCACTCGTTGGTACCGAGTCCGGAAGCGGAATCGGCTTGATGATCCTCGTGGGCGGGACGTTGGCTGCCGTGATCTGTGCGGGCTCCCTGCTCGTCCGACGGATTCGCCGGATCGAAGCTTCCATTCCTGATCACAACGAAGTGCAGAAGGGCACCGGACCATGAGTTCACGCGAGCAGCAATCGACAGACCGTGGTTTGGGTCCCTTGGCGTTCATCTGGTCGGGGCAGTTTCTCTCCGAGATCGGAACGCTGATGACGTCCCTGGCGCTCATCTTCTGGGCGTACGATCAGACCGGACGAGCCACCGAGCTGGCACTGATGGCGTTCTTCTCGCTCGGACCTCGGGTGCTCTTCGGACCGCTCGCCGGGGCGGTGATCGACCGCTGGAAGCGGAAGTCCGTCATGATCATCTGCGACGCGGTCGCCGGACTCTTCTCTGGATTGATCTTGGTGCTGTTGATCTCCGGGAACCTTCAGATCTGGCACCTCTACCTGCTGACCTTCTTCACGGGTCTGTTCGGCGTCTTCCAGCAGCCGGCCTTCCTGGCGTCGGCAACGATGATGGTTTCGCGTCGTCACTATGGGCGTACGGGCGGGCTCACGTCCCTTCTCTCGCACGCATCCGCCATCATCGCTCCCGCCTTCGCCGGCGTGCTTCTTCCCTTGATCGGACTCAAGGGCGTCTTGATCGTCGACATCGGAACATTCGTCTTCGCGGCCTTCACGCTGATGCTGGTTAAGATCCCCGATCCAGAGCCCAGCACGTCGAAGCCCGCTCGAGGCGCGCGGCAGATCTTCCGCGACATCGGGAACGGCTTCCGATTCCTGACCGACCATCGCGGCTTCCTGTACATCTTGCTCGTCTTCACGTTCACCAACTTCTTCGGAGGCGCCTACGCCACGCTCTACCGACCGATGATCCTCGCCCGAACCGGCGGAGCGGAGACGGCCGTCGTTCTTGTTCAACTGCTGATCGGCATCGGCGGAACGGCCGGCGCCCTCCTCGTCACCTTCTTCGGAACTCCGAAGCGGAAAGTTCTCGCGGTGATGATCGGGTACGCCGTCGGTCAGGCGTTCCGCGGCCTGTTCGGGATGGACCTGGGCCTTCCGTTCATCGCAGCCTTCGGACTCCTGACGACCTTCTTCTACGCCTATGCAGGAAGCTGCAGCAACGCGCTCTGGCAGTCGAAGATTCCGCCCGCTATGCAGGGCCGTGTCCTAGCGACGCGCGTCGCCCTGGCCGGAGCCGCCTCGCTGATCACGCGCCTCATTGCCGGCCCTCTGGCGGACCACGTGTTCGAGCCAGCGATGCAGGCGGGAGGAACCTTGGCGAAGACCTGGAGCTGGCTGACCGGAACGGGGCCGGGCTCGGGGATGGGACTCTACATCGTCCTCAGCTGCTCGGTCGGCGTCTGCGTGCTCTTGTGGGGGTACTCCAGGCGCTCGATCCGGAATCTCGATCGCCTGATCCCCGATCACGCCGAACACCAGGAGGGAGCAGACTCGTGATGGAAGGCATTCAATCGAGAAAAGCAGTCGAACGACTCAAGGACTCGCTCGGCGCACTCGCCGTGAGGTGGGCCGCGGAGGAGAAGGCTCAGATCGGCGAAGCAAGTCGGCGATCGACCCCGTATCAAAGATAGGAGCCGGAAGATGCTCACTCGCACGTTGGGACGCAGCGGCATCGAAGTCAGCGCCCTTGGCATGGGCTGCTGGGCAATCGGTGGACCCTACTGGGAAGTCGAGGGAGATGAACGTTCTGCAATGGGCTGGGGGGCCGTGGACGACGCAGAGTCGATCCGAGCGATTCACGCGGCGACCGATCTCGGCGTTCGGTTCTTCGACACAGCCGACAGCTACGGTTGCGGACACAGCGAGAAGATCCTCGGAAAGGCACTTCGGGACCGCCGTAACGGAGTGGCCATTGCAACGAAGTTCGGTTCGGTCTTCGATCCGAAGAAGAACGAATACTACCCGCAGCCCGACCTGGAGATCACCGGCGATTTCATCCGGAGCGCCTGCGAGGCGAGCCTCCGCAGGCTCGGAACGGACTACATCGACCTCTATCAACTCCATCACGGGTCCTATGAGCTGGACCGGCTACCCGAAGTCGTTGAGGCACTCGAAGGGCTGATCCGCGACGGGAAAATCCGGGCCTACGGGTGGAGTACGGACGATCTCGATCGCGCTCGCGCAATCGGAATCGAAGAGCACTGCGGAGCGATCCAATACCGCCTCCACGTACTCCGGAACGCACCCGAGATGACCTCCCTCTGCGACGAGCTGGGGGTCGCCTCCATCAACCGGCAGCCTCTTGCCGCGGGACTCCTCTCCGGCAAGTTCAGCGCCTAATCGAGAATCGTGGATCCACAGGACGGGCGAAATGACTGGGACATGTCAGGCGAACCGTACACGACAGCGTTCCGGCAGATTGAAGCCTTGAAGGAGGTCCTCACGTCCGGCGGCCGAAGCCTCGTCCAAGGCTGCCTTGCGTGGAACTGGGCACAGAGTGATCGAACGATTCCGATCCCTGGCTTCAGGAGTGAGAAACAGGTTCGGGAGAACGCCGAAGCGATGCAGTTCGGCCCGCTGACGACCGAGCAGGTCGCCGACGTCAACCGGATCTTCGACGAGACGCAGAAGGAGGAGACATGAGGCGCACGCTCGGACGGAGCGGCATCGAAGTGAGCGCCCTCGGCATGGGCTGTTGGGCAATCGGCGGAGACTGGTGGTACGTGGAGAAGGGACAGGAGCCGAGTGCTTGCGGCTGGGGCGGTATCGACGACGTCGAGTCGATTCGTGCGATCCACGCCGCCCTCGACCTCGGCGTCGACTTCTTCGACACCGCCGACGTCTACGGGTGCGGACACAGCGAGCGCGTTCTCGGGAAGGCGCTCGCCGGACGCCGGAACGGCGTCGTGATCGCGACGAAGTTCGGAAAGCAGTTCGACGAAGAGAAGAAACACTTCTTCGGGCACGAGACGAGCCCGGAGCTGATCCGGTCGGCCTGCGAGGCGTCACTTCGCAGACTCGGAACCGACGTCATCGACCTGTATCAGTTCCACTGGCGAGACTACGACCTCGAGAAGGCACCCGAAATCCGGGACGTGCTCGAAGAACTCGTCGCCGAAGGGAAGATCCGGTCCTACGGCTGGAGCACCAATGACGTCGATCGGATCCGCGTTTTCGCCAAGGGCGACCACTTCACGGCGGTGCAGAGCTTCCTCTCCGTCGTCTACGACTACCCGGAGATTCACGAGATCTGCGACGAGTTCGACCTCGGCAACGTCAACAAGCAACCGCTTGCGATGGGCATCCTGACGGGGAAATTCACCGAGACGACAACCTTTCCGGAGAACGACCTCCGCCACGAGTGGCATGACCGCCGCGACCGGATCAACCGGCGGATCCGACAGGTTGAAGCTCTTCGCGAGGTGCTGACGAGCGGCGGGAGGACGCTGGCACAGGGCGCTCTCGCCTGGATCTGGGCCCGGCACGGCCGCACCGTCCCGATCCCCGGGTTCAAGAACGAGACGCAGGTGCGCGAGAACGCCGAAGCGATGGAGTTCGGCCCTATGACGGCCGATCAGATGAAGGACGTGCAGGAGATTCTCGCCCGCACGGAGGAGGAAGGGGCATGAAGCGACGACTCGGAAGGGAAGATCGCGGCATTGACGTCAGTGCCCTCGGCATGGGCTGCTGGGCGATCGGAGGACCGTGGAGCATTCTTCGCGAGAACGGGCCGAGCCCGGCGGGATGGGGTGAGGTCGACGACGCCGAGTCGATCCGTGCGATCCACGCGGCGTTGGACGCCGGGATCACCCTCTTCGACACGGCGGCAAACTACGGCTGCGGGCACAGCGAACGAATCCTCGGCAAGGCCCTCGGAGACCGGCGCAAGGACGTTGTGATCGCAACCAAGTTCGGCCATCGGATCGATCCCGAGACGAAGATCATGCACGGAGATGACGAGGTCATCGTCGACAGGCTCCGGCAGGATTGCGAAGACAGCCTCCGCCGACTGAACACCGACACCATCGACCTGTATCAGCTCCATGCCGGGACTCTCGATCCCGAGAAGGCGGTGCCGGTCCGCGAGCTGCTGGAGGCACTCGTCAAAGAGGGGAAGATCCGCGCGTACGGTTGGAGCACCGACCACCTCGATCGCGCCGAAGTCTTCGTCGACGGGCCCAACTGCGCCTCGATCCAGTTCTCTCTCAGCCTATTCACGCGCAACCCGGGAATTGTCTCCCTTTGCGAGGAGAACGATCTCGCCTGCGTCAACAAGAAGCCGCTGGCCGGCGGGATCCTGACCGGCAAGTTCACGGTCGACTCGACGTTCCCAGAAAACGACATGCGGCACGTCATCGATTTCAAGGATCCGCGGTACGGAGGACTCCTGAAGATCGTCGACGGGCTTCGCGACGTCTTATCGAGTGGGGGGAGAACCCTCGCGCAGGGAGCGCTCGCCTGGATCTGGGCTCGCAGCGACCGGACGATCCCGATCCCCGGCGCCAGGAACGAAAGGCAGGTTGTGGAGAATGCGGCCGCGATGGTGCACGGCCCGATGGCACCGGAAGAATTCGAAGAGGCGAACCGAATCGTCGCCTCCATCCGTGACGAGCTGGCCAATGCACAAGACGGGTAGCGTTCCTGACTCTGTCTCCCCATGCAGGAAGGTGAATCGACATGAACACTAGAGACATCTGGATTGCGCTTCAGCGGGCGGGGATCCTGGTCTTTCGCGCCGCGTCCGCCTTCGACGGCGAAACGATCCGCGCCGCCTTCGACGACTTCGCTGTCGAAGGGGCGGTCCGCGAGATCTTGATTCGGCTCGGTTGCGGCTACTCGCCAAGCCAACTTCGACCGGATGTGTACGCGTCGCGGTATCCGTATTCGGATGTCGCTGCGATCCGAGTACTGCTTCTCCAGCTGGTTGACGCCGGGCTGGCCAAGGAGGGAAGCCCTTCCACCTTCTCGCTGACGCGGAAGGGGATCGGCGAGATTCAGACGTGGTACGAGCGGATGGCACTCGCCTTGAGTCGGCTCGATCTCGGAGGGATCACGCAAGGCGAGATCGAGGAACTCATCGAAGCCGACCGAGAGATTGTCGCCTCTCTCGACTCGAACCGTGGTTCTCAAGGCAGCCCGGTCCTCGAGCTTCGTCTCGAGTCCGTGCTACCCGACGACTCCACATCTGCGCTCTGGCATCACCACTTCCACGTCTGGACGATCCAGGCGGCACATGAGGACGAGGAAGAGCACGTCCGGATCGCTCGCGATGTGGACTGGATCGAGTGGTTTGTCCGACGCCAGCTCTGGTTCATCGACCGACGGCCGTGGCTCGCGTGGGCGAGAACCTTCGAGCGGCTGGCCCACTACCTCGAAAGCTACGCGCCAATTGAGGATGCTGAAGCCGCCTGTCAAGCGGCTTTCGACCGATTGGCTACACGCGGAGAGGCCGAGGAGCGTGCCGAGGGCCTCCGCCTGACGCCGCAAGGGCTCACGGCGTGCGACGGAAACGAATCGGAGATCGACGCGAGATTCCTAGCGCGGTGGCCCCAGTGGAGTTGCGGGAAGCTGGCGAGATTGCATGAGATCCTCGATCGGCTGAACGCCCGATTCGAGCAGATCCAAGATCCGAACACGGAATCCCGGCGAGGCCCCACATGAGCAAGCCGTCGCAAGAGACACTCGGCGAAGAGCGCCGGCTGTGGACCGACCTTCAGATGGCGGAGACGCTCCTCTTTCATGCCGCCGCGGTGACGCATCCGCAAGTGATGCACAGCCTCTTCGACGGCATCGAAGCGCAGGGACCTGCGAGAGATCTCCTGATTCGCGCAGGCTCGGGATTCCCTGCGGAATCCCTCCGACCTGAGGACTACCTCGCGCGCTACCCATTCTCGAATGTCGGCGCGATTCGCGGAGTCTTCGACGAGTTGGTGAACCTTGGCTACACATCACGCCGACCGGCGGGCGAGTACGCG
>Ga0180432_10002494_pt1 | contig 27499 bp, 26 predicted proteins | sample SS_ome_10_FD_132414 | JGI IMG/M metagenome (GOLD analysis project Ga0180432, IMG submission 132414) | Hypersaline lake sediment archaeal communities from the Salton Sea, California, USA - SS_1_MS_2 metaG | ecosystem: Environmental > Aquatic > Non-marine Saline and Alkaline > Hypersaline >... | reverse complement strand
GACGGAGGAGCTGCGCGGGGTGGAGGTGCTGAACGTGCCCGACTACGTGCTCAAGCCGGCGGTGTGGGTGCCGTCGCAGCTGGACTGGGCGGAGGGCGTCCCCGACGACGTCAAGGATCAGATTCTGACTGCTTTCAATAGCAACCACATGATTGCGAATCATCTGGCTTTGCAGTGGAAACACAATCTGTCTCTCAGCCCATCAAATGGATTCTTCACGGAGATGCTCGAATACGGCGAATGGATTTCTCCAGATGCTTTCATGATTCTGCTAGTTTGCAAGGCATGGTTCGAGCGATTCAATGATCTCAACTACTACCACGTCAACTTAATGGAGAGTCCTGAGACACCACTGAGACCAATCAAGACTTACCAGCATCATCCGCTGATAACACTTATGGAACACGTAGTCAATGATTACCATGATACGTATGCCAGAGTCAGATTCAAGAGATGCGAGAGCATTCCACGGTGTGCAGATCTGGAATCACTGGATTTCAATGTCATTGAAATGCACAAGGACGATCCAATGATTGTTGGAAAGGAGATCGAACCACATCCTTTATTGTTTGTGTCCTTTTATAATGTCAGTGTTTGGAATCACTGCATTATTTGGTGCAAGGATGAACTGACTGGCAAGTCACGTATCTACTACCAGGAACCAATGAATTTGAAGTTCTGGAGGATATTGACAAATGTATTCGGTGCAGATATGCTGTATTCATCTGGTGCATTCTGGAAAAAGGCGAAAATGGCATACAAGTCTCAAAAGAGATCTAAGGATGAACGTATTTGTGTGTTTTAATTAAACCTTGTGTTTTGAATGTTATGAGTCATGACCATATCAGCTGCTTAAAATTTTGTTCGGTTGGAGTCATGATACGCACGTGAACCTCGAAGAGCAAACATGCTGTTGTCTGACCTTGAACCTGTGCACACTATCCTATACGAGACTCCTCAGACCCTGATTCCTATGGACGATGATGAGGAGGAACCCACTGAGGACGACAAGCATCTATCGGAGTTTGTTGAGGCTGTGAAAACTCGTGATTCGAAACGCAAACGTATGGGTGCAAACGAGATTATTCAGATCGGAGAGCACCGTTTCTGTAATCAGCAAGCTACTGTCGAGGACTTTGCACTTATTACTTACATGAAGAAGCACAAGCCTACAGTGTTTCAGACTTTGTATGAAAAGGCCAGTGAAGAGGGTTTCTTCAAGACGTTTCCTTATACTGATATCGGCCAGCTGATGAATATGATGTACGAACGAGACGAGAATGGTAGGACTCAGATGGGTCGTGAGGGTCTGGAGATGTGTTTCGGTACTATGGAACCCTTTAACTTGGAGAACCCTGCGATGTCTGACATCAAGTCACTTATTCTTCACTGGTACAAACGCAACGATCAGGATTCGCCACATATCCATACAAATGTTCTTTACATGAAGGGTGAATACTTTCGCAATCCATTGGGAAGGATGGTTCGATACAAACGAGGCCAAAAGCCTGCTTGCTTAGAGACTCCAAGAATGGTGCAGTGGATTTGCCCTGAAGAACCACAGCACTACATAAGACCTGAAGTTGCTTTCTTACTAGCCACAGTCTGCAAGTCTTGGGCTGCTTGCATTCGAGAGTTGCACAAGACCAATACATTTGGCAGACGATTGATCGATGAAGAATGCTTTCGAAAAAAATATACAACAAGTCGTATAGTTTACAAGGGCGAAGTTAGATCAGAGGCTTGGAGGATCTCGCAACCTTACTTTTACCATGTGTGGGCCCGTGAGAAGATGCATATGTATGAAGACTATTTCATTCGTGTTCCAGTCATCAACGTCTTCAATGACAACATCACAATCATAAGTGGACGAACTTGTCAACAGCAACCTAATGGTAATTACATGGTGATGTACAAGGTTAACGAAGAGCCTAACCGTGTCAAGATTTTCAGAGTCAAAATGGGTTACATTGAAAAGCTTCATTCCAGGTATGAAATCGAAGTGACGAGTATGAACTGCTGGGATCTGGCTCTGAGGATTGATTCTAATATCATTTAAACATATACAAATTATTCGAGTAAAGCTCACATGTCCTCATCTCAAGTCTCGGCTATTAGACGGGGAGTTGCTATATATCACAGGGCACTTGCTATATGGAATGATCACTACAAGTTTGCCGATGATGAAATGGTTTGTCGACCCACAAAGGATAAGAACAATCCACTGTGGCAACATCTTCAACAAATTAAACTTCTGCCTACTAGCGAAGAGCAAGACGTGGTGAATGAGATTCTATCAGATCCAATAATTATACCAAGCATCCCGTCGTTCCCTACCACACCTCAAGCACCTGTCACACCTCAAGCACCTGCCACACCTCAAGCACCTGCCACACCTCAAGCCCCTACCACACCTAAGCCCAAGGAAAATCCTACAGGGTTTGTTTTGAAGCCTGTTCCACTTCCTCCTCCTTCTACACCGTCTGCACCTACCACAGCCTCTGAAGTATATTCACCAGCCACGCCTGGGAGGTTTCCTACGACTCCTATGACTCCAGGATCTGATATTAACTTGTTCTCAATTAGCCCATCAGATTCATTGATGAGCTTGGATCAAAGGAGTCAAACATTGAGTTCGACTCCTTTTACTACACCTTCCAAGTCTCCTAAATATAAGAGAGATTACGAAAGTATGAGCATGGAAGGATCCGAAGAGGTTTCACCTTCTGGAACTCCAGAGTATCAACCCAAGATTTATGGAGCGTCCAAGTCATTGGGTTCAAACATGTCATGGAGTCCTGTAAAATCTCAATCTCCAGGGGCTCGTTATGCTATGGAATCAGTTACACCTGAAAAATCTTCAGATGGCTTCATTTCACTTCCAGATGATTTCAAGACACCTCCGAAGAAGAAGAAGAAGGGAAAGCTTAAGAAACTTAAGAAGAAAAAGAACTAAAACATATAATATTTAAATGAGTATAAATAAACTGAGTTGATTAAACATGGTGTCTACTCGCCATCAAAAGCATAAAGCAGTTGAAAAATCAGCAATTGAAAGCATCAAGAAAAGCAAGAAACACAAAGCATTAGGCTTGCTTAAGAAGTTTGCCCGTGCAAAGAAGAAGGGTCTTAGAGGTACAAAGACTGAGAGTGAAAAGAATGTCAAATACAAGGATAAGACAGACCTTAATTTAGAGAACAAGGGCATATCTGACAGGATTTGTGCTAATACCCAACCTAATTCCAAGTTCAGACGAATGGCTCGAAAGAGACATGCTAAGGCTTTGTTTGATCGATGCCCCAAACCAAAACAGATCTGGTACTGCCCATACAAAGCTCGAAGAGGTCCTAAACCAAGGAAGGGACAACCAGATAATCGAGCATACAAGAATTTCAAGGGAAGCTGCCGCAAGAAGCCTGTCTCTTATAGAGTAACTTAAATTTAGATTCGTGAGTTGAACTTGGCAAACATGGGTAGGTATCACGAGGCTTTATCCAAGTGGAACAAGGACAAAGGAATTAACAAGAATCGATTGTCTTGTAGGCCTATCAGAGGCTCTGCAAGCTGGAAAAAATTTAGGCAAGATTACATGGCTAAGACAAGCACACCAAAAGACATCAAGGACACTGTGACCTTTAGAAAGAAGAAGAAGAAGAAGCATTCAAAGAATAAACACGGCACCAAGAAGCTATACACACGCAAAGTAGTTGATTCGCTATAATTTTAAATAACTTAATTATATGAATGTTGATTAAACATGTCTCATTGGAACAAACGTCCAACATATTTAGATAGAGAGGCTCGAGATTCAAAACGATTCAAGTATTTGCATTATGATCTGATTCATGGTGGTGCTCCTCCTGAGGGAGGCCCAACTGATTTTGGCATTTTGATGGATGAAGCCGGTGTTGATGAAAATCGCCCTCCTCTTTTCAGAGGTTATGGGTCTTTTAATCAAATGGATGAAGGAGGGATTTTTGCTGTTCAACAGTTTGAAAGGCAATTTATCAATGATGTCTTTGGTGACTCGAATACTATGAGAGTGCAAAGACCTGACTTGGCAAGAATTCATGGATTTTTCAATCTTCACAAAACCAAATGGTTTCAAGATCAAATGAAGAAAGAATGGGCAAATGCTATGGAGGAGAAGAAGCAGGGCAATAACAATCGATTAAATATGTTGAATGATGCTCAAGTTTGGTTGGATAATGCTAGAGGAAGGGATTTTAAACTAAATCCAATGGAAGCTGAACAACAATGGGAACAGAATCATGTTCCCTTTTTTGTGGATACAATGAATCAATCAGAAGCCTTTGGAGATGGACTTTAGATCCTTCTGCGAGTGGTGGGCCTGGGGTTCTGATCATCATTAGTGTGAAGACCGTTGTCGTTGTTGTTGTTATTAAAGGTTCTGAATGCAACTGGTCGTGGTGGTGGTCTGTGTATGAAGAGGGGCGGTAGGTTGTCAGCACCATTGAGTTCCTCGTTATCGATTTTGTCAGTGAATGCCTTCAGGCTGTATTTCCACAGATGGTTCATCCGCCACTTGAGTTTGCACAGCACGTCGAATAGCTTGATACTGCTGCGGCACGCGGATTCGCATGTCTCAGAATCAAGGTAGTCGGACTTGACGAAAATGCTGAGCAGACGATTGAACAGATCATCGATGATAATGCGCATGCGCTTTCGAAGATCATCGATGCGATTCTTAATGAGCTGTTCCGTGGTTGACGATGACGACATGTTGGCTGAGTGACGACGGTCGTCAGTTGAAGTCAGTTGGTCATGACCAAAAATTTTTCACGCAGCTGTTTTGCGGTGTCATGACCAACTGACAAACGACCGCCGTTTTCCGAACAGCAAACATGGCATCCAAGAAGCGCACCCGCGACGAGGACATTGCAGTAGACGCATTGGAGAAACTCCTTGAGAACAGCAAGAACCCGCCCGCTAAGCTAATGATCTGGCCTATCGATTACTGGGTTGGCTGTCAGCCGCTTCTGGAGCATTTCGTCAATTGGATTGTTTCGCATTACCATATTGACGGCGGTTCTCTGAAGCGCATGCTCCAAACAGGTTTGCAAGGTCGACTTGTCCCAGGACCTCTGATGCCACCTATGCGCGTTGTATTGACTTTCAAGACCTACGCGGGCATGCATCCTCACGAGGACTTCTTCAATCTCATTCGAGGGTTTGACTCGTGGTACCACGCGATCTGGGAAATGCACGGAGCTTTGACTTTGATGAAACAGCACGCCAATCCTCCTGAGAACGTGGATACTACCGAGACTCACAAGGTCGTCAAGAAGGGCAAGGTCTATAACAACGAGGGGTGCAAGACCAGTGGTGAGAAGCTCAAAGCTTTTTAATGAAATTGGGTAACTTAGTGTTGAACCCACTACAACCTCCAGGGCATTTAAAGCACTTACTCTTAATCAATCCTTTGAGTTCAACACTTTTTGTGACATGATTGAGTTGGGCTTTCTTCATTTTCTTCTTCTTTGATTTTTGAATCTTTCTCTTCATAGGTGACCTCATATGCTTGGATGGCGAGCTCATCTTAATGACTCTCATGGAATCTCTAAGTTCATCAAGAGGTGCGCTGATTCTAAGCATGTTGGTTTATTGAATTTTCTAATAGGTTATTCAAGTTCACTATCACTATCCTCACTGTTACTGTCAGGGAACTGAACTTCATCGAACTTGATAAAGTACTTACCATCTTCCTTGTCTTTGTTGTTGCAAATGTATAGGAAGCTATGTTTGTCTTTCCAGGCTTGCTTGAACAACCACTTCTGCTCTTCAGGGTCAAGGTCATGCATGATCTCCTTTTTGATGTTCTCAAGCTCCTGTTTGTTGGCGGTCTTGAAGATGATGAAGTGGCTACAAGCATTTCTGAAGAGTAGAGGTAGTTCATTGAACTTCTGGGACATAGTAAACACTGACAGGTTTCCATGCTGTTCATCGTCATCCTCGTCATGAGTGATGTGTCTTCTGTTTAGGAACACCCATGATAAGATCCTACTTCGATTGATGTCCATGATGCAATCGTCTAGGATGAGACAGTTATTGGTGTTTTCAGATTCCTTGAGATCCTTAAGGATCTGCATAACATCTGAATCCTTCATCTCATCGTATTGTTGTTCAGGAGGTACTCCCTGTTTACCCTTGATGACTTTCTTAGGTAGAGTGGATCTGGAGTTGCTCATGAGATAGGTCTTGTCAAAAAACTTGCGGTAGTAGACAGGGTTCTTACTTAGGAACAAGTGTGTCCATAGGTTGGTTTTACCTCGTCCAGGAGCACCTGAGATGTACATGCAAAAAGATACACATGGTAAAGGCTCTGTGGGAATGAATGGTAGGTTTTTTCTAGGATCAAGCCCTCCAGGTACCTTCTTGATATTACTAAGTGGACTAGGTTTTACTCGAATTATGCGCTTATTGGAAGCATGACGTCGCATGTCTCAAGTTTAATGACAACACTTAGAGGTTTAAAGTATGAGCTGCCAAGATAGCTTGATTGAGATCAGAGTTGACATTGTCATTCACTGGAGGATCAGTAGGAGGAGGAGGTGGCGGTGGTGGCGGCGTTGTAGAAGGAGGAGGAATATCCGATTCTATAGGAATAGGACCGGGCAGTGGTAGAGGGTTTGGTTGAGGCATATTAGGTTCATAGGAAGGTTTCTCATAGAGTTCATGAGTAAACACAGGCGTATGATGAGCGTTGCCCATAGTATGAAGCACAGGACCTGCGTCCACTCTATGTCTTTTAGCAATTCCGGCAAATTCATCGCCATGTCTCTTATCTAAGTCTCGTTGACCTGGACCTGAATGATGCCTAGGTCCTTCCATGAGTTCCTTGTGCTCGTGTTGCTCTACCAGAATCGAGAACTCGTAGTGAGCATCTCTGAGTTGGACCAATTGAGCATTCTGATCCCTGATACTAATTTCAAACACTGCAATCTCATCCTGTTGAATGTTGGTACTGAAAGGAGCAGTGTCCATGGGTTGATAGTGAATGGTCGAGTACGGAGTCGCGTCAATCAGAGGTATTTGATCTAGAATTTGTTCATAGTTACCACTGTTAGTGGTGATGACATTGGTGATGCCTAACTTGGAGTATAGGAATAAAGAGTGGACGATTTGCATATTGATAGCAATGTCTGAAGAGGTTGTTCCGTCTGAAGCTACAGTGACATCTGTGGGTGAGAATCCAATGGCTCTGGCAAGGCGCTTGGAAGCTGCAGATGAGAAGTTGATGACATGTTGTGCGGAGTCAGTGTTGGTAAGAGTGACCTTTCCAGTGATATCACTAAAAGATGCACTGTAAGGAAAGGTGGCATCACTCGTAATGGTCTCACACATCTCATAGATGTTGTAGTTACCATCTGGAATCACCAAGGAAGCAGCGCTGTCTACTTCCATTTGATTGGTGTTTAGATAAGCACTAAATTCATGCCAGGTGAATGGGATGGTGGCACTGCTTAGACTGAGATGTATCTTGTGGTTCTTACGACGCTCGATCCCTGCTGTAAGGTCGATTCGAATCTCACTGTTAATGGTTTCATCAATGACCTCTACATTTTGATCACTGACTCTTACATGAACCAATTTAGAGTCCTTGAGTGTCATGTTTGATGTTCTGAGATGATTTAAGTTGAATCAAATGTCAGGCATATATCAAACATGCAGCGCAGACGTCCACATAGGCAAGCCAGGAGATCCAGACCTGCAAGGGTTCATCATAATGAAAAGTACAAGGAGGATAAGAGCAATAAACGCAAGAGCAGTGGACCTCAGGGTTCATCGGATCATACAGGACAGAAGAAGGTGAAGAACCATGGCAGCGGCCCACAGCAAGTGACCATTATTAACATGGGTGAGGAAAAGTACGACAAGACAGAGGCACCTCGAGAGAGTCATGAAGAAGTAGTGGCTCCTCCTCCGGCTCCTGCAGTTCCTGCAGCTCCTGCTCCTGCAGCTCCAAAGACATCTCTAGGAAAATTGATTCAAAATGAAGTGAGGGAATACACGAGACTCACAGATAACCCCTCCAACTATGTACCTGATAGGTACAGATCCATTCCGCCAGAACTCATGGCCAACCACGATCCTCATACACTAAGATCTCTGCACGAATGGCTCAAGGAAGCCAATGCAAACATCAAACCTCACAGTACAGGGTTGATGCTCAATCAACAATCAGGTTTTAGAAGTAACCAAGGTATTCCTGTAGTGTCTGCATACACACCTCAACGATCAGTCCCTGCCATTGGATCACCGTTTATGTTTGGAAGTGGAATGGGTGGAGGCAATTTATTAGCTGGAAGGACTCAAGAAGAGATGGAAGTGATTGCATCTAGATTACGAGAAGCTGAGAGAGAGAACGAGATGTTGAGAAACTCACAACAACAACAACAACAACAACAACAACAACAACAACACCAAACACCTGATGTTCAACAACCTGATCCACTAGATCGAACCACTAATGAGCACGAGCAACGCCCTGGTCAAGAACCAGGTGATAATGCGCACGAGGTTCCAGTTCCTTCCATTCCATTCACGCCAGATCGACCTGGCGTTCCCATGACTCCTGATGATTTGGATGACCATCCTGCAAATAATCCTGGTGACATCAATGTAACTCCCAATCCTCTAGCTGAAGGAGGATCACCTGGAGAAGGAGGATCACCTGGAGAAGGAGGATCACCTGGAGAAGGAGGATCACCTGGAGAAGGTGGAGCGCCACCATTTTCACCTGTTAATAAGGCATCTTTTAAATATAAGCAGGCCAGGTTGAGAATTGCAAGAGTTCTCAATGGAGTAATTAGGAAAAAAGGAAGGACATCTACGTCTGTCGATGATTATATGAGTCAAGACGCAGCTATGAGACAGATGCAATATCCAGATCAGCAACGCATAATTCGAAGTGACAAACAATTGATGTCATTGTATGATAAGGCATTGAATGCTAGACATGTTACATGGGCTTATTGGCAGAACTCATTGCCTCCTGGGACGCCTGAACCTCCAAAGAACTACCCCATGTTATTGAGTCAAATTGCAAACAGTCCTTCCACTCGACCAGGACGCACTCAAACACCTGCTACTCCGGGTGGCGGTGGAGGTAGTGGTGGTGGAGAAGGTGGAGGAGTAGGAAGTGGAGGTGGTCAAGGTTACTCAGGGCAAGTGGCTTCCAAACTCATGTCTTACAACCAGAAAATCAAACAACTTCAAGCAGGATGGCAACAAATCTTGAGCCAAGCTAAAGCAGTCTCAGCCAACGCTGGTTTGACTGGAGAAACCAAGAAGGCCAGACTCAAGGCTTATTACTGCACTGATCCAAGAGGTAAGATAGCCATTCTAAATGGTTTGATGGAAAAATCTCAAGCTCTGAACCAGCAGATCAAAGCAGATCCTCTTATGAAACCAAGTGCTCTTACATCTGCAGCAGACAAGCAGACACTCAAAAACATGCTTGCAGAGTTCAAACAGGATTTTGCAGTGTATAATGAAGAGTATGCAACTGGCAAGGAACTCATTTCACAATGTGGAATCGATACAGGTAACGCTCGATTTGTGGGAGAAGATGCTACTCAGAGTCGATATATTGCACAACAACGAGATAAGATCAAGAGTATTATCAGTCACACATACGCAGGAGCATGGAAGGATACGTTTGGTGGTGAAGATGTGTTCTACAAACCTGAAAAGGTGAACATGGAATTAGCCCCTAATATATGGGCTGCTACTTCCACTGGACCTGGGGCTGAAGCCATTGAGCAGTACCTTGAAAAGAATGCAGATGCCTATCACAATGCTGATGATTACGATACATCTAAACGTATTTGGGGAGGTCTTATGACACTTGCTGCTCAGAAAGCTCAGGAAGCAGGTGCAACGAACGTAGCTACTAGAGACCTTAACTGGTCCTACTGGAATTAGAGGAGATTGTTGTTGTTGTTGTTTTAAATAGATTAAACCTATTCATAGAGTGTAAACATGTCTTTGGAGCGTGAACTTAAGAAGCGAGGGTTTGAGTCCATGTCGGACACCTTTAATATTTCCAAGCCTCATAAGAAGGCTAAGGATGCAATTGACAAGGTAAAGAAGACTAAGGAGGATTTCAGCAAAGTGATCAAGGATACGGATGACAACTACAAGATGCAAAACTTTGAGCAGATGTTCAAGAAGGCAGAGACTGACGAGGACAAAGAAAAGCGAGACAAGTTCTGGAATATGGCAACCAAGGCCATACTAGCCTACAGAAAGCTCAATCCCAACAAATTCACTTTGAATCCTTATGAGAAGCAGATGGCTCACTTGTCCCAAGCTGCTTATTCCTATGGACGAGATCGAAACAACTTTCATGGAGGTAATCTAAAGGATTTAGACAGTGGAGAAGCAAGGGATTACTTGGACAAAAATGGAATGTCTGATTGGTCCATTGATCATGATCTGTCCAACAGTCACAACTTGGTAGCTCTCAGTCCAGAAGGTAAGCCCTTTTTAGCTGCGAAGGGAACCAATTTCAAGAACTTTGGAGATATCAAGTTTGTAACTAAGATTGCGGCTGGGAAGGACAAGGATGGTGAGAGACAGATGCAGACTGAGGAGACATTTCAAAAGGTTAGTGAAAAGTATGGAGCTCAACCTGATGTTACTGGACACTCAGCAGGTGGCACCAGAGCAATGCGTTTGGCCAAGGACAATCCCAATATCAGGGCGGATGTTTTCAATCCTGGAGTGGGCAAGGATCTGTGGGGAAGTGAGATTGCAAACATCACATCACACAGCACAACTGGAGATCCAGTTTCAGTAGGACTTGGAAGAGTCAAGGGTGCTACTCAGTACAACTACAGAAGCAACCAGGGTTTTAATCCTATTGCACAACATGGCATCAAGAACTTTACTGATATGTCTGAAGATAGTAATGACGACGAACCAGGAGAATTGGAGCAGAAGGCCAATCAGAACAAACGTTTGATTCGTGAAGTGCTTACTAAGGAACCCAATTGGGACACTGTCATGAATCTCAATGGATCTGAGTATCATCTCCCTAGCGAGTATCACAAGTACTGGATTAACAAGGCTGCCAAGAAGGTTGGGAACATTGAGGACATGCAAAAACATATCAATAAAGGAAGCACCTTTACTGAATGGTTGAACGAGTTCCAAACCCCGAATGGACGAGAGAATGTCAAGTTACCGAACGGTGACAGTGTCATTCACCCTAAAGCGTTTCATCGAGATAATCTGAATCCTAGACAAGGTCTGAACAATGAACAACTTCATACTTGGGCCAAGTTGGGCGGTGAATTTACAGATGGTGAGGTGGGAGCTATTCGAAACGGTGAAATTCCTAGTATTCAGGACGAGGGTGTGAGTTCTGAGAGTAAGTCTCTAAGAGCTGATATTCTCAAGCACAGCACTGAGTCCAATGCACATCTGAACAACTTTGCCCTGACAAACAGTGAGATGAATTATTTGGTGAATGCATCTCCAGAGGAACGAGATAACCTGGAGAATCGATGGAGAGAAAAGTCAGAGAAAGCATTGGATATGAGCTCAGATGAGATCAAGAGCGATGGTGACTTCCTAAAGCAACAGTATAGCAAATCTGTGCTTGGTAAAATCAATGAGAACCATGGGGACATTATAGACCATTTTTCGATTGAGACTCCTTCATCATTCAAGGGTGAGTTCAAAGAGGGAGCTATGGGATTAATGAATCCCAAGTCACTGGGAATTGGAATGCTCTCTGGAGCCATGGCGGACCAGTCCATTGCCAGCCTCAATAAAATGGGGTTCAAGATTCCTAGAGGAGGTAAAGGTGATTTGAGTAGTTCCATTATTGGAGATGCTGCTGAGGGGGGACTGCAAGGTATTTACAACGCTAAACTCATGTCAATGTCTGGGTTTGGAGGTAGCATGCTCTCTGATGGACTTTATGGAGCAGTTGGAAGCATTGCTGGTGATTTGACACATCGTGGTCTGGATGCAGGACTTGAGAAGCTGGGAATGAGCCACGGTGGAGCGGATGTGATTGGTGAGATCGGAGGTGATGCAATGGGAGGAGCTATCATGGGATCTTCTATGGGATTACCTGGAGCAGCTGTAGGAGCTCTAGGTGGTGCTCTCTTCGGCGGAGCTAAAGAACTATTCACACATTGGAGCGATATCTTTTAATTAAATCTCTTCATGCCATGTAAAAGCAGTTTGAATTGTTGGACCTGCTCCATTGTTATAAGTGAGTGCACTTACACTCAAAATTTCTGAGGCTCCATTCACCCATTTGATTCTTGCATCGCAACGCATTTTGGTTTCAATGATCGCTGTGTTAATATAGGCAATGCCTAAAATGGCCGCATTGTTGGCTCCTGTTAAATTAGAATCTCCATCAATTGTCCTTTGATTGGCGACACCAACTGGTGTGTAGGCTTCAATAGCGGAATTTGTAATTCCAGTGAAAGTAATCGCACCACCTCCGATGACTGAAACATCTGGCAACTTGCGCAAAATAATAATAACCTTCGCAGCATTTGCAACCAGATGCCCATCCAATTCAACTAGTTCCATTCTTTTGGAAGCGTCTACTTCGGATTTATATCGAATGCAAGCCACTAATTGTTCATTGTAGGTAGTATTTGCTAACACTCTTCCATCACCTGTGGCTGAAGGAATTGGACAAATGCTCAGAGTTTTCCCAAGCCATGTGTTTTGGTCTGTTGTGATTGATTGATGTCCGTAGAGCGTTTGCAACTTGAAATCTTGCTGACCTTCAGGACTTGTATTCGTAAATCGAATTCTGCAAAACCTGGCACCAACTGGCCACGACCACGTTGATGGAGAACTTGCACCATCATATATCTGGGAATATACAGTCTTGACATTCTGCTCGTCTGAACCAAACTGTATTTCAACTTTCCCTGATTGATCGGAATAAACAAATACTGTGACCGATGCAAAGATTTCACAATTGTCCAGGCCTCCTACCCATTGCCCTCCCGGTCCAATCATATTATCATGGGTACTATTAAGTTCACTGACTTTCCCACGATGATGATACTTTTCAGGGTAAACACCATTTAGGAAATCGGTGTTAAAAGTTTGATGCACTGCTAACTCAGCAATTTCATGACGAGCGCGTTTCCCCCAATGCTGCATGTTGGCTTTAGGAATATCATATATCTAATTTTAAAATTGGTCATGACTCACTAACTTTGAAATTTGAATACAAGTTCTAACGGAATAATTTCGAATCGGGATGAACAATGAATTCAATCGCCATATGCCGTGCGTTGTGTTGCAAACATGCCCAAGTACAGCAAAGAGGAGCTCCTGGCTATTCGCAAGTATCAAGAAGAAAATGCCCAACGGCAAGAGGACTCGTCGAGCTCTTCATCAGAGAGTGATTCTGATGAAGACACTCCAACAGATCCATCGTCACCATCACCATCTACCCTTGCTGCAATGGGTGATTCTGACTCGGAGGACGAACAACCTCATCACCCGTCTAATTCCATGCGCGTGCCCAAAAGCAAGAAGGTTAAGAGAAAAGTGCAGGAAGTTGACGAGCCGGTTAGCGAACCTGCATCAAAGAAAGTTTCGAAGGTTAGAATCCCAGCTAACTGCATCAAACAACTAAATGCTGGGGCGGATCCTGTCCGAATGATTCAGGATGGCTGGCTTACACCTGCGCAATACGAGGAGTATCAGTCTAGAGGATCTAAGGGTTCTAAACCCAAGGTTAAGAAAGAACCCAATTATTACTACATGGATGTTGAGGGCAAACCCAATGTAAAAGTCAAGGTTATGGGGAAGCCTCCAGGAAGCAAAAAACCCAAGAAGAAGAAGACCTATGTTGTAAAGATGCCAGTACCGCCACCAGCAGATGACGATGACTCTGAGGTTGAGATTATCATGAAAAAGGACAAGGCTGGAAGACCCAAAGAAGCTAAACACAGAAAGAAGCGCACTATTGAGGATGTAGTACTTGAAGAGGACTACATTAAGATTCCACGACCTCAGAAGGATAAACCTCCAACCAAGAAGGAACTTAAAAGACTCAAGCATCTCGAGGAGCTTACCAAAATGGAGCAAGCCACAGGCAAAAAGATCAAGACTGTCAAAGACTTCAAGATGGATGAACGTTCAGTTCCAAAGCCCAGAACACCAGCTCAGATTGCAGCCTTTGAAAAGTGTCGGGCCAAACGAGCTGCAAACCTTGCAAGGGATCGTGAGGAGAAGGAAGCTCGTCTCATTGGCAAAGCAGTGCCCAAGGCAGTTCAAGAGACCGTCAAAGAACTCAAGAAGTCCAAACCAGCTCCACCTCCGCCACAGAAGAGCCGTGAAGAGGTGATGCAGGATTACTACCTTCACGCACTTACAGGCAAACAATAAGATGTTTAATGAATTTTATGCATCACACACAGCGCCTAAGATCGTTAAAAGCGCATTATATTATTCAGTGAGTGACCTGATTGATGAGTTTTTAAACACAGTAAAGAACATAGATTAATTAATCAAATGTGAATACGTAATTGTCGAACAGAAGATGGATGTCTCCCCTTGGCGAATCACTCCCGACAAGTTTTTCCTTTTCTGCTGGCGCTGACTTTTCTTCATCAACAAAATCTCGGATTCTGATGACATGTCTTTTCTTGACCCTGCCAGAGTCGTCCTCGGCGACTTGTCTGCCGATGGAATCGAGGCACACATATTTCCACTCAGTTTTTGTTCTTCCGTCGACGTGGAAATCACTGGTCCAGGTGTAGATGGGTTCGGACCATTGATGTTGCATTGACGACGTTGCATTTTGCATGCTCGAGTTTCACCGTGCGTCAGTCAAGAGTCAGGTCATGACCAACCGCCAATTAAAAATTTCAGCTGTTGGTCATGACTCAGTCTATTTGAATTTCCGGAAACATTGGGATGAAGTCTAATTTGACGTTCGAGCGTCGACCCTCAAACAACCAACATGTCGTCTGTCAACCCCAAGGATTTCGCCCGCTTCAAGGATACCGAGTTCCATGCCGAGATGATCAATGGAAAATGGCTCTGCATTCGTACGCCCGACGGAAAGGTCCCCTTCGGGCAAATCGGTTCAAGATCATCCAAGCTTCCGATGACTCGGTTCCTTCGCATGCCCGGTGATGCGGATCCTGAGAAATCCGATGAGTACAACATCAACCGAACCTCTACTTTGGTTCTTCGACTTCCTGCCGAAGATTACCCCGAGATCATTTCTATCATTGACGCTATGAAGGACGCCTTCGAAGAGCAAAACAATGCCAAGGCTCAAACCAAGAAGTACAATCCAGTGCATTCGCCCTACAACCCGGTGACTGAAGAACTCACCATCAGGGTTCCTCCTTCCTCGCAATTCATGGACGATGAGAACAATGACGACGAAGGCATACCTGTCATTATCCCTCATGATACTTTCACTGACAAGGGATTCTGGATTACACCATTCATCAAGCCTGGCAGCTTATTCCGAGCCACATCTACTACAAATGCTGAAAATGGCAAACCCAAGCACTGGTCAAGCTTTAACCTTAAGCTCGACAATGCCATGGTTCATGCTATGGATGACGACGATGATGAAAAGAAGGACATCGATGAAAACTCGAACAACGAGGGCAGCAAGCGCGCCAAGGTCTCTGACTTTGCCTAAGTTTTGAGGGATTGTGTGAATAATAATTTGAGATGTGATTAATTTCAAATTAAACTCAAGTATTCACCAACTTGAAACATGCAATCCATGCCAATTGGCGGAGGTGCTCCAGGTATGCCTGGAATTGTCCCTGAAATTAATTACTCGAATGAGAGTTCAAGTTTGGCTGTGCGGGGAGTCAAGACTGCTCGTGAGTGGCCTGCTCGTAATCAGTCCACATTTGATAAGACCAACAACATTCTCTACTTTGACATTGGATCTAAAGAGTTCTTGGTGTTTGATGAAGCTCGTCTCACCTGGGATTTCAAGAACACAAGCGGTGTCACTGCAGACCTTGATGGAGGATCCAACTCTGCAATCAACAGGCTGCAAGTCTTCAGTGATGAGGAGGTGCTTCTGGAGCAACTGTTGGACTACAATCTTTGGAGCGTCGTGGAGCAGCAGTACCATGACGATCCTCGCAGAATACGAGAATGTGCTATCAATGAGGGTTCTATCACCAACAATGACGATCCTCACTTGAGATCTCTTGAATTCGGACAAGGTCTTGTGGCTGCCGGAAACTCTATCACTGACACGGCCACTGGCGATGGTGCGCTTACAGCCTTTGCTCTTTCCAATATTGTGGTCAATGATGCAGATGATTTGATTGTTTTCAATAACAATCAGATTTGCGTGTCCGCAGCATCGCCGTCCACTGAGTATCAATATTCAATCGCTACTACTGGAACTCCAGCAGTCACAACTGTGACCTTTGGATCTCCAGTTACCAACACACAAGTATTGCTCTTCATGGAAAAGAATGACAATTCAGCTATTGGGACTGGTGTGGATATTCAGTCCTACCCAAGACCTTGGATGGGATCTTACCGTCCAGATGAAGCCATCCCCCTCGACAACAATGTGACCAGACACTTTGAGTTCCCTCTTCGAGCTGCATGGTTCCGCCCACATTCTGGAAAATTGCACACTCCAATGACCAAGTTCAAGCTCCAACTTGATCTGGCTCAACCCAATGAGTTCATGGTGGATCGAAATGCCGCTGCGATGTGGTATGACAATGTTACTGTAGCAATCAATGCTTCCAATTCTGTCACTGATCCTTGTGTGTTCACTGTGGCAGACGCTCAACAGTTTGTGACGAACACACCTGTCAAGTTGAAGCTCAGGCAAGGCAAGACCCTTCCTACTTTAAACATTAGCGGAGGGTCTACACTCAACCAATCAACAGTGGAATCCACTGTGTGGTATGTTCAAGAACTCGGTTCAAATTCTCAAAATAAAGGATTGCTGCAAGACAGACGCAGAGCATTCACTCTGAGGAATCTTGGATCTGGAAGCACCACCGCAAATGATCTGGAATGCACTGCAAATTTCGGGTCTGACCTTTTCTTGGTCTATCCAGCTTCTCAAGCTACATTGTCTTATGAGATCACCAATGCTATCTGGAAGTGCCCTGGAGTGCGAATCGAGAACGATGCCTTCAACGCTGCAGTCATCAGTATGCTACAGGGTGAAAGATCCTGGACTGGAACCACCACGGATAGGTTCACTAACACCGTTCAATCGTCCGCTGGACCTCATCAGTCTTGGCAAATCATGGACAAGTCCTCCAATGTTGAAGCCTTTGTGCATCTTATCCGAGCCAACTCCTCTCTGAACTCACCCAACAGGTACTCTCTGAGTCAGAGGAGCATCCAATATGTTTCTCAAGCTCACATGGAGCTTGGAGGTATCAGGTACCCTGCCACACAGTTCGACATTGTCACCAATGCTGGATCACCTACTATTATCAGAGATGCAGTGGCAGGGCAATCTATTAATAACCTCAACATCTCAGAAGTCTACTCTGAGATTACTCGCGTCTTTGGTCGTGGCCGAGGATGCATCAATTACCAGAACTTTGCTCAAGTTGAGACCAACAATGGAGCTGGACTTCTGGCATTCAGTATGCAATCCTTTGATCATGCCGGTCGAAAGCTCAGCGGTATGAACACTCGCGACATGGGTGGAGTGCCTACCCTGCTTTACCTGTCCACTCAAAAGGGACGTGAGTTCGCAAACAACACAAGTGGAGTGTTTGGAGATGATAGCGAAAATGGACTTCTCGTAACTTTTGCACGCAAGACTATTGAATTCCGTATGAGCCAGGGCCGTCTCGAAGCTTCCAAATAATTTTTCTAGAAGCTTTTAATAATAGAACATCTCTTGAGATTTGAAATTGAAATAAACCAACCTTGAACAACAAACATGGAATGTGATGATGCTCCCGTTGTAGAAAATAACATGGCTATGATCCCAACGGATCCTAAGAACATACCTATTAATAAGCAGACGACTGCTATGGACATTGTGAGTGTCGCAGGGGTGCCTCCTGCAGCCCAAGACATGCTGGAAATGAACCAAATCCTAGACGAGATTAAGGAGGACGAACATCTTTGTATGATGGAACCTAAAGCCATCAAACACCTGGCAATGATCGTGTTTATGCATCGTCGAGGGCAGTGGAATCAAGAATATGAGTACTACACTCAAGTTGCCAAAAAGCTCGAGAGGATGGACATTGCCAAGGTCAAGCAAGAGGACATCTGGGATATGTTTAACAAGAAGCAGAAGCAGAAGAGAGGTGCCCAAGATGATGAAGAAGAGGAGCCTGACTTGGGAGGTGGCTATCCTAAGCAAATCAAATGTGATTAAATCATTCTAGTACTTGAAACATGTCTACTGCCATTACTCCCCAGACTAGAATTACATCTAACACTCTAGGATTCAAGTCCAGGGAATCTGTAAGGTACAACCGAACTCTATCTAGGGCAGAGGTGTGGACTGGCACAGAATGGGTTCCACTGGCGGGCGACGCAGTGGCATATCAAGTCAACTGGAACTTCACACAATCTGATGTCCCTACTAAATATACGAATGCTGGAACAAATGTCAAAGTTGACATTACAGAACTGGTTGTGAGTGTCACTCCAAACAACGCGGACTCCAAGGTTGTGATCTTCTCTAAAATCTTTGGAGAGTTCACCAACTATCAATTGGATTACAACCATATGTTCCTACTTAAGAGAGAAATTGCTGGAGGCGCAACCACGTACCTTGAAACCTCTCAAGGACAGTCCAACACCAACAACGGAATCCAACCTATTGCAATCACCTACTATGCTGGGATCAATAATGATTCAACGCCAAATGTTGGAAGCATTTATTACATTGACAGTCCCAACACCACTTCTGAAGTCACTTACACTCTTGTGTGGGTGCCTGGCATCTCTGGAGACTTTTGGTTGAATCGAGTAGCTGGAACTACTAATGCTGCAGAATGGGAGTCAGGATTGTCCAACATCACTGTAGAGGTAAAAGAAGCTCCAAGTACATTCAGTGGCACCACTGCAATGACTTACACCTATAAGCAAACTGATTCACTAGTGTCCTACTCAATCCCATACAATACAGACACTCAAATTTCACTGATGCAAGCAAGCATCATTCCAGCTTCTACTGCATCCAGAATCAAGATTACTCTCAACCTGTTTGGAGAATTCAATGACAAGATCATCGCAGGAGATCACAACATCTTTTTCAAGCGTGAAATTCAAGGAGGCGCCACAACAGAACTTAGAAACACCACTGGCGGTAGCAATAACTTGGGTGTGGGAAGAATCAACACACCTAGAGACATTGTAGGCAGTAATAGCCCATGTTACGGGAGCATCAGTTATACCGACTATCCTGAAACAACCTCCAACTGCATCTACACTGTGTGGATGTACAATGGCGATTCCACAATTGGTTCGCCTACTTTTTACCTGAATGGAACTGCAGCAGGAGGTGTTACAACTACTAATGAGTATGGTGTCAGTAAGTTGGAGCTTCAGGATATGAACTTTTCAACCATCAGCACTCCACTAGATGGACCCAGTGCAATCTATCTGTACAAAGGATCGGAACAATCAGGTGTAACTGGAGGAACAGTCATCACCTTTCCATCTCCAGCTGTGACTGCAGGCACTCAAATCACTTGGGATGCCACTAGCAATTATGCAACCCTTGAGAAGGGGTACATGTACGAAGTATGTGTGACTCTAAGAGATACCTACTCTTCAGGATATGCCGAATATAAATTCACAGACAGTGCCGGAACGAATCTAGCAAACACTCCTTTGCCAAACACATTGAAAACATCTACAGGGTCTGGAGATCCCTGTGCCTGTTTTGCGTCACACATCATTGATTTGAGAAGTGCTTTAGTGGATGGGACATGTCAATTAAGATGTAATGCAACCAGCGTATCTCATACTACTAGAACGTGGACTACTATGTCCATCAAAATTCTGAAATGAATCCTGACACATCTAATGGTTCTATTTCTGGCATAGCGGATGGTTTAAAATCCTCGACTACTGCTGGTATCTCTAGTGGTTTCACATTCTCTGGTATTAAAGCTGTCCTCTGCTGAGAAATCAACTCTAGATCCCTTCTGTTCCTTGTAAGCTTGAGTGCATATTCTATTTTCATTGTCTGATCCAGAGCTTGCTTAAAGGTCTTTACAGATTTCTCTGTCAAGTCGATCACCTTGTCCAGACTCAAGATCTCTATGTACTGCCTGCATAATCTCGTCATGGTACAAGTAGTAGTATGCTGCTAGTTGAGCAGATTTCGCGTACCCGCTCTCGAGTTCATCAATTTTACGTTTCATTGATTGGTTCGCAGCATGCAATTTGCGATTGTCTGACTGAGCGTCTTTGAGCATGCGGTTTGCACTGATAGCAGATCTGATAGCCTTTTCCTCACTCGCAGTCAAGTTCTGCTGAATGATGTCATTGTCCTCTTGATTCTCCACATTAAAACACTTCTGACGTTCCTCAGCTGACATGTGACATCGGTCCGTGCACTTGACTCCAGCCTTCTTGCACTCACAGTAGTTGTGCGCGCAGTATCCGGCAATGACTTTTTTAGTCTTCTTATCTTGAGTCGATCTGAACTTGCATCGACAGTAGATACCAAGGCGTGGAGGCATGTGCGCAACTTCGAGGACGAGTCGCTCGGCAACCCGAACCCGAGTTTTTAAAATTTTGGTCATGACTCACTTAATTTGAATTTTTAAAATTATTCGGGTCCGTGCGTTTCCCCGAAACTACCCCTGATTTTCGTACATCCAACATGCCACGCGGACGCGGTCGTCGTGGTAACAATGCTCGTCTAAGGCGCGCTCGGCAAATTCGTCGTGACAGACAAGGTCCCAGACGTCTCGTTCGTCAACGCAATGAATTGTCTATGGAGGACAACGTCAACATACGACGCGCGTGGTCTTACCAGACTCGCGCGGGGAGACACACGTTCCGAGACAACAACAGAGATTGGGACAACTTATCCAATGACGTCAGAGCCGCAAGAGCTAGAAGGTTCTTATTGGATCGACGCAACAGATCGGGTCAACCACAGCAACCACGCAGACAGGTTAGATTACCCCGACGCGGTAGAACTAACCAGCAAATCGATGCATGGTTAAGTCATGGTCCCAATCGCATGGAGCTGGACGCGTCCTATGACACCACAGGCGCATCCACATCAGACCTAAGACTCTTGGCTGAACACTTTTGGTTCGGTCAAAGGACTGCAAGGAATTGGCAATCTGTAGAAAACAGACGCCGAGCAGCTCTTACAGCTCTACTTGGAGATCCAAATGCTAATGCCATTGCAGTCTATAATGAAGTGGATACGCCTACGCTCCAAAGGCTACTCACAGACTTGCATGTTGGAATGGGTCAATTTGGAGCGCCTGAGTTCTTGCTAATCGAATCTCGAGGATCTTCAGTAGGTGGAGGATCCACTTTCTACACCCTCAATCGTCAAAATGTCACAGACACACTTAATGTTCTCACTGACTACGAGGAAGTGCCTGAAGACATGGGATCTGATACCAGGATTGTTGATATACTTCTCAAAGGAGAGTTTGCTATTTATCGTCCTGGATCTAGAGCTGGCTCTGTATATCAATCTCATTACCAGGAGCAACAAGGGAGATTCTTACCTTACTTACACAAGTTCAAAGATCCTGAGCTTCAAGAAATCCTGGAAAGGTATGGACTATTCTACACTTGTGATGAGAAGAACTATGAAACCAATTGTCTTGTCAAAGCCATGGAGCTTTCTGAAGTGCCAGACTATGTAATTGAGCACTTCAAAGTATGCTGCAGACGACGAACTATTCCTCGTAAGAAACTCGCAGAAGTAGCACAGACCTTTAACATTTACATCGAGATCTCTACAGACACTGAAGACCATTTACTCAAATATGGTGATCCCAGCAACCCTCATGTAAGATTGGGACTATTTCACAACCATTACATCTTCAGAGAACGCACTCCAGTAACTGGGTTTGCTCTGGATGCCTTTAAAGAGAAGAACCCCATCCTGTACAAAAATGGAGAACTCAAACGCAAATGGTGGACTATCAAAGACTCCAAAGGTCGTAAAGACGCTGGTAAAGGAATCGATTCCAAAGAACTTGTCAAGAGACTTGTGAATGGCGATTTCTTAGAACCCATGGATTTGACTACTGAAGGGATGTTCAACACACAGTTTGTGAATCAAGTACAACAAACTTATAAGACTATGGATTTTCCTGAAGAAGCAGTAAGACCTTACCACCCTCCAAGATTTGCTATAGAAGGAGCACAGGATGAAGAACTGGCTCAGTATAAGAAAGCCAAAGGAATGATGTTTCAAAGAACTGCTGAGCACAACAAGTGGAAGTGCAGAGCAAACATAAGAAAAATCGAAGAGAAAGCTAAGAAGCATGGTTGGGCTGTTGAAGAGAAGACAAAGGCTGCTCGGAAAATGATACCTTCGGACTATACCATCTTTGCAGACTTTGAAACAACCACAGATGGTGACATTAGAACGAAAGATATGACTCCTGAAGAGCTTGAAGAGCTTGATCCTCGTGAAACGCTCATCCACAAACCTTATCTAATGAGTTATGCATGGAGAGAGGACGAGGACTTTGACAATGAAGATGATGAACCTGAAATACACACCATTGTAGGTCGTGAATGTGGACTGGAATTCCTAGAAGACATCTGCAATGAAGTAGGTGTGGATTCTAAATCACAAACACCAGTTGTAACCATCCTATGTCACAATGCCACTTATGACGCATCCTTCCTGATGCCATACATTACAGGACTCCAAACAATTGAGAGAGGCACTTCAATCATTAGCTTGAAAGGTTACTTTGAGTACGATGGTCTTGGGATGGAAATCAGGATCAAGGATACTCTCAAGATGATTCCCAACAAGCTTGCACAATTTGGTAGCATGTTCCGATTGGATGTAGTCAAGGAGATCATGCCCTATTGCATCTACACCTCTGAGAATATTGATCTGAAGAATGGTCTAATTACCATTGCTGAAGCTGAGCAGAACTGCAATTATGAAGGCACAGAACTCGATGAGTTTAGAAGCAATTATGAATCATGGGACTGTGTAACAGAGGATGGGCACCTGGATCTAATCAAGTACTCGTCCATCTACTGTGAGATGGATGTCAAAGTGCTCTACAAGGGATGGGAAAAATTCAGAGAACTCTGTATGAAAGCCCTAGATATGGATCCTGACTACTACCTCACACTTCCAGCTCTGGCAGATTGTTGGATGACTGAGAATGGAGGTGATGATGGCATCTGGGAAGTCTCAGGAGTAGTGCAACACTACTGCAAGCAAGCCAATCGTGGAGGTAGAACCATGTGTGCGTACAATAAGAAAAGGCAATTCTATGGTAAAGAACATCCCAGGACTCTTGAGGAAAGGTTACAGACAGCCATCAAGTTCCTTATGGATTTCGATGCAGTCTCATTGTACCCTTCAGCTATCGCCATGCTTCATTTCCCTAGAGGGCCTCCTAAAGTCATCAAGCATGGATTCGATCCATCGTCCTACACTTACTACATTATCACCATTCTCATTACCAAGGTGGGCAAACACATACCCTTTCCATGTGTGTGCCTCAAGACTCCAGAAGGTGGTAATAACTGGACCAATGACCTGGAAGGTAAGATTATCATTGTGGATCAAATTCAACTGGAAGACCTTGTGGAGTTTCAAGAAATAGAGTATGAGTTTGTCCAAGGCCTATACTGGGATGATGGTGTCAACACTAAGGCTGCTGAACTTATCAAGTATGCCTTTCAGCAGCGTCTTGATGCCAAGGCTGAAACCCCTCCCAACCCTATTGAGATGATCTGGAAGCTTGTCATGAACACCATCTATGGTAAAAAGGGTCAAAAGGCAATTGAAGAAGACCTAAGCTATGTCGAAGCAGACCGACTCAACCACTTCCTTCACAACCATCATGCTTCGGTCAGCCAAGTCGAAAACATGCCCAACAGTGAAGTCATGGTGAAGCAATGGAAACCAATAGTTGATGACTTCAATCGTCAGCACATCTCAGTGATGATCCTATCCATGTCTAAACGCATTATGAACCGAGTTCTATCATGTTGTCCTGACCCAGACCAAGCTCTATACTACACTGACACTGACAGCATTCACATCGAGGAATGGGCTATTCCTGAGATGGCAGCTACATATCAGGCCAAGTATGGAACTCCCCTCATTGGCAAAGGACTAGGTCAGTTTCATTCGGACTTTGACTTTGCTGGATGTCAAGCAATCGAACTTAAGCATGATGACGATGGCGAACCCTACTTCAAGATCAAGACTTTGGGGAAGGGTGATTACAAGACTAAAGGTGAGATCAAATCAGAGATGGCTGTCTTTATCGGCAAAAAGGCTTACTTTGATCGCATCGTGGACACTGGCAATCCTGAGTTCTTTGCTTACCATATGAGACTCAAAGGAGTGCCTGAAAAGGTACTCATACACAAGATTGAAACAAAATATGGAGGCAGACCTGAATTCATCTATGATGATCTTTATGATGGCGAACCTGTAACCTTTCATCTGGGTGAGAATGGACATGCTATGTTCAAAACACTCAGGAACCACAATGTGGTCACTACATCCATCAAGAGAACATTGCAATTCAAACAAAACACAGCTCAATACCATGACTTTGCTTGAGCGAACATGCTTCGCGACCTCTTACCATTTGTTGTGGGATCATTAATAATAACACACGCTTGGATTGAACTTGGAGACAGATATGATAAATATAAAGCAAGGCAAGCCTTCAAACATAGGCATGAGATTTATTCAGGCCGCAGGTTTAGAAATATTAAATGAGCCCTCGATTGTTGGGGTTCCAATAGAATAAACATCATCTGTATCACCAAACATAACTGTCTGCGCCACACCCTTCAAGTATGGCTTCTTAAATGATGAAGGGAAGTTGGCCTTCCAGTTCTTAAAACCTGGATAGTCATTGGATCCTGACTTCTCTCCAAACACAGGTCCTTTGCGACACTTAACATCTGACCAGGTGGGTTGGCATGTGCACGGCATCTTGATTACAAGTCCATCTTTAAATCCTCAGTTTGGGCCTTGTTTTTTGCTCGTTTCAGTAAATCATGGTGAGATGGAGGGTGTCTACACCATTTGAAGGCTTCAGTTTGTTTGTTGAGACAAGCATACACATTATGCAGCTCTTCGGTGAGTCCAGCTACTTTAGATTCATACTTGCTGATCTCGCCATCGATCTCACACACTGATTGAATATGTGCATTGCACCTCCACAAATCCTGGGAATTGCTAGAGTTCATTAAAGCAGTCTTCTCATTAATGAGTGTAAGTTTGAAGGCTTCACACTCACATATGGTATACAAGATCGCTGAAATGTCATCCTCAAGATTCTGAACGTACTCATTGCACACCGTCCTTGGGTACATGTTCTCGTAAGTGGCCACTCTAAGTCTATGGTCCTCTTGCAGATTCCTAACGGCAATTGATAAAAACGTTGGTTCGGTTTTGGTCTTTTTCAACGGACTTTCAGCAGCTGCGGATTCCATGTTTTGAATCAGTCGAACTTCGGGCGTCATTCGAATACAGCAAACATGCTCACCCGAAGGAAGTCAATGATCGTAGTAGATGATAACGGAAAAGACATATTCATCAACAAAACCAGAGCTTCGTGCCAGTCCCCTCTTCTATCTGAAGAGGATGAAGAAATTGAAAACCCAGAACCGTTAAAGCCAAGGACCGCGGCTCAAACCGAAGCTTTCGAGAGGTGTCGTCAAATCCGAAAGGCTCAGCTTGAGGCGAAGCGACGTAAAGATGAAGAAGATTGTATAATGAAATGCGGAATGACACGAACTCAAATTGAAGAAGAACTTGAAAGGTTTCGTTCGGCTGAAAGAGACCCAACAAATGATGCTGAACATACTGGGATTCTGAAAATACTAAGAGGTTACTGCGAACGTGCACTTAACTTGTAGCATGTAGTTCCATCTCACAAGGATCCAGTCCCACCTCATAATGCCAGTTTCAAAGAGCATTGTGCTTGGTTCTGGAGACAAATGCCAGGTCTCATCATTGGAATGTTTGTTTGCATTTACTTGAGCGTTATTATCATCTTCTTTAATTATTAAAACTGTTCACCATCTGCACCAGCCAAAGAGTGGGCCCTAGGTCGACCCTCTTCTATCATCTCATCTCGTTCCTCTTTAGTCATCACTTCTCGATCACACTCAAACATACCCCAACACCATTTCATGTAAGAACACCTACTACCATGAACGAACTGAATTAAACACTGAGTAAGCTGACCGAAGAACACTGCTCCAACCAACAGAGTACTAGTAGACATGTGCTCTACTATAATGTATTTAATTTAAATTTAAATATTATCAAAAGTCTCATAAAAAGTCGGGGATCATTGTGGGAACTTTGGGTACAACTCAAAAGCCAGTTCAAGTGTATCTAAGCGCTCTATTTCCACTGAAATGGCTGTTTTAGTGATAACATTTTAGTTTGTGAACCATTATTTCCCAATGCGACTTTTAATTAATATAATAATTAAGATTAATTACTCGAACTTGAATGGAAAAGGCTCGCCCTTGGGCCTTCTTATAAAGTCCCTGCAAACATGGCCATGTGGGTTGAAACAGCGCTCATGGCATCGATCATATCGACCGAAAATTTTTTCCAGGCAAGTCACATGTCTCAAATGAGTCGTATTGAGATTAATCGCAATTCGAGACCTCTCCAAGTCATCCACAAACCAATGTACCTCTGTAGGAACCTGGCATATCGACAGATTGTCATAGTATGACTTGACCCATATGATTGATATGTGCAAGATGGGGTGAATCACATCTGATGGAACCTCGGTATTCTTGAATGAAGCGAATGTGATGGATTGAATCCCATAGTATTGCAGATCTGAACATGGGAATGCGCTATCATTTTTGTCAATTGTCCACTGCATGGCAATGCAGCCTTCCACACAGATGTTATCAGCAGCCCATTGCATCAAACTGATCACTGCATTCCTGGCTGGGTAACTCTTGAAAAGCTCGAGGTGGTATGTTGAATTGAATTGAGACTTGTGTGAGAATGGAGTAGCGTCGCGCCAATCGCGACAAACGCATGCGATCTTGAAATTATCAGATGGGATAATGCTCCGGGTGCGCCAGAAAGCAACTTCACTTGGATCCTTGAAACCATAGGTTGCTATCTTATCCAAAGCAATGTCCGTGTACTTGAAGTATTTCAGGTAATACACGAATATGATCTGATCCTTGACGTCGTCGGGGACGCCCTCCGCCCAGTCCAGCTGCGACGGCACCCACACCGCCGGCTTGAGCACGTAGTCGGGCACGTTCAGCACCTCCACCCCGCGCAGCTCCTCCGTC
>Ga0180432_10002493_pt1 | contig 27504 bp, 21 predicted proteins | sample SS_ome_10_FD_132414 | JGI IMG/M metagenome (GOLD analysis project Ga0180432, IMG submission 132414) | Hypersaline lake sediment archaeal communities from the Salton Sea, California, USA - SS_1_MS_2 metaG | ecosystem: Environmental > Aquatic > Non-marine Saline and Alkaline > Hypersaline >... | reverse complement strand
CTGGCCGAGCCGGCTGCTGACGTGACGGTCGATTTCATCGTGGATGCGGCCCAGTTGACCGTGACGCCGAACCCGCTGGTCATTCCCAAGGCTGACTGGTCGACGCCGCTGAGCGTGACCGTTGCGGCCGTGGATGATGAGGTGCTCGAGAGTGAGCCGCATAGCAGCGCCTTGGCGTGGGTGATCGACGATGCGGATCCCAACACGGGCGGCACTTTTGTGGAGATCGGCGAGAACGAGTGCGGCGCCTGGGGCTATCTGAGTTTGGACTTGGATACCGATTGCGATGTCGACCTGGCGGATCTGGCGATCTTTGCGGAGCAGTATCTGCTTTGCACGCGGCCGAACGATCCCGCTTGTATCGATGCGCGTTGAGTGACGCGTTGATGCTAGTTTGACAACGTGAGTTTGCAAGTACCAATAGAGGCGGGGCCTGGGATGTTGTTTCCCGGGTCCCGCTTTTCTTGTATGCCGGTGAAGGTGTTTTGGGGTGGTGGCGTCGTGATGAGATCGCGGGGGTCAATGGTTGGGGGTGTCTGGATTGCTGCTTTTGGGGGAATGACGGGTTTGGTTGGTGTTGGGTCTGGTGGGGAGGTTCTTTCTGGCATTTTTGTTGTTGATGGGCTACATTTTGTGCGGCAGGGAGCGGTCTGAGTAATGATGGTGTTTTGATTCGGCCATTCAGCAAGGCGGTCGGGTGAACGGCAGGTTGGGGGGGAGCGTTTAGTGGTATTTGTTGCTTTTGACCGGGGGTGTGCTGGGAGCGTGTGATGATGCGGTTGTGCTTGCAGGGTGTGGTGTTGCGGGTGGTGGTATGGTCGGTGGTGTTGGGGTCTGGGGCGTGCTTGCTGGGGCAAGGGCGGGCGTTTTATGTGGCTCCTGGGGGTGATGATGGTAATGTGGGGACGAAGGGGTCGCCGTTTGCGACGTTGGGTCGGGCCCGTGACGCGGTGCGGGAGGTGAAGGCGGGTGAGGGCTTGGCGGTGGGGGGAATCACGGTGTGGCTTCGGGGGGGGCGTTATATTCTCAGGGAGCCGTTTGTGTTGGGGCCTCAAGATTCGGGGACGGCTGATGGGCCTGTTGTTTATGCGGCGTATGGTGATGAGCAGCCTGTTTTGTGCGGTGGGGAGCGGATTTCCGGGTGGAAAGAGCAGTCGCATCGACGTTGGACGGTAGAGCTTGGGGAGGTGAAGAGCGGGGCGTGGTGGTTCAGGCAGCTATTTCGTGGTGGTAAGCGTATGAGGCGGTCGCGTCAGCCGAACAGTGATGACTGGGCGTCTTGTAAGGACTTGTACACGATTGCGAAGGTGTCGGAGGATCTCAAGGCGATAGAGTTTGAGGAGGGGTTGCCGGGAGGTGATTTTGTCTCGCAGGAGACGGAATTGGTGATTATCCAGAACTGGTCGGTTACGCGGTGTCTGATAGGTTCGGTGGCTGGGGGCAGGGTGGAGACGTTGACGCCTAATGGTGTGTTCGGGGTGCGGGGTTGCACGAGCCGTCCGGGGAAGAAGGCTTTTTTTGAGCATGCGTTGGCGTTTGTGGATGAGCCTGGGGAATGGTATCTGGATCGGCGGTCTGGGGTGTTGACGTATCAGGCGGGGGAGGGTGAGAATCCTGTTGATGAGGCGTTTTTTGCGCCTCGTTTGAAGCAGTTGGTGCGTCTGGATGGGCGGTCAAATGAGCCGGTATATCATGTGATTTTTCGGGGGTTGCGTTTCAGGTATGCGGGGTGGGATCTGCCAGCGATAGGGTATCGGGGGGTGCAGGCGGGGCACTACGACGCGAAGACGGCCCAGTCGGAGAAGTCGAAGAGCGATGTCGGTTATTCGAGTCCGGTGGCCATTGAGTTTCATCACGCGATCGGCTGTCGGTTTGAGAGTTGTGGTGTGGCACATGTGGGCACATCGGGTCTGGGTCTGGGGGCTGGTTGTCGTATGAATAAGGTTGTGGGTTGCGAGTTTTACGATATTGGCGGCAACGGTGTGATGGTGGGTTATCACCGGGCGCCGGCGTGCGGGCCTTATGCGTTGGACAAGGATTGGGACGAGTTTTTTGAAGTGCCGGTGGGCAACGAGGTGTCCAACAATTATATTCATCGGTGCGGCGCCATTTTGTTGGGTGCGGTGGGTATATTTGAGGCGTTTTGTCAGGATACTCGTATTGCTCATAACGTGTTGACGGATTTGCCGTACTCGGGTATTTCGGCGGGTTTTCGTTGGGGGTATGAGCCGACGAGTCAGAAGGGGACGTTGATTGAATACAATCATATTCATAATGTCTGCCGACAACTTGGCGATGCGGCCGGCATTTATACGCTTGGTTTGCAGAACGGTGGTGTTTTTCGAGGCAATCTGATTCATGGGATGGGGCATCGTGGTGGTCATGGTATTGTTTCGGGTTTTGGGCCTGACGCGGGCAGTTCGGACATAGTGATCGAGCGGAATATATTCTATCAGTGCGACTGGCCGTCGAAAGGGCATACCTGGAAGAAGTATGGTTTTGGGGATCCCTGGAAGGCCGGTTGGCAGGAGCCCAAGAAGGAGTACTGGGAGAAGGCGAAGATGAGCTGGCGAGAGAATGTTTTCACGTTGTTGCCGGGTGAGGAGGGTTTTCCGCAGGCGTGGGCGGAGCGGGCGGGTTTGGAGCCGCGGTACCGTAGAGTTCTGCCGTTTTGTCGTGTGGCGGAGTGAGTGCACGGCGTGCCAGGGGCCTTGGTGCAGTATTGCGGTTTCATGAGGGAAGTATTACATTCAGGTTGAAAGACTGTGGCGTGAGGTTGAGGGTGGGGTGATCGTTTCATTTGGGCGCCGGTTTTTGCAGGTTGTATTTTCTGGTCTTATTGAAGGAAGGTCTCAACATGGCATTTCGTGTTAAACGGCATGTGTTTCTTTCGTGGTTGTGTTTTGGGGTTTTGTTGAGCCTTGTTGGGGGGGGGCATGCGTGTGGTAAGGATATAGGGCTTGTTTTTTGTGATGGTCCCTGGCGGTTTTATGCGGCTTCGGTGGAGGATAAGTGTCTTTCTCGAGTGTTACTGATCGGTGATTCGATTATGAATGGTTATCGGGGGGCTGTAGGGGCGGGTTTGAAGGGCAAGGCCAATGTGGATGTCTGGCTTACGCCGCTGCACCTGAACAGTCCTGAGCTGCGGGGTGACTTGCGGAAGGTTTTGGCGCAAGGGCCTTACGATGTGATTCATTTCAATATCGGTTTGCACGGGTGGGAGCCCGGGCGTATTCCGGACGGGCAGTATAGGGATTTGCTGGAGGCGTACGTGCAGGAGCTGCGAGCGCATTGTGAAAGCGTTAGATTGATCTGGTGCAGTACGACGCCGATTACGGTTAAGGGCAGGCCGGCGGAGCTGGATGGCGAGCATAACGCGACGATTGTGGCTCGCAACGGGATTGCGGCGGAGGTGATGGGTCATTATGGGGTAGAGATCAATGATTTGTACGGTTTGATGGGTGACAAGTTGAGGTTGGGGGCAGGGGATGGTTTTCACTGGCGAGGGGGGGCGTATGAGCTGATGGCGGAGCAGGTTGTTGCGTATGTGAAGGAGGCTCTGGGTTCGCCGGTGAGGGGGAGGCCTGTGTTTTATGTGTCTGTGCAGGGTGATGACGCTGCTGCGGGTACGAAGGCAAAGCCCTTCCGGAGTCTGGAGAGGGCGCGTGGGGCGGTGCGTGACAGGAAGAGGGCGGATGGCAGGGAGTCGCAGACGGTATTGGTCTATCTTCGCGAGGGTGTTTATGAGCGTGAGGCCACATTTGCATTGAATGAAGATGATTCGGGGGTGCAGGGGGTGCCGGTGGTCTGGCGAGCGTATCCGGGTGAAGACGTGAGGGTTATCGGGGGCAAAGAGATTTGTGTGAGCGAGGTAAGGGCGGTGACGGATGAGGGGGTATTGGGGAGGATTATTGAAGCAGAAGCGCGAAGCAAGATCATGCAAGTTGATTTGGAGGCGCAGGGGGTTGTGGATTATGGCGAACTGCGTCCTCGGGGGTTCAGGCGTCCCTATATAGGGTCCTGCCTGGAACTTTTTGTGGATGGTGCTCCCGGGCGTTTGGCTCAGTGGCCTAATCCGGGGGAGGGGCGCATTGCGATTGGTAAGGTGCTGGATAGGGGGTCTATCCCGCGTGAGGACGATTTTTCCAATCGTGGGGGGAAGTTTCATTATGACACGGACAGGCCGGCGCATTGGAAGCAGGCGGAAGAGGTGTGGATCAGCGGGTTTTTCAAGAATGGGTATGCGGACGATACGGTGAAGGTCAGGCAGTTTGATTTTGGCCTTAAGGTTATCGAAACGGAGCAGCCTCACATGTACGGTTTTCAGAGCGGCCGGGCGTGGAATCGGTGGTATGCGTTGAATCTGCTGGAAGAGATTGATCAGCCGGGCGAGTACTATGTGGATCGCCAGGGTGGCGTGCTGTATTTTTATCCCGAGGCGTCGTTTGATGCGAAGAACTCCCGTGTTCAGGTCTCTACTCTTGAGGGGCCGCTGGTGGCGTTGGAAGGGGCGTCGTATGTTCACTTTGAGGGGATTACTTTTGAATGTACGCGTGGTATGGGTTTTTATATCGAGCGGGGCAAGAGTAATCGGATTCGGGGTTGTACGCTGCGTAACATGGGTATGGTGGCGGTTTGCGTGGGTCGGGGCACTGAGGATTTAGCGAATTACGCGCATGCGGGGACGGCCAAGCCTGCCAGTCGGCGTTTAGGCAGTTGGCATGAGCATATATATGACAATACGGTGTTTGATCGGGAAGGTGGTGAAGATCATGGCATTGTGAGCTGCGATATTTATAATATCGGTGCGGGTGCTGTGCATCTGGGGGGTGGTCATCGGGGGAGTTTGCAGGCGGCGGGTAATTTCGTGCGTAACTGTCATATTTATGATTTCAATCGACTGGGGCGCAGCTATAAGGCGGGTGTGAATATCGATGGTGTGGGCAATCGCGTTGAGCACTGTAATATTCATTCGGCGCCGTCATCGGGCATCTATGTGCACGGCAATGATCATCTCTTTGAATATAATGAGATTCATGATGTGATGCAGGAGGGGGATGATATGGGGGCCTGGTATATAGGACGTGATCCATCGGAATTTGGCAATGTGGTGCGTTACAACTATTTTCATCATATCGGACGGACGCCGAAGACGCATAGCACGTGGGGGCTTTATTATGACGATATGGCTTGCGGGATAAGGGCGTTTGGGAATGTGTTTTATGAAGTGGGCAAGAGTGCGGCCATTCTGGTGGGGGGCGGCAAATATAACGAAGTTGCGAACAACATATTTATCAAGTGTCGGCTTTGTGTGCAGATGGGCAATCGTGGCCAGACGTGGTCGCGGAGAAATCTGGACAAAGGGGGGCTCTTTGAAGCGAGGACGCTGCGGTCAGTCGATATCACAAAGCCGCCTTATAGCGGGCGTTATCCCGCGCTGGCGAAGTATTGGGATGATGAGCCGGGCAAGCCGGCCAATCCGATCGTGAGGAATCTTGCGGTTCAGTGCGGCAAGCTGACGAACGCCAAGGCGGCGTGGGGGCCCATAGCCGGCAACTGGATGACGCAGGATGATCCAGGGTTTGTGAATATGGGGTCAGGGGACTTTTCGTTGAAAGCAGGCAGCGGGGTTTTTGAGAAGATCGAGGGTTTTGAGCCATTGCCGTTCGGTAAGATGGGTCTTTATCGGGATGCGTGGAGGCGTGAGTTGCCGGAGTGAGTGCGTGTTGCCAGTGAAGGCGATTGCAGGGTGCTAACCATGGCCCATTTGGAGTGTCTAAAGGCCTGTGCCTGCGGGGATGACAGTGCGGTGAAGCTGAAGGGGCCGGTAGCGAGGTGGCCGTTAAACGCGTTTAGTAACGAGGAGATTCAGATGCGGAGAGGGACTGTTGTATCTATGGCGATCGTGCTTGTTTTGGCATGCGGTTGGGCAGCGGTGTGTGTGGGGCAGGAGGCGAATAGTGCAACGGGCAACCCTTACATGGTTTCCTGGGATTCGCCCAGTGAGGATTCGTGGGGTTCGATGCCGCTGGGTAATGGGGACATAGGTTTGAATGTGTGGGTGGAAGCAGATGGTCAGCTGCACTTCTATGTTGCCAAGACGGATGCCTGGAGCGAGAACTGTCGGCTGCTGAAGTTGGGCAGGATACGTGTTTCGCTGACGCCTAACCCTTTCACGGGTGGGCAGCCGTTCAGGCAGGTACTCGATGTGAAGAAAGGGGAGATTCGTATCGAGGCGGGGGGGGCAGAGAGTCGGGTGTCGCTGAAGGTGTGGGTGGACGCGCACCATCCGGTGATTCATTTGGACGGTAGTGCAGCGGGCGGGGCCAAGGTGCAGGTTGATCTGGAGTCGTGGCGGACTTCGCGGCGGGCGCTGGAGGAGCCAGAGACATTTTCGGCTTATGGTGTTGTCAAGGGGCCCAAGCCTGTTGTGGTGGAGCCTGACATTCTTATCAGTGATTACGCGGATGGTTTGATGTGGTGCCATCGGAACGAGCGTTCTATTTGGAGGGGGAATATGGAATTGGTGGGGTTGGGCCATCTGGTTGGTCGATTGACGGATCCCCTATTGAATCGTACGTTTGGTGCGGTGGTTAAGGGGGCGAATTTAGCGAAGGTGACGGACACTCGTTTGCAGAGCAAGGGCTCTACGAAGGCGATCAGTGTTGCTGTTTATCCTCTGACGGCTCAGGCGGCGACGCTGGAGGACTGGAAGGCGTCGCTTAATCGCGAGGTCAGGCGACTGGAGGGGTTGGATAAGGGGGAGTGCGTGCGGGGACATACTCAATGGTGGCAGGACTTTTGGGACAGGCATTACATCAATATCAGCGGCAATGACGCGGCGTTTACCGTTACGCGTGGTTATGTTTTGCAGCGTTTTATCAACGCCTGTGCGGGGCGTGGCCGCTATCCGATCAAGTTCAACGGGTCGCTCTTTAATGTGGACATGGCCAAGAGTGTACGTAATGTTCCGGCGGGCTACGATGCTGATTTTCGGGCGTGGGGCGGGTGTTACTGGTTTCAGAATACGCGTTTGCCGTACTGGTCGATGTTGTACAGCGGCGATTTTGAGATGATGCGGCCTTGGTTCAAGATGTATATGGACGCGTTGCCGGTGTCGGAGGCGATGACAGAGGCGTACTACGGTCATGGTGGGGCGTTTTTTCCGGAGACGATGTATTTCTGGGGCACGTACAACAATGACAATTACGGGTGGGACCGCAGTGGATTAGAGGACGGTTATACAGCGAACAAGTATGTTCGCTATTACTGGCAGTGCGGTCTGGAGTTGTCTTTGATCATGCTGGATTATTATGGATTTACGGGTGATGCTGTTTTTGCGGAGAGGACGCTGGTGCCTTTTGTGAGCGGCATATTGACGTTTTTTGACCAGCATTGGGGGCGTGATGCGAACGGCAAGATTCGTTTTGAGCCAGCGATGTCGCTGGAGACGTATGGGGTGGCGGTGAATCCGTTGCCGGAGATTGTGGGGATTGAGAAGGTGGCGAGTGGGATGTTGTCTCTTCCTGAGGCATTGACTACTGCGCAACAGCGGGGAGATTGGTCTCGTTTGCGGGGCGAGTTGCCGGGGGTGCCGATGCGTGAGGTTTCGTCGGGGCAGGTGCTGTCGCCGGCGGAGAGTTATTCGAAGTTGCAGAATTCGGAGAATCCGGAGTTGTACGCGGTGTTTCCTTATCGGACGTACGGTGTTGGTAAGGCGGGGCTGGAGTTGGCCCAGCGTACCTTTCGTGCTCGGCGAATCAAAGACACGCGGGGCTGGCGACAGGACGCTATCCAGGCGGCTTTGGTGGGATTGACCGATGAAGCCCAGCGATGTGTGGTGAGCAATTTCAGCACGAAACACGCGGGTAGTCGTTTTCCGGCGTTTTGGGGGCCGAATTTTGATTGGATACCCGATCAGGATCACGGGGGTGTGGCGATGGTGGCGTTGCAGCGGATGTTGATACAGGCGGAAGGGCAGGAGGTTAGGCTTTTGCCGGCTTGGCCGACGGAGTGGGATGTTGAGTTCAAGCTGCACGCGCCGGGGAAGACGGTGGTTGCAGGGGTGGTTCGAGAGGGAAGGCTGGAGCAGCTGAAGGTTACGCCGGGCGTGCGTCGTGATGATATCAAGGTGTCGGAGGATTTTGCCCAGTCCGCTGAGTGCTATTGCAATGCGGAGCTGCCGGCTTTGATGGAGTTTTTGGACGGCAGAGCGGTGGAGACTAAGGCTGATCTGGAACGTCGCCGGCAGGAGATACGGGACTTGTGGTGCGAGTACTTCATCGGGAGTTTTCCGGCGGAGGTGCCGGCTGTGCTTGAGGCTGAGATTCTGGAAGAGAAGAAGGCGGCTGATGGTTCGACTCGTCGGCGGGTGAAGCTGACTTTGGAGACGCCCAACAAAGCCTCTTTCGAGATGTGGGTCTGGATACCAGAGAGCGAAGGGCCTTATCCGCTACTGCTTACGCAGCCACGAGATTATCAGCTTGCGTGGGCGGAAGAGGCTGTTCGGCGGGGCTATGTGGCGTGTCTGTATCCTGGAGTGAATATGAATCGGTCGGAGCCTGATTATCCGGGCTATGAGCGTGTCTGGAGGACCTTTAAGGCTGAGTATCCGCAGGCGAGCTGGGCATCGTCGCTGGGGATACAGGCGTGGCTGGCCAGTCGGGCATTGGATTACTTACTCGATCCGCAATACCATTATAATATTGCGTCGGGGAAGGTGGGGATCATCGGGCACAGTCGCTATGGCAAGCAGTCGCTCTATGCGGCAGCGTTTGATGAGCGAATTACCGCGGTAATTGCGCGGAGTTCTGGTTCGCCTACGGCCTGTTCGTATCGCTTCGCGAGTCGGCAAACGTTTATGGAGTCGGTGGTTGATGGTCTTGACCATTGGGCATTGGGGAGTCTCAAGGGTTTTCTGGGGCGGGAGCATGAATTGCCGATGGAAGGGCATGGGCTGCTAGCGCTGATTGCGCCGCGTTTCTGCATGTTGCACACCGCCCATAACGACAGTTGTGATCCTACATTTGGCGTCGAGCGAGGCTATCTGGAGGGGCGTAAGGTGTATGAGTTTCTGGGTCATCCGGAGCGGCTGCGGAATGTTTATCGCAAGGGTAATCACAATCCTGTTACGGCTGAGCATGTCAAGCAGAACCTGGATTGGTTTGACTATGCTTTCGGTCGGGGCAGAGCAACGGTGAAGGATTTTCCGGAGGTTCTGTTGCATCATTTTGACTGGCAGGGGTGGAGGGGGAGCCAGTCGGCTGAGGATATGAAGGCACCAGGGGCGGGGGCTTCGGTGAAAGAACGGATTGGTTGGATGCTGGGCAGGGTTCCGGACCATGTTGTTGGTGAAGGGGAGTACCACATTCGGAGCGGTGAGGAATTGGGGGTTCCGGACAAGCAGCGTGACTGGCTCAAACCGGGCGGTATGGGTCGTATGGCCTGTAGTTTTGGCGGCAAGATCCACGGCAATCTGTATTTTGACCCGAAGGCAGCGGGACCCCGGCCGGTGGTGGTCTGGCTGCACCCGTGGAACTATTCTCTTGGCGTCAGTGAAGGCTACGGTCCTATAGGGGCCGGCTACAGCTATCCGCCCACTTGCTGGCGGCTGGCGCAGGAGGGCTATGTGGTGTTGGCTTACGACCAGGTGGGGTTTGGCGACCGTCTGCTGGAGGGGCCGGATTTCTACGAGACGTATCCCCACTGGTCCCGAATGGGTCGGGCGGTCTATGATGTGAGCCGGGCGGTGGATTTTCTGAGGGAGGGCAAGGGGATAGTTCGGGGGCAGATGCCGGCTATCGACAAGGATCGGATCTGCGTGTTGGGTTATGGTTTTGGCAGTATGGTGGGGCTTTACGCGGCTGCTTTGGATGATCGCATAAGCAGTGTGGCCTGTTTTTGCGGTTTGGCTCCGCTGCGGACGAACACGCATGAGAGGGTGACGGGTGGTAATCGTCGGCTGTGGGAGTGGCACGCCTTGGTGCCGAAGTTGGGTTTGTTTGACGGGCGGGAGTCTGAGATTCCTTACGATTATGGCGAAGTGCTGGGGCTGGTCGCGCCGCGGCCTTGTTTGGTCTATTCGCCGCAACGAGACCGTTTCGCTGACGTCGATGAGGTGTCGCGGTGTGTGGGTGAGGCAGCGAAGCAGTGGCCGTCATCCACTGGGGCATCGACGGCGTTGCGGCACGAGAGGCCTGACGATATGAACCGTTTCCAGAAAGCGCAGCAGGATATTTTTATTGAGTGGCTCAAGGGTTTGGGTTACTAAGGTGTCGATAGTTGGTCGTTGCCTAGGCTCATTGAGGTGAGGTGGGCTATGGCGCACGGGCAAAGTAACTAGCAGGAGAACGGCATTATGAAGAGCGGATGGAAGATGTGTTTTGTTGGTCAATGTTTGCTGATCGTTCTGTTGGCTGGTGTCTTGCCCTGCGCGGGGGCGGACGATGCTCTGGTGAAGTACAATGTTGTCTGGGAGAGTCCCAGCAAGGATGCTTCTGGATCGATGCCGTTGGGTAATGGAGATATCGGGGTGAACGCCTGGGTGGAGCCGTCGGGCGATCTGCTGTTCTACGTGGGCAAGACGGACGCTTGGAGTGAAAACGGTCGGCTGCTGAAGGTGGGTCGGTTGCGTCTGCATTGTTCGCCGGTGGCACAGGCGGTGGCGGGCACCTTTCGACAGGAACTTCGGCTGGAGCAGGGAGAGATGGTTGTCGACTTGGGGGAAGGGGACAGTCGGCAGCGGTTGCGACTATGGGTTGACGCGCACCATCCGGTCATTCACGTCGAAGTTGATCGAGACGTGCCGTTCGAGGTGGAGGTGAAGCTGGAAAGTTGGCGGCAGAAGCGCAGAGAGCTGCTCGGGCAGGAGAGTGTGTCCGCCTACGCGACTAGGGGCTCAGGGCGGCCGTTGTTTGTGGAGGCAGACACCATCGTTGAGGGCCAGGGCAAGGAGCTTATCTGGTACCACCGAAATGAACGTTCGGTCTGGCGTGAGTCGTTGGAGTTACAGGCCCTGGGAGAGTTGGCGGAGACCATGATGGATCCGCTGCTGCATCGCACGTTCGGCGGGCTGGTCCAGGGCGAGCCCCTTGTTCGCGCCGGCCGGGAGGGGCTGCGTTCAGCGGCTGCGCAGAAGAGTTTTCACTTTACCGTCCATCTGCTGACGGCCCAGACGGCTTCGGCGCAGGCCTGGTTGAAACAGGTGCGGCAACTGCGTCGCGAGGGTGGCACGTTGGAGGAAGCGCGTGCTGCTCACCGCGATTGGTGGGAGGGTTTCTGGGATCGCAGCTGGGTTCGCGTGGCCGGGGGCGACGCGGAGGAAACGGGCAAGATTTCGCTGGGCTGGCATCTGCATCGCTATCTGATTGCCTGTGGTGGGCGGGGTAACTTTCCGATCAAGTTCAATGGGGGCATTTTCAACGTGGACGGTTACCGAGGCCAGGAACAGGTGCGTGTCGCCCGCAGGCAGATGGACAAGTGGGACGCGGACTTTCGTAGTTGGGGGGAACCTTACTGGTTTCAAAACACGCGGCAATTCTATTGGCCCATGCTGGCGGCGGGTGATTTTGATCAGATGCGTCCTTTGTTTTCGATGTATCACGACATGCTGCAACTGGCCCGAGAAAGGACACAGAAGTATTACGGTCATGAGGGGGCGTTTTTTCCGGAGACGTTGTGTTTCTGGGGCACTTACGCCAACAGCAATTATGGTTGGGACCGCAAGGGCAAGCCTTTGGGTCTGACCGACAATCGTTATGTCCGCCGCTATTGGCAGGGTGGTTTGGAGCTGACGTTGATGATGCTGGATTACTACCATTATACGGGTGATGGGCAGTTTTTGCGTGATACGGGCTTGCCGCTGGCGTGCGAGATTGTCAAGTTTTTTGATCAGCACTGGCAGCGGGGGCCGGATGGCAAGATCAAGTTTCATCCTGCGCAGGCTCTGGAGACCTATTGGGACGTGGTGAATCCTGTTCCGGAAATTGCGGGGCTTAACCGGGTGTTGCAGGAACTGCTGGGGTTGCCGAAGGATCTGGCCAGTACGGCCCAGCGGGAAGAGTGGAAGCGTATTCTGGGGGATCTGCCGCCGTTGCCGATCAAGCGTGACGAGCAGGGGGATCGCTATATGGCAGCAGCTGAAGCCATTATGGTCAAGCCCAAGAATTCGGAAAATGTGGCGATGTATTCGGTGTTTCCGTATCGTCTTTATGGTGTGGGTCGGCCGGATCTGGAGATGATGCGTCATACGTTTATGAAAGTGCGGCCTTTCCGCGGTATTTACCACTGCTGGCACAATGACAACGTTTTTGCGGCTTGGCTGGGGCTGGCCGACGAGGCGCGTACCGAGCTGGCTCAGCGTTTCACTTTGCACGGTAATTATCGTTTTCCTGCTTTTTATATTAAAGGGGATTGGGTGCCCGACCACGACAACGGCGGCGTGGCGCAGCAGACTATCCAGGCGATGCTGCTCCAGGCGGTCGATGACAAGCTGTATCTTTTGCCAGCCTGGCCTAAGGAGTGGAATGTTTCTTTCAAGCTGCAGGCTCCGGGCAAGACCAGCGTGGAGGCTCGGTATGAGGGCGGCAAGATCCGCCATTTGGAGGTGCATCCCAAGGAGCGGCTGGCAGATATTGTTTCGGTCGGGTTTGCTTTGCCATAAGGGATATGCGCATGTGCCGCGTCGGGCTGTGTTTTTGTTGCGTAGAGATACCTTATTCATTCTGAAGCGGTGCAAGCCCTGAAAGGAATGGTAAGATGAAGCAGTGTTGCATGCGGGTCTCTGCGCTGTTTTTTGCGGCGGTTTTGGCAGTGTTGCTTTGGCCGGTGGGCTCCGACGGGGCGGTGTCTCGGAGGGCGGCAGAGCGTGCAAGTCACTACGTGGAGGCCTTGTCGCGTGCGAAGGCGAGCGGCAAGGACATTGTCGTACTGCAGCGGGGCAGCGATTGGAACCGGCTGGGGGAGATGCTGTACAACGACGTGTGGTTGAAGGACGAGTTTGCGCGCAGGCTGGGGGATGGGTTTATTCTGGTGGCTGTGGATTTGCCCGAGTTGGCAGGTGGGCGGCCGTTGCGTGGTCCGTGGCGTGCGGCGGTTGACGGTCGTTTCGGTGTTAAGGCGGAGGAGTCTGGAGCGTTGCGGCTGGCGCGACTTTCTGAAGAGGACGCGTTGCTGCCTGCCAACGAGGTGAGAGCAGTGGAGGCGATGGAGGGGGCGGTCTTCGCGCAACGCGCAGACGGGGCTTGGCTGACGCAAGGTGGGAATCCTGCTCGAGAGACCTTGACGTTGAGTCTGAAGACGATCGGGGGGGGGCAGGTGCTTCGTCTGGATTTTCCCACGGATGCGAGTCTGCCTGGTAGCGGGCCGGGGCGGGCAAAGAACGGCAACTTCGTGATTAACGAGGTTGTAGTGGAGTCGGGCGAAGAGGTTGTGGAGTTGGTGTCGGCGTGGGGCAGCGCGTCGAGCGGTGATCATGGGCCGTGGCATGTGGTGGACGGCATCAGCGATGAGAAAGGCAAGTATTGGGATGCGGCGGGCAACCATCATAAGCGTCGTACGCTATTAGTAGCGATGGAGGAGCCGGTTGAGGCGGGGGCGGAGTTGACGGTGCGTCTTGTCTGCGGATTCGGGGCGCATCATGTTCCGGGATGTGTGCGTGGTGCGGTGTTGGGTGATGCGGTTTTGGCGGAGGATATTGGGGCGGTATCGACAGCTCAATGGTTGCGATCGAAGAACCGCACGTTTTCGTGGTGGGACACGACGCACTGCCCGCGGGTGGCGCTGATGGACAGCGAGGGGAGGGCGGTGGCGTGCGAGGACAAGCCGCGGCTGGGTCTGACGGTTGCGAGTCTGGCGTCGCGGGTCAGGGAATTGCAGGCGGTACGTGTGAAACGTGACGCTTTGTGGGCACGAGCCGACGCTGCGGAGGGGCCGAAGCGAGCGCGTTTGCTTCTTCGGAGTCTGAAGGTTTTGGGCTTTGGCAATTGGGCAGGCAACGGCAAGTGCTACAAGTTTATCCATGACAAGATTCGGGCGGCAGATCCGCAGGACCGAAGCGGCGCGGTGCGTTGGCTTGGGTTTGGTCGGGATCCTCGAGACGGCGTGCCGTGGTCGGAGCCGAGCTGGGCCAAGGTGTTGCAGAAGAAGGATCTTACGGATGCTGATTACGAGGCGGCGTTGGTCCGGATAGAGGCGGACTTGACTGATCCGCGTAATCGAGTGCTTGATCATGAGCGTATTGGGCGAATGATGATAGGCAAATACGGGGTGTATGCGCGCTGGCCGGGGCATCAGGAGAAGCGTTTCGATGTGCAGCGTGACATTGCGGCGTTTGATTCGGAGACGTTCTGGGGGATTGGGGCGCGGGGCGAGCTGGGTTTGCGGCACCGCTCGGCGACGCCGATGTTGACGTATGGCTGGGGCGCCAGGCAGGTCCAGGCAGGTCTGAACCGGTGGGACATGACGGACACGGCGTATTTTTTTGATCATGTGGGTCCTTACATATTGCGTATGACCTACCGGGGGGGCAACGACGCGTTAAGGGTTCGGCGAGTGGCGTTGATGGAAGGGGAGAGGGTCGTGTCGGAGGCCCGGCTGGATGTTATGTTGGGGAAGGCGAACACGCCGGTGGAAGCGGCCCTCGATTTGCAGGAGTGGGGTGCGGAGCGGGACGTGGTGTTGCGGGTGGAGGTGGAAGCGCAGGAGGGGCAGACTGATATCAGCGGCAAATTCACGGTGGATCCGCAACTGCTGCCGGCACCGCCAATTGCAGTGGAGGGGGCGGTGTCCGATGAGCTTTCGGAGAAGCTGGGGCGTGGAGAGATAGAGGGGTTGCGGCGTCAGTCAGGTGACGTTCTGTTGGCGGCGGCGAAAGGTGATGGGGGGGTAAAGGGGGTTGTCGAGTCGGACGAAGTGCGCTTGAGTTTGGCACAATGGGAGTTGATTCATGTCTGTGGGGAGGAGAAGCTGGCGGAGATTGCGGGGTGTGAGGGCGGGGTGTTGTTCTTGGGGTCTTTTTTGAGAGAGAGGGACTGGCTGGAGTCGTTTCTTGCTTCAGGCAAGGCGGACTGGGGGCAGTCTTTGGAGAATTTGTATGTGTTGTGGCGTTATAGTCTGGGGTGGGACGGCCCGTTGTGTAGACGTTTGGCGACGGCGTTGGCGTTGCAGTGGGGTAAGAAGTTGCCTTACCGTTTGGTGGATCGTTTTGGGCAGATTCAAGAGGCTTTGCGTGAGGGGTTGATGCACATCAGCTTTGAGAGTTTGAATGTGCGTGAGATGCGTTTGGCGGTCCCGACTTACGGCACGGCCAGGGATTTTCAATTTCTGCTCGATGACCGGCAGACAAGGCTGCGGGATTATCTGGGGGCGCACGGGGCCATTCGGTACGTGAGCCACAACGTCTATGGGTTGACGGTTCAGGATCAGTGGAATTATATAGCGCCTTGGGCGCACGTTTATGGTACGGGTTCTGGTAGTCGGCCTTTTACAGCTCATCGGCAGGTGGGAGGGGTGTGTGGGACGCTTTCCACGTACGCGCCGGCGGTGGCTCAGGTGCATGGGATACCGGGCTGGGCGGTTGGTCAGCCGGGTCACTGTGCGTATGTTATCCGAGTGGGTCAGGAATGGCCGGTGGGCAACAGTGTGACGTGGCCGACTAATACGAGTTCGCCGGGGTGGGAGGGGACAGGCTATCCGACGTTGCACGGTTTGTACGAACGGGTACATCAGGATCATGAGTGTTTGATGACGGCGAAGCGTTTGAGTTGGCTGGCGCAACTTCAATTTGCTCGTGATGACACGGATTGGATGGGTACGTACGAGCAAGCCATCGCGGCGCAACCGAGCAATTATGGGACGTGGCTGGAGTATGTGAAGACGCTGGAAGGCGTAGAGGATGCGTCTGGGGGGCGGTGGCTTGCTTTGGCGCGGGGTGCCGCTCGGGATCTGTCGGTGGCGCACGAAGCGGGCTGGGCGATGGTGAGGCGGTGTCTGTCCAAGGGGCTGGAGGGCATGACGGCGGCGGAGCGAGTGAAGGTGCTCTTGGCGTGCAACCGGGAGTTGCGGGAGGAGAAGTGGGTGAAGGTGGTGGGGTATCCGTATGACGGTACTTTGAACTGGCAGGCGGATCGTATCGGTGACTCGTCGCTGGCGGTGGATTTTTTTGGGCAACTGTTGGCCATTCACCACAGCGAGAACGCGGGTGCCAACTGGATTTTCGGGAACGTGCTTCGGTGGGGCCAGAGACGTTTTGCGGGCAAGGCAGCGACGGCGCCGGCGTATGCGAAGGTGATGGAGGGGTTTTTCAAGTCGCAGGGTGAGAGTGTGGATGAGAAGGTGCTGGCCAAGACGGTGGCCACAGGTATTCGCAAGGCCAGTGAGTCTGGGGATATTGTGAGCTACCGGCTTTGGATTGATATGGCGGCGAAGATGCTGGGGCCGCTCCAGCCCGAAGATGTGCACCTCAGCGTGGCGCAGGCGGCCGGTGCGCCAGAGTATGAGGCGTTTGCAGGCGAGTTGTTGAGCAAGGAAGGCATGTTGCAGACGAGCAGCCCCAGCGGGAATGATCGTCCGCTTTCGTATACGCAGGTGTTGAGCGGGGGCTTTGGCGGCTACTTTGAACCAAACGGCAAGAAGAATCCGTGGGCACAGGTGCAGTTGGCTGGTGAAGCGGAGCTTACGGGAATTGTACTGGTGAATCGCTATGAGTGTTCATCAACGCATGCGAATTTTCAATGGGCCGTGCCGCTGAAGGTGTCGGTTTCGCTTGATGCTAAGTCATGGGAGGACGTGGCAGTGTTTGACACGGCTGAGACCGTGTTCCGCGTGGACCTGGCAAGCAAAGCTCCTAAGGTGCGTTATGTGCGTATTGAGCGTCCCCCGGGCCAGGATGAGGGCAGTACGGCGGGGCGGTTCCACTTTCGCAACTTTCTGGTGTATGGTCGGAAACTCTACTGATGCGTGTTGCGGAGTGGAGGTGTTTTTGCTGGAATAGAAGGCGAGTTTTGAGTGGGCCTTAGAGGGTGCGATGACAGAGTTATTGTGTCTCGGTACGTAACAAGGGGGCACGTGGCAGTTGGGCATTTGATGGCCTAGAGATTGTATTGACGAGGCAAGAAGTATTAAAGCGTAGACGTCCTGTGAGGCAAAGATGTGTTTTTGCAGGCAATATTGAAAGGGATGGTAGGCGCAGAGATGGCTAATCATGGATATGCAGACAAAGGGTGTTCGAACAGGCGTGACTTTTTGAAGTCGGCGGCGGGTAGCGCTGCGGCCTTGGCGTTTTGGGGTTCCACAGGGCAGGCTCTGTCTGCTGCAGGCAAGAGCAAAGTCAAGGCGCGGAACATTGTGTTCGTATTGAGTGACGATCATCGGTATGACTTCATGGGTTTCATGGGGGAGGGGCCTGACTTTCTGGAAACGCCCAATATGGACCGAATGGCGAAGGAGGGCGCTCATCTTGTCAATGCTTTTGTGGGCACTTCACTGTGTTCTCCCAGCAGGGCTTCGATTCTGACGGGCCAGTATATGCACAATCACAAGATTGTTGACAACCAACGGCCAGCACCGAAGGGGACGGTGTTTTTTCCGCAGCACCTGCAAAAGGCAGGCTATGAAACTGCTTTTGTCGGGAAGTGGCACATGGGCCATGACGACGATGCGCCACGGCCAGGGTTTGACCATTGGGTGAGCTTCAAGGGGCAAGGTAAATATGTAGATCCGACACTGAACATCAATAATACACGGCAGGATTTCAAGGGGTACACGACGGACATTTTGACGGATCAGGCGTTAGGGTGGCTCGAGGATGAGCGAGACGCTGACAAACCGTTTTTTATGTATTTGTCGTACAAGGCGGTGCACTATCCGTTTGAGCCTGCGGATCGTTATAAGGGGCGCTATGGGGAGAAGGCTGTCGAGCGGCCGGAGACGATGGCTAATACCGAGCGGAATTATCAGACGCAGCCGCACTGGGTAAGGGAGAGGCGCTACAGTATTCACGGGGTGGACCACATGGAGACGGGGCAATACGACAATGATCCGGTGCCTTCATTTGATGCTCTGTACCGACAATACGCGGAGACGGTGCACGGGCTCGATGAAAATCTGGGGCGTGTTCTGGATTATTTGGACCGTTCGGGCCTGAGCGAATCAACGCTGGTGGTTTATATGGGCGACAACGGCTTTGAGCTTGGCGAGCATGGTTTTTATGACAAGCGTGACGCGTTTGAAGAATCAATCCGTGTGCCGATGCTCGCTTATGCACCGGGGTTGATCAAGGGCGGCACAAAGATTACTGATATGGTTCAGAACATCGACATTGCGCCGACGTTGTTGGCGGCTGCTGGAGTCGAGGCGTCGGCCTCGGCGAATATGGACGGTAGTTCCATTTTGCCGATGTTGCAAGGCAATTCGATTCCGTGGCGAAGTCATATACTTTACGAGTACTACTGGGAATGGAATTTTCCGGCAACTCCTACGACGTTTGCTATTCGCGGCGAGCGTTACAAATATATCTTCTATCATGGTGTCTGGGATCATGATGGTTTTTATGATTTGGAGACAGACCCGCTGGAACGGCATAATTTGATAAACGTTCCGGCCTACAAAGACAGAATTGAAGCGATGAAGAAGCAGTTGTTTTCCGAGCTCAAAGCGGACGGAGGATTGGAGATTCCCGTGCGATTGCCGCATGGTGAGCGTCTCGACCAGCGGAAGAACAGGCGGTAGAATCGGCCAGTGTGTCGTGTTCAATATGTGGCTTGAGACGAGAAGGCGAGGGTGTTGGCTGTATGTTTTGTGGGCTTGCCGGGCGTCAGGGCGAGCGACTGTAAGGTGTGTAGGAAGTGAGTTGCAGCGTTTTTTGATGTCAGCATGTGGGCTATGGGCGAGCGGGCGCGGATGTCAGTCGGAATAGAGGCCGTGTTGGCGAAAGGCGCGGCACATGGCGGCTATTTTTTCTGGAGTGTGGTGGAGTGCTTCGGGCGTGTTGTAGGTCATGCTGATGAGTCCGCCGTTATGTGCGCCTAAGGTCTGGATCATTTGGGCGACGTAGTTCTCGATGTCTTGGGTGGATCCTTTGATCATGGTGTTTTGAATGTCGACGGGACACCAGAAGGCGATCTTTCCTCCGAGGCGTTGGCTGAGGTTTTGGAGGCCCATGTTTTCCTGCTGGTCCATTTGGACGACATTGAGGCCGGCGTCGATGAGGGCGGGTAGTAGGTCGATGATGTAGCCGCAGGAGTGCATCCATACGTCGAGGCCGAGTTCGTGGGCGAAGGCCCAGTTTTGGCGATAGTGGGGCAGGAAGAATTCGTGGATGAGTTTTTCGTCGATCATGAGGCGATCCTGGAGGCCCCAGTCGTCGAAGGCCATGACGCCGTCGCAGCCCAGTTGGGCGAGCAGGCGTATCGACTCTCGCTGTTTTTCGGCGAAGCGTGCGATGAGGGCTTTGAGGTCGTCGGGGTGGTCGTAGTAGTCCATGAACATGTTCTGGAGGCCTCGTACGTAGTGGACGCCCTGGTTGAGTGACTTGAATGCCATGACGGCTAAGACGTACTTGGGGTCGTTGTGGAGTCGATTGGCTTGGATGGCTTTTTGCGTTCCGCGGTGATAGGCTATATTGTTGCAATCGGGGAAGACGTAGGCTTCCTGTTTGGTGATATCTTTGATGGGGCATTCGCGGGCCTGGCCGACGTTGCCCTCATCTCCTGCGGTACGATGCCAGGTGACGCCCCAGCAGTCAATGCGTACATCGATGGTGCCGGCGTTGGTCCAGGGTTGGATATCAGGGCAGGTGATGCCCTTGTCAGTGGTCCAGATACTTGCCCAGATCAAATCGTTTTCGAGGCCGTCGGCGAGATAATGCGGGACGTGATCGGGGCCGGCAAAGTATATGGCTTTTTTGACTCGTTCTCGGTGTGTCATGTGTTAAGTAATTTCCTATAGGGAATGTATTAAATCGACGGTGATTTACTTGGCACCGTATTCTACGCAGCGTTTGCGATAGTGCAGGTAGTTTTGCCATGATACTTCGGGCGGGACGCCGTGGTCGCAGGTGGGGATGTAGCCGCCTCGGGTGCGCATGGCGGGCAGTATGCGATCCAGGTGTTTGTCGATGGCCTGTGGGCCCTGGGCGAGGACGCGTTTGTCGATGCCGCCGGAGAGGACCAAATCGGGGTAGCGTTGGCTTATTTTGACGACGTCGCAGCCGGAGGCCACTTCAAAGGGGCTCATGACATTCATGCCGATGGCTTCTTGATAAAGATCGATAACCGGGAGGCAGTCTCCGTCGGTGTCGACCTGGATATAGAGCTCACGTGCTTTGTCTAGTTGCCGTGATCGGGCGTTGTTGATCAATTGTTGGTAGTAGGGAAAGAGGAATTGCTTGATGGTGTCGGGGGAAATCAAGGGGCCATGATTGTAGCAGATATCCTCGGCTAAGAAGATTTCGTCCAGTGTGACGTATTGTTGATGCTTGGCGATGACGGTATCGGCCAGGGCCAGCCATGTCTGCATGCAGTCGTGGATCAATTCCGGTTGGTCGTGGAAGGCGTACATGATGTCTTCGGGGCCCAGGAGGCTGCGGAGGAACATATAGCCGCCGATGAGGTTTTGTTGCATCATGAGGCCTTGGTCGGCGGCGGCTTGGGCTTGGGCCATGCGTTGGGGCAGGTCGGCGTATCGCTGAGGTAGGGCAGGATCAAGTCGCCACTTGACGTTTTCCTGCCAGGATTTCATGTTCTTTACGGGATGGTCGACGTAATGGGGCATGAAGCCGTGGCGTCTGCCTTTGAAGCAGAGGACATGTCTTCCGGCGGCGTCCTGGACGACTTCGTGGGGGCCTCGGTCCTCGATGACGATCTCTTTGAAGGCGGGTTCAAAGGCAGCTTCGCACCAGCCGAGATGGCCTAGTTGATGGAAGCCGGGGGCATCGAACATGAAGAGTTGATTCAGGTCAGCGTGTCGATCCAGGCCGTTGTCGTACCAGGTATCGAGGCACATCCACAGGCCGAAGGTGGTGTGGTAGAACGGGGCGCCGGGTTTGGAGGCATACGTATCGCGCAGCTTTGCCGCTGCCGAGGTCATTTTGTTATGCGGTACCATGGTCACTGTCCTTTCGGCGGTTAATGATTCTTGGTCTGTGACATGTTTGGCAATACTGACTTTCGGGTGCTGTTAGCGGCGACGTATGACATGTGCGGTTCAGGGCTGGTTGGGTTGGCGATAGATGTGGCCAGCGCGGAAGGCGGCCCAGGCGGTTTCGAAGGCCTGTTGGCGGTTTGTGACGGGACGCGGGGTGATGGGGTGGCATTTGAAGAGGTCTGGGGTGTTGGGGTCGTACTGGGTGCGCAGGATGGTCTGTCGGAGGTTTTCGTTTTCGGGTTTGAAGCGGAGGGGGCGATCGTTGGTGGGGTTGGTGATGTCGGGATGGATGATGGTGCCATTTTCGGCGAGCACGAGATAGGAGCCGCGAGAACCGCCGTCTTGTTCCATTAAGACGAGGATGGTTTTGAGGTAGGCGGCGGCGGTGAGGGCCAAGTGTTCGGCGCGGACGGCCAAGAGCAGGTCGGCGGGGTTTTCGATCTTGAGGCCTTGGGTGTTGATAGTGTGGTGGAGTTGGAGAGCGGCGTTGAGAGCGGCGCGGACGTCGGAGGCTTGGCGCATGTGGCCGGCAGAAAGGGACATTCTTTTTTGTGTTTGTTGTATGGCTTGTTGTGGAGTCAATTGGGGCGAGGCGCCGTCAAGTTGATCGACGCGACGGAGGGAGTCGACGAGGTGGTTTTGCAGGGTCTGCATTGCTTCGTGGTGTTGGGGTATGTCGCGGTTGCGGGTATGGGCGATGAATTCGGCGGCGCGGAGTCCCCCGACTTGGCCGGCGTTGAGGGCGGAGCCGCCGGGTCTTTTGATGCCGTGGGTGCCGGCCATTTCGCCTATGACGAAGATGCCGGGTACGTTGGACTGCCACCAGGCGTCGACGGCGAAGCCGCCGTTGTTGTGCTGGGCGCAGACGGCGATTTCGAGGGGTTCTTGATAGAGGTCGATGCCGTTTTCTTTGTAGATGTCGATGGCGAGTGGATTCATGTGGGCGAGGCGTTCTATGGGCAGTTGCTGCTTGGTGCCGGCGTTTTCGAGGTAGGTGCGGGCCTCGGGTTCGAGGTCGTTGAGTTGGAAGGGTGCCATGGCGTCAGTGCCGACGGGGTTGCGACGGAAGTCGAGGAAGACGCGTCGGCCTTTTTGCATTTCGTTGAACACCAAGACGTCAATGAGGGAGGACTGGCCATCGGTGACGCGTTGTGCGTCGAATGGCCATTGGTATCCCTTGAGGAAGATGGTGCTGGCCATATTACTCATGGAGGGGAAGAGGTCGCAGAGGAAGTCGCGTTCGTCGCCTCCATCCGCGTCGGTGCTGAAGAGACGTGGTATGACCTGCATGTAGGTGCCGGAGACGTTCCATCGGAATTGGGTGCTGGCCAGGCCGAACTGTGATTCGGTGAGGTTTTCGGCGGCGAGGCCGGTGCGGAAGGCGATTCCGTGTATGCCGATCTGGTCGGGGGGGTAGACGGTGACGGCGTAGAGGTCGCCGGGTCCGCCGGCGGCGAGGACGAGATTGCGGCAGGTGTAGAGGTTGAAGGTAAGTGTGCCGTCGGCGGCGTTTTTTCGGTCGATGGTGAGGACGCCGAAGAGAGAGGTGGGGTCTGAGGGGTCGCTCTTGAGCAGTTGGGTGACTTCCTGGGCGTCGTGAATGGCGATGCCGTATCGTCGGGTTTGCCGTTCGAGACATTCGCTCATGAGTTTGCTGGTTTTGGGTCCGGCGGAGGTGGCACGTTCGTAGGGGTCGTGGTCAGTTTTGTATCCGACGTAGCTGCCGAGGGGGTCGTGGGGGAAGGGGACGCCGGCCTGGACGAGGTGGTAGAACTCGCGTAGGGAGCCGATGGCTTCGGCGAGGGCGAGGTCGTGGTGGCAAGCGCCTCCGGCGGTGAGGCTTTGGGCGAAGTGATGGGCGCTGTCGGCGGTTTCGGGGCTGGTGCCCATTTTGTAGAATGTTTGTTTGTCGGAGCCGCTCATGCGTGAGGCGCCGGCGGCGAGATTGGCGGTGACGACGGCGATATGTTGGGCGGGTTGGTCGAGGCCTTTTTGCTGCATGAATTCATAGGTGTGGACGGCACAGTTCATGCCGGCGGCGCCGGAGCCGACGATGACGGTATTGTAGGTGTGTATGTTGACAGTATGGCCGTTAACGGTGTGTGTGTTCATGCTTTCATTCCTTATGGCGTGGGCTAAAGAGATCGGAGGTGGAAGCCGCCGTCAATATTAAGGACTTGTCCGGTGGAAAAGTCGATTCGCCCCTGGGCGATGGCGCCGACGGCGCGTGCGACGTCCTCGGGTTGGCCCCAGCGTCTCGTGGGGGTGAGGCCTTGGGCGATGAGGGTATCATACTTGTCCTTGACGGTAGCGGTCATGTCGGTAGCGATGATGCCGGGGCGTAATTCAAAGACGCCGATATCGTGTTCGGCGAGGCGGATGGCGTAGAGGCTGGTCATCATGCTGACGCCGGCTTTGCTGAGGCAGTATTCGCCGCGACTGGGGCTGGCGGCGTAGGAGGACATGGAGGCTATGTTGACGATGCGCAGGGGGCGGTCGTGATGGTTTTGTCGCTGCTCAATCATCCAGCGTGCAATGGTCTGGGTGAGGAAATAGGGTCCTTTGAGATTGACGGCCATGACCTGGTCGTAGCTGGCTTCGGTGGCTTCGAGGATGTCGTGGCGTTGTCGAGGGGCCATGCCAGCGTTGTTGACGAGGAGGTCGCATCGGCCGAAGGTGTCGCGGACTTGGCGGGCGAGTTGCTGGCGGTATTCGGCTTGGCTGATGTCGCCGAAGCTGAGGATGCAGCTGGCGCCGCTGGCTTCGATTTGCTCTTTGGTCTGGGTGGCGGGGTGGTCGTCCTGTTGGCCGTTGGTGTCCAGGTCGTAGTAGTTGATGGCCAAGGCGCAACCCTGCTTTGACAATTCGAGGGCGATGGCTCGGCCAATGCCTCGACTGGCGCCGGTAACTAGAGCTACAGGTTGTTCGGTCATGACGTTTTCCTTTTGGGTGTGTTTGTTGTTAAGACTGTCTGACTGAATGGCTTTGGTTGGTCTGGCATTCCTTTTATACGGGGGATGTCGACTGCAACGGTTGAATTGTGTCAGACTGTCCAGTCGGTCGGGGCAGGGCCCCTGCTATCGAGTGCTATTGGGGTCAGTGGTGTTTCATAGTTGGGGGATATCGACCCAGCGTCGCTGTTGCCACGACTCCATGGCCTTTTCAGCGAGTAGGATATTGACGGCGCCTTCCCGCAGCGTCCAGCGGTAGGGTTCGTCGAAAGCGACGTGGCGAAGGAACAATTCCCATTGGGTCTTAAAGGCGTTCTCGTGGTCGGTTTCGTCGGCGATTTCGTGCCAGTCGCCCAAGAAGTCTGCAGGGTTTTCCATATCGGGATTCCAGACGGCGTGGGGCGTTTGGTCGTAGCTTTGTTGCCAGCAGCGTCTCAGGGTGGCCAGGGCGGAACCTTCGGTGCCGTCTACCTGCAGGGTGAGCAGGTCGTCGCGTCGAACGCGAGTGCACCAAGAGGCGTTGAAGTGGGCGATGACGCCATCGGTCAATTGGAGTGTGACGTAGGCGGCGTCGTCGGCGGTGCATTGATAGGCTTGGCCTTGTTCGTCGACTCGTTGGGGAATGTGGGTAGCGCCGAGGCAACTGACGGTTTGTACGGGTCCGAAGAGGGATTCGAGCAGGTAGCTGAAGTGGCAGAGCATGTCGAGGATGATGCCGCCGCCGTCCTCTTTGCGGTAGTTCCAGGAAGGTCGTTGGCTCTGTCGGCGATCGCCCTCGAAGACCCAGTAGCCGAACTCACCTCGCACGGAGAGGACGCGTCCCAAGAGGCCTGCTTGCAGGAGGTTGTCAAGTTTCTGGAAACCGGGGAGCCAGAGTTTGTCTTGGACGACGCCGGTTTTGAGTTTTTTCTGCTGGGCGAGTTGATGCAGCGCCAAGGCGTCGTGAGCGGTGAGGGCTGCTGGTTTTTCGCAGTAGACGTGCTTGCCTGCAGCGAGAGCCTTTTGGACCGCGGCAGGGCGGCGATCGGTGGTCTGGGCGTCGAAATAGATTTCGAAGTCGTTGTTTTCCAAGGCGGCGTCGAGGTCGGTGGTCCAGGTGTTAACGTGTGCGCGGTTGGCCAGGTCGCTGAGCTTGTCGGGATTGCGGCCGACGAGCATGGGTTCGGGTATGAGGTGCAGGCCGTTGGGTCCAAGCAGGCCGCCCTGGTCGCGGATGGCGCAGATGGACCTTAAGAGGTGTTGGTTGGTTCCCATACGGCCGGTGACGCCGTTCATGATAATGCCGATGCGTTTGGTGTTCATGTTTTTCCCATCATTGGATGTAAATAGCCGTGTCTGTTTACCTTCAGGCCAGGCACGTGCCTGCAGGGGTATTTTGTTGTATCATGTATGCTGTGGTCTGGCTCCGTCGGGCAGGGGCGGTGCATCTTGGCCGGCTTTGGGCAACGTGCCGTCGAGTTCCTGTCGCCAGTGCGCCACGTCGCCGGCGGGCCCGTAGCAATAGAGCATTTTGGCGGTGGTTGAGCCGATATTGGTCAACTGATGAAAGACGCCTGAAGGAATATAAACTACCTGGCCGGCGGTAAGGGTTTGTTTTTCGTGGCCCAGGCACATTTCGCAGATGCCTTCGAGCAGAAGGTAGATTTCTTCCTGCTGCTGGTTGTGCCAGGGGACTTGGCCGCCGTCGGGGGTGAGTTCCACTTGTCCTATGCAGAAGTTGCGGGCTTGGATGGGCAAGCCGGTTCCCACGAATGGCCGTGTGCGCCGTCCGGCTGGGTAAGTGCGTCCTTCGATGTTATTGATGTCGGTTATTTTCATTATTGGCTCCTGCCGTCAGTCGTTCTGATTGTAAGGGTTGCTCAAATGCGTCGGCGACACTGGTGGCTCATTGGGCTGGGCGAATCCTGCGGATTAAGGCGAGGACCTCGCTGATGTGTTGGGTCAGGCCGGCGAAGTCCCCTTTGGCGACACGTTCCTTGGTGATGAGTTTGGAGCCCATGCCGACGCAGGCGGCGCCAGCGTTGAACCAGGCTTGCAGGCTTTCTTCTGTGGGGGCGACGCCCCCGGTGGGCATGAGGTCAGTCCAGGGGCAGGGGCCTTTGATACTCTTGATAAAGGCGGGGCCGCCGACCTCGCCTCCGGGAAAGATTTTACATATTTCGACGCCGAGCATCTCTGCTCGATGGATCTCGGTGGCGGTTCCGCAGCCGGGGCAGTAAGGTATTTTGCGGCTGTTGCATAACGTGGCCGTTGGTTCATCCAAGACGGGGCCCACGACGAAATTGGCGCCGGCGGCTATGTAGAGAGCGGCTGTGGGAGCGTCGACAATGGAGCCGACGCCGAGGATGATTTGGGGGAGCTGGGCAGCGCAATGGGTTTCGAGTTGTCTGAATACCTCGATTGCGTGGTCGCCACGGTTGGTAAACTCAACAACGCATGCATCGCTTTGGGCACAAGCGTCGACGATGTGGCGGGCTACCTCTGTCTGAGGGTGGTAGAACACTGGGACGAGCCCTATGCGTTTCATTGTGAGGAGGACATCGAGTCTTCGAAACCGTGCCATAGTTGCCTCCAATCAGTGTTTTTCGCGAAAACGCAGTGTTGGATACGTTGTAGAGTTACTCTTAGCCGCTATTCTGGCCATTCCGAGGGGTAAAGTAAAGCCTTGTGGCAGGATTTATGCGGAGAAGTGGCTGAGAGAGGCCCGGTGGGCGTTATCCAAGGTATTGGTGCATTGTCTCATAATATCGCTGTCTGCATGCATTCTTCGGTCTTAGGACCCAGGTTTTTGGTTTTACAGAAACGCAGTAAGATATTTTGGCACAGAAACTTATGAGCAATACTCTGCGGTTTCAGGGTTGGCGTTTGAAAATGGCTGCTTTTTTTGTTCATTGTCTGCACCTTGATGCCGAAGTTTATAACATGTTATGCAAATGTTGTCTGGTGCCAAGTCTTATTTTTGGGGTGGGTGGTCAATCAGGTGCATTTTTTTTGTATTACCAAGACGCTGCGCAAGGGGGCGGGCGAGCTGTTATTTATTGTAAGTGCTTGTTTGGTAATACTTTGTGCTGAATGGCAGGCTAATGGTCGTGTGTTTGTGTGTGAAGAGGGCTTGTTAGTTTTATGAGATAGTATCACAGGTTTTCCTTGACGACTCATTACGTTTTCTGATATAGGTGTATGTATGACAATGCAGAGAGTCGCCAGGCAGGCGGGGGTGTCCGTGATGACCGTCTCGCGGGTCGTCAACGGGTTTCCTTATGTTTCCGATAAGGTGGCCGAGAAGGTCCGTTCTGCCATGTCTGAGGTCGGTTATGACCCGCGGCGTCGGCGACGGGTGGCTATTCCCAAGGACAAGACGGGTGATATCGGCTTGCTGCTGATTGGGGCGACGCTGGATTATCTTCGTTTG
>Ga0180432_10002492_pt1 | contig 27505 bp, 38 predicted proteins | sample SS_ome_10_FD_132414 | JGI IMG/M metagenome (GOLD analysis project Ga0180432, IMG submission 132414) | Hypersaline lake sediment archaeal communities from the Salton Sea, California, USA - SS_1_MS_2 metaG | ecosystem: Environmental > Aquatic > Non-marine Saline and Alkaline > Hypersaline >... | reverse complement strand
CATAACTGTTTTGATTTATTGGTTTTTGATTCGGCGAATTGCCTTGATTAATTTTTCGTCAAAGTTTGTCCAGTACATTCGACGGTGATCGTCGTCAATGTGCAAACGATCCGGCGTTGTTCTGTGGTGTTCAATAGGCGGTGTAACCGTCTTGAACTTTGGTGGTGTGTAGATGTTATCCATTTTTTTTCTTTTGGTATTCTTTCATGTCTTCGACTGTGATACGGTCATTGATCCGCTTTACTTCATTTTGTTCTAGTCCGTATTTGTCGGATATACGAATCAACACTGCGTCTTGTCGTTCGTCGCCAAAGATATAGTGTTGCATCAGTTCTTCAATGATCGCATCATAAACGCGAACAGGCAAGTCGGCCGCGTAAAATCGACGCGCAACGTGACGATAGTTGTATTCGAATCCGTCCTTGGTCACGATGTTTTCACCGTGTATGTGGTCAATCTCTTTTGCAAGTCCATCAACATACACAGTTGGATAAGGTGCTTTGTTTCTGATAATCTCCAAAAATCCTTGTTTTCTCATGTTCAAATGTTTTCTGTAAATGTATGTGATACGTCCGGTTTCCATTTTGGGAATGTGACGAACGGTCTGTGTGCTTGATGAACGGTTAATTGAATTCAAAAGGCTTTTTCGTGAACTCAATACTATCGTCATCGAGCGTAATATTTCCGTTTTCTGGCTTCGGCGGTTCCTGGTTGCCTTCAATTTCACCCTTAACCCAAAGGCCAAGCATGCACATAATCAAAATCATCACAAGGAAAAACAGCAAGTCGTTTTTTGTCATTGGTCGCATGGTTAAAAATTTATTTCAACTGCAAAATTGCAAGTGATCTCGGTTGTTCCTTTGCTCCAACAAGTAACCGCCGGAATATTCGCCTGTTCATCACTTGGGATTTTGAAGTCTTCTTTTGCGTCAATGTCATAGTCAAGAAATAAAGACTCCAATAAGTCCAAAGCATCTTGTTTGGTTTGCTTGTGATACCTTGCGACTTCTGGCAGATCTTCATCGTACAGTGTTACTTTGTAAATCATGCTTTTTTTATTAGTCTTTTTGTCAATCGTTCTGATACTTCATTCAAATGGTTGCGCTGTCGCTTTAATTGCTCAAGTTTAACGGCGTTTTGACATGCTTCTAGTATAGTATAATAGATTGAATGTTTATAATTCGGCAAATCGAAGACAATTGCGGCGCGTTGTGCGTATGAATTTACTGTGACTGGACTGTGACCAAATCGGTCGGCTACTTCTTTCGGTGTCCAATCCAATACACGGCGGTAAATGTAACAGTACATCAATGTTCTGTCGTCTTCTTCGGTAATGTATTCAATCATTCCGTCAACTTGTTTGAGTGTTTCAAATGATGTTTTCATATTGCTTTATTTATTCTGTTAATTGTTTCAATGTAAGACTTTTCGAGGCGTTCGATAGCGGCGCGGTGTGTTGCTATGCGTTTATCACAATGCGATGCAATGTCAAAGAATACTGGAACTACCTCAATTTTGTTTCGCTCTTGCTGTTCAATTCTGCGTTCAGCTTCTTCAATCATTTCAATAATTGCCAACGCTTGCTCGTGTAGCTTTTTGTTCAATGTTGCTTTCATGCTTTTGTTTTTCTTCAAATGTATGGCAATATCTCGTATCGCAATACGCAAATTGTGATGAACGGTAAATATCAAGGATGAACGGCAAAAGAAAACCGCCCACGAATTAACGAAGGCGGTAAACATCTAAACTTCTATGAAAAATAGAAAAACCTAAAATTTATTGAACGCGTCAAATATAATGAAATTATAAATGTTTCCAAGTCGATCTGTAACAAATTTTTCTGATTCCACTTAAAGACAACATTGGAAAACCATTATGTATATCTCTAGTATCTGCACCAGAATCATAAAGGCTTCTAATTTTTAACACTTCTTCTTCAGTTACTTTTGATTTGTGATGTTCAGCACCTTTTTTAGGTTTTATTTTATTACCTAAAACATGATAAGAATGGCTACTGTTTTCTGAATACGAAACAATCTCTAAATTACAAACATCATTATTTGCTTTATTACCATCCTTATGATTAACCGCATAACCTTCTGGAATGTCACCAATAAAATATTGAGCAACCAATCTATGAACATAATTCATTTTTGGTTTCTTATCAATATACAAACAGACTTCCTTATATCCGTTCGACTTTGTTTTTTGTGATAGGTTTTTTCCTATTGTTCTTACCGTTCCTTTGTTACCAATGTAATAACGGTCACTTATCTGTGTAAATATTTCCATACACAAATATAACCTTTACGTGCCAACAATCAAAACAGGTGTGTAAGACGGGCGACCTGTCCGTTCCTTTTATGATGCACGAAGCCTTCAATAGCTTTGGGAGCGTGCATAAATCCATTTTTTGCATGCCAACTATCTGTTCCGCTTGGACTTCTCAACGCTTCAACGCAAACGCTCATAACGTCTTTGCTCGTCTTGTGGTGTAAGTGGTGCGTATAGATGTAGCGGTGTTTGCACTCTTGCCACTTGTCCGATTCATGCGCCATCAGTAACGGTAGGTCTTGAACTTTTGCGCCGTCTCCATGTGTGCTACCTATCAAGTTAAGCCCATAAGCGTAGTATTTACGATGTGATATACTAACGTCGAAGGTAACTTGTTTGTCAAGTCGAAAATGCGTTTCGATCAACTGCGCTAAAAAGAAACCGTTTGTATAATCGTGATTTGATGGATTGAATTGAACATGAACGTTTGCAACTTGTTTCAGCGTATTGATAACATCAACGTATAAACGCACACCCGTCAGAAAGTTTTCGTACCACATACCGTCTGTATCTTGTGGCGTTCCGCTTGTGGTTGTTCGGCGCGGCGTGTCCGTGTGCAATATGTCGTTTCCTACAATCAAAAGTATCTTATCAATGTTCCAGCCGCTTGATTCATTCAGTATTCCAATAACGCCGTTCTTTACTCTTTGAACTGCAATTTGTTGATTGTATTCTTCGCCCGTTTCAAACGCGCTGCAAAGTTTACCAATGTGAACATCAGCCGGACTGATAGCAAGTAAGTGCGCGTCCTTTGATTTTGTTCTTTTTACCTCAACGTATTCGGGTGAAAATTTTGAAAAGTCTTTAAGTAACGCAGTGCGAAACGCTTCAATTTCTTTCTGTGTTTCATCTTTATAATCTGGATTTTTAAAAAACAAACTGCTTGTGTCGGTCTTGATCCAACCGTGTTTGACATCTTCAAAGTTTAGGTTTGCCGCTTCGCTTTCTTTTTTGATTCTTCGATACTCACAAATCAAGTCGGCTTCTTCTTGCGTTAGTCGTTTGCGTATCCCACGCCCTTGGTTTGGTTTCATAGTTTTAAAATTCGTTGAACAATAAGAGTAACCGCGCCACCTATCAACAACCACAACCACCACCATGAACGGCGTTTCTTCTCTTTTCGCTTTGTCTTTTCCGCTTGCTTGTTTGCTTTGCGCATGGTCTTCGCTTCCTGGCGTACCTTTGTGCGCTCTGTCTTTTGCTCTTGCCTTACTTCTGTTCTACTCTTGGCAATATACACGGTTTTACATTTTGCTTTTACCGTGTCGCGTATTGTTTGGGTAATACGAATGTAGTTGTCTATGGTGTCTATTTCTGTTAGCGTGTCCGATATTGTTAGGTAGGTCGTGTCACTCGTTAATGTTGCACCTTTATTTAACGCTTTCTGCGTGTGTTTCTCCGCTTGTCTAGTGTGATAGTATGCAGAGCATGAAAAAAGCCCCGTTAAGAGGCTCAAAATAAGTATGTATTTCATAGTTCGTTGTGTGTTCGTTCGCAAGTTTCAACTATTCCAATGGCTATTTTTTCGCGTCCTTCCCTTGAAAGTAGTATTCTGCACTCGTCAGGGTTGGTATGGAACATTGATTCGATTAAAATACTCGGGCAGTGTACGCGATTCATTGCAAAGTTTGCTTCTTTATGTCCTCGGTTTGTCAACTTTGGAAATAGTTTTCCGTGTTCTTCTAACCAAACACGTGCGATTTTATCGCTTTTCGTTTGACCTTTGGACGTGAATACCTCGTAACCCTTTGCGCTTGGTTTGCTGAATCCGTTGGAATGGATAGAAATTTGAAACGCTGTCGGATACTTTCGATAATAATCGTTAGACCGTTTTATGCGCTCGGATAGACTTACATCCGTTGCATCTTTCGGCTCTACTGTAAATAAAACCTTCCAACCTAAATGACGTAAGTATTGCGCCGCTGCGTGTCCTATTTGTCGGTTTCCTTCACCTTCGAAATATTGTGTGCCATCTTCCCAAAGTGGGGAGCGTTTGCCGCTTGTTTGATATACGCCGTCCTTAACTCCACCATGACCGCAATCAATTATTACTGTCTTCATCGTCTTTTAATTTAGTTCCTTTTTCGCGTGAATATACGTAGACCAACGCAGAAACAAAAGCAATCAATTCAGCAAGCACCAAAAGCATATTTGATTTGTCCGTGTACGCAATGACAATAACACCGATTAAAGTAGTCACAAATATAGCAATAGCGCGTTTTGAACTTTCGCGGCTATCGTGCTTTATCAGCTTGTCCAGATAGCTTATGATTTTCTTGGCTGTTTCTCTACCCATTGTTTAACGTTTATCTGTTCTGGTAATACGGCAACGGGACGATTTAACGGGTAGTGCATCCGGTTATCCTCTACTCGGTTATTCATGCAATCCTTATATTCTTCGCGAATCTGATTAATTTGAATTTGTTGCATGGCTACCCAAACAACAAGAACTCCCTTTGATCCGTTTTTGATTAGAAACTCACCAACTTTTGAAAGGTCAATTGTTGTCATTTAACTTCATATTTTGAAAGTCCTTGCATTGCGCGTTCCATAAGATTCGCTTCCCCCTCGTAGTTCAAATTTGAAACGGGTATATCTTCCAAAAGAACACCGTATATTTTCGCGTTTGCCGTTTCAAGTGTTACGCTTAATGTGATAGCACTGTTTGCCGCGTCAACTTGTATGCGCGTTGGATCAATAATTACCGTTGGGTCAATTATTTCTGTATTGAATTGTTCGAATTTGTATTTCATTATGTTAGTGTTGTTCCTGTTACTGTGAATTCTCTTACTGGAATATACAAACGTCCAGAGCTTGTTGTTTTTGGGCTGTCCGATGTTTGAAACTGAAAAGGGTAAAGAACCATAGCACTCGAAGTATTGTTAGGTTTGGTTGTGCTGCTCCACAAGAATCCTGTGTAAGAGATGTTAAACGGGGCATAGTTAGTGGATCGTGTAATAACCGAAGTTAATTGAGCGATATTTTCTAGCTGGTAAATATTAGGCAAATACCATCCCGAAGTATAAGAGCCAACAGAAGTAAGTAGCGCATTATCAACGGCATCATTCCAGTCTTGAGTTGCTGACAATACACGATAGTACCCTAGCACTGTGCCCGCGACAGTGTCGTATGTACTCCAATCAATTACAATGTCATTTGTGTAGGTCTGACCGCCTAACTCATCGGTAAATCTATTTGTATTACCAAATGGATTGTTAACATTCAGTGTTGAAAAGTCTACCGCCCTACCTTTTTCTAAGTCACCATCATCTCCAGTTCTGTAAGATATAGTTTGCCCTGTTTTTACTAGGGTAGCGCCAACTGGAGAAGGTGCTGAATCCGGCAAGGTAATAGCAACCGTCGAGCCTGTTACGTTTACAGCGTCAGGTGTTACTGTTCCGTTGTTGTTCGTGAGTGTTACGTTTACATCTGTTACGCTTGGTATATCGCCCTCGTCGCTTCCATTTACATTTATATCAATGTCAGGCAGTGACAGTGTGCCGCCGCTTGCTACGCTTGCAGTATATGAAGCGTCTGAATTGCTAACGTTTGCCGGATCACACACAACAGGTTCGGGCGTTACGTCATCAACAGGAACTTCACAAATTGAAATCCTTTCGTTCTGAAATCTCACACGCATTGACCATCCGGCCGTATAGTCAAGTAGGTAGTTGTTGTACGGTTGACAAGGGTACGTTCGTTCAATCTCTATATCTTGCTGTCCTTCTTCCAACCATCGTGTCAAATCTTGTGACAGTATTTGTTTGGTATCGCTGACAACATCGTTCGTGTTCTTGCGGTCTTTTCGAAGCCTGTCCAAACAGTAAATTTCCACTTCGGTCACATCAACATTCTCGAGTGTGTCACCCGCAACCGGATTGCAAAATAACACCGGAAATTCAATATCTTCTGTCGCAAGGTTCGGAAGTTGTTCGGCAAACTCCGCATAAAAACGCGGATTGAATTTGTGGTTGTTTGCGAACCGTTCAAGAATTAACAGTATTTCATTGTAGCTTATCATACGTACAAAATATCAGAACCAAAATTGTTGTCGTCTTGTGGTTTTATTACACCGTCATCATTTTCGTCTGCGATGAATTCAGGAAACGAATCCTTGTTCTTCTCCAAATACTTCACAACAAACGATTCGAAAAATTCCGCTTTGTTTTCATAATGCGTTTTGATGAATCCCATTTCAGACAATTCAACGCTTTCGGAATAGTCGCCGGATTGTTTTTGTAGCCCCTTATTCTTCACTTGGTATGTGGTGGACACAACGCAATCAGAAGCGGCGCGCCATGCAACCGCCGGTTGAATCTTTTGAACAAGAATAGTTTCGTTTGCGTTCAACGTTTGCGCGTTGTATGCGGCAAGTAAATAATCAAAGAAGTATGTACCAAGAATCGATTGCATCCAAGTTTGTGCGGCCGTCGAAATAAACGGTTCGATCTCGTGCGCATCGATGTTCTTCGTTAACGATGTATTTCGTTTGATGTATTCCTGTGTGACAAAGTAAGTTGTTGCCATTATTCTTCAATGTTTTCGTTTTCTTCAACAATTTCAGACTTTCCAAAAATGCTGTATTCCTTCACGTTGAAAATCCCTTCAATACCTCCGATGTGCATTAATTCTTGTCCGATTTCTTCAGCCGTTTCACGCTCTGGATACACTACGTTTTTCTCCCAAATAGCGTATGACATCTCAAGTTCTTGTGCGTTTCCAAGACTTCCAGCGACTTTGATACCCATGATTGACGGATTGATTTTGTGAGCAAAACAAATGTTGTCTTGAATGCTTTTTGAAGTCTGAACAAATAATTTGTCATTGTTGTTCGTCGTTACTTGTACAACTTCAGGCGTATTTTCAAAACCGTCACCCGTCAAAACACCAACATGACCGGCATTCTCCGCGCCCTTCTTGCCTTGTATTCCTTCAACGAACTTTTGAATTTCTTCCTTTGTGCTGAATCGTTTCGGTCTTCTAATATAAACCGATGGAAACACGCTATTCTGAATGTTTGATTTGTGCAAATAACTTTGTTCGCCGTCCAAATAACACCAATTTAACGCGCTTGAATAGCCTGGTAGTGGATAATAGTCTTGCGCTGGACTGTCGTCTTGCTTAGTATAAAGAACTTCACCGATGTTGCCAGCCGGATTGTAGGCCATAACAATACGCCGTTCGCGGTTGTTGCTCCAATCCTTACAGTATTCGTAATTGCCATCAAAACGGTAGCGGATTTGTGTCGGATCTACACGTTCAGCGCGTAAGAACTTACCGCTTTGACTGTATTCCAATATCATATGACAACGGCGATGAATGTAGTAATCACGTTCCAAAAGTCTAAACGTTTTTTTACCTCCGATTTTTGTCAAGAACACACGAATGTCAACTTGTGATTTCGCTGTGTCTTCTTTCGGTATAATTTCAACGCCGCCACCCATTACCGCATTAACTGTAAAGTCAATAATTGACGAATGCAAAGGTGATGTATAATACATCTGCGAAAGGACTTGCGGAAAAAGGTTGTCTTGTCCGAAGTAAATCACGCCCGTTTTGCTGACGTTTGATTGTATGTATGGAAGTGACAAATTACCCTTCCCAATCTTTAAGAATGGCGTGTTGTATGACTGTGGTTCAGTCCTTACAACTTGCGTTTTTGCACTACCGAATTCAATCCCTAGAATTTTCATAAATATACGCTGTCTTCAAGGTCTTCTTCAGAATCAACAACAAAAATCCCATATTCAACCACACCAACAACGTCATTGATTGTCGGGTTTTCCGTTTCACTTTCGTATGCGGTGTAGTAATATTCACCTTTGGCAAGTGTCGATGTCACAGAAAAAAGGTTGTATCTTTCTTTTGCATCGCTTATGTCTGTCGGTGTGATGGTTTGTACAACCTCGTCTTGTGTATTGATTACTTGGATGAGATAGTACGGATTTGAAACCGTGGTGTTTTCAAAGAACGTCACGGCGAATTCTGTTGCTGTATCTTTTACGACCTTAATCATTTGATAGTATAGGAATCGAAGTGTGTGTTGTTATTAAACGAAAAAGGCGACAACCGAAGTCACCGCCTTTTACAATTTGAGGTTATTGTTTTATGAAACCGCTTGTGCAGCTTCTACCAATGCCGCCGGAATTTCTTTGGCAAGTCGGTCATCTTCTCCGTAAAATACAACTTCGTAACGGCTTCCGTCTTCACGTTGACGACCAGAACCACCGCCGTTCGTTAATAGTTGAACGTATGGGTAATATGTCCAGTTTCCGTTTAAATCCAACGCAAGTACGTACAAGTAACGCTGTCCGTCACCCATAATTTTCAATGAGCGTGATTTGTCTGCTTCTCTACGTGGCAAGGTTGCGTTAATATTTCGTACTACTTTCGCGCTCCCGTTGTCAAGATCTTGCGTTTCTTCTTCGGTAACGTCTGAATGTCTACGCTTCACGTTGATCGATACCGGCGCAGTCGAAACGGTGAATGTTGTCAGCGTCCAAGTCGCATCGTCTTCAACAACGCTCACGACATCTTCCATATCACCAACAAGAATATCAGAGATCCCGCCGGTGTTACGCGTACAACCAATCACAATTTCTTCAAGTGCTGTGCAATTTTGTGGCATGCTTTTTAATTTTATGGTTAATAATAGGGCGGCACGAAACCGCCCTTTTCAATTGTCAGTTTTTACGAGTTGCAATCCAATCCGTAAGTCACCCATTCGTTTTCTCCCGGCCCGTCTGAATCATTCAAGTAGTTGAAACCAACTTTGAAGTCAGAACGTACACGAATTGATTTTTCACCAGTTGTTTTTGACAAGTCGATCACGTTCAAGTCTTCTGGATCAGAAACCAAATCCGCAAGGAACACGTAGTTGTCTTTTAAAGAAAGTGTCATGACATCGTCAGACATTCCTGTTGCAACTTTCAATTCATATCCAAGGAAGTTCAAAGAAGCTTCTTGCGCTGTGTAAACTTCAGCCGACTGCAAAGCAACCGCCAAACGGTAAGCGTCTGCAACATTCTGTGAAACGAACCATGAAACGTTAGTTTTTGGCTGTGCTTTCACTTTTGCCGGACGTGCGTTGTACACTTTCGTCATTTCAGCGATCACATTCGTTGAATCAATAGTTGTTCCAGAAACACGCTGTGCTACAGGAATGTTCGCTCCACACAATTGCTTTTCAAGACCGTCACACAATCCGATGAAAGTCGCCGGATCGTTTGCGTCAAACGTTACACTTGTGTCACCTTGCCATGTTAACTGCTCTAAGTAGTCAGACACTTCGCGTGACAATTCTGAATACATGTAGTTTGCGAATTCAGCCGGTAACCAGTCACCGTTTGAACCAGCGTTCATCCAATCCGCTAGGAAAGATGTTTCCAATTCGTACATACAAAGGTCTGTACCAATTTGGATTTTGCACACGTCCATTTCCTTCGCTCCAAGGTTTGAATCACCACCTTGGTACGTACAGTCAGCCGGAAACAATAATGTTCCGAAATCCAAAGAACCAATCTTTGTTTTTTCCTTGATGTTTAATACTTGACGGAATTGCGCACTTGATCGGTTTTCAAGTAGTGCTTGTTCGTAGAACTCTTTCGGGTTCACTTGTAGCAACGCCTCGGTAGCTACGTTCATTGACATTCTTAATTCTCTTGTTGCCATTTTAATTGATTTGTTTGTTGTTGTTACTTCGTACCTACCGCACGAAACTTGTTTAATTTTTCACTAATTGATTGAATGCGTCCTTTCGGTTGTTCCGACATTTGAACGCTTGCTTCTTCTTCAGCTTCTTCAGCTTCACCGGAAGTTTTCAACTCTGCAATCATGTCGTATAATTCAGCAAATTTCGCGTCAACTTCTTCTTTCGAATAGTACGCAATTTCTTCACCTTCCTCTTGCATTTCAGTTTCTTCCTTCTTTTTTTCGTCTTCGTGTTCAGCCATTTCGGTTTCTTCCTCTTTGGCCATTTCAGTGTCTTCGGTTTCCTCGTCTTTGTCTTCCTTGTCTTCGTTCATTTCGACATTGTTTGACATTTCAGTTTCTTCCTCTTTTTTGTCTTCTCCCATTTCCGTAGCTTCACCACCTTCAACCGGAACGATTGAAACGATTTTGTTGCAACGGTATTCGTTTTCCGTTCCTTCGTTTTCAACCACTTCTTCAACCGTGTAAATTGAACCGGCGATTTCGTGTGTTCCAACTGGGAGTTCCAAGTATGCTGACGGCTTTCCGTCTGCATTCATCTCGACTTCTTTTTTTTCATTTGCCATTGTTGTATTATTAATTGATTCTAATTTTTTAATTGCCCAATTGATACCAGAAGCGCCACCCCATCCAAGCCATGCAACACGACCAGCATCCTTCCAAGGTGTGCTTTCGTTTTCTTTGCTGACTTCAGCGTTCTTTTCGTGTCGTTTGAATGATGCCATTCTTGCGATTGTGTCACGGCTTATTTTCTCACCTTTTGCAAGTTGGTTCGCTCTAGTCCAGCCTACACGAGTCATTCCCTTAACCTCATCGCCATGCTCATCCCGCCAATCAAGAACCTTTTGAGCGTTGTTGCTTGCGCTTTCTGGATAATCGTTGTAAGTCTCTTCAAATTTCAAACCTGACATCAACAACATTGCTGAATGACCGTGAATTGAAAATCCTGTTTTCCCTTCCTTTACAAATTGTTTGTAAACTTGTTTGTCTGTGAATTGCTGAACTGCAAACCATGAACCCTGTGGCACGTCTAAACCATAAACCGTTTTTGATTTGTCCGTTTCTGGATTCTCAACTAGCCATGTTTCCAGTATGTACGCTGGAACTTCTTTTGATTCGTCGTGTTCGTCATTGAATACAACGCCGCCGGTGCGCTTGGCCATGAAGTCAACAAATACTTGTTCGATGTATTCCGTTGTCACGACTGCGTAATATTCTTCACCGGTTTTTTCATCCTTTCGATATACGTCCATGGGAGTTAATACCGGCGCGGCAATTCGATACTTTAAGTCATCAGCAAAGTACACAGATTTTTTGTGCGCATTGAACGCAACACCTTTCAACATGATCGCGGGATTCTCCGTGTTTGCGATTTGAAAAATTCCAAGTTCTTCACCGTCTTCGGCAAATTCTGGATTTATAGACAATTCGTATCTTGGTATCATTAAACGTTTAGGGGAAAACGTTATTTTTGTTATAAAACAAACATATTATGTTAATTATTAAATGCGGTGAAGAATCATTTGAACTTCGCAACGAACCAAACGAATTGACGTTGAAGGAATTCGACAACATTCATTCAATTGTTGACCGGCCACAAGGCGACCAAGTAACGAAATTTTTTGAAATCCTTGAATCAATGGGTGTTCCAGAATACATTCTTGACAACCTCACACAAAAAGAATTCATTGAAGCGGTAAAGCTGTACAATGATTACGAGATGCCGAACGAACTGAAACAAGAAATTGAAGTGAACGGACGCAAATACGTTCTGTTTACAGGTGAAGAATTCGAATTCAAGGCGCGTGACATTTCGTACATCGAACAAGCCCAATTAAAACAAGATAAACGTTTCCCGTCTTGGGTGATGGCTATACTTTACAAGGACAAAGAACTTGGAAGGAATGAACACTATGACTGGAATCACATCAAACACAAAGCGAATCTTTTCCGTGACAACCTGAAGACTGATATTGTCGTTCCATTAATGGCGCGATTAGTCAGGAGAAAAGTAAAAGACTTAGAAGAAGGCGTTTCACAAAAAGATATTGAAAATGGAGTTCAAGCCTCTAACGTGGAATGATTGCACCGTTGAACAATGGCAAGAAGTTCTTGAAATAATCGCCACGAAAGGAATCCTTCCGACTGATTTTGTGCTTGAAATCGGTGACGTGTTTTTTGATATTCCTGACGACCTCGGTGAACGTGATCTTCGAAAGCTGAAAACTGCAATTTCATTTATCAAGTCACCAGTCAGTGAGAAGTACAAACAAGAAGTGAACGGCAATCAAATCAAAAAATTGAGCCGCTTATCTTTGGCTAATTATATTGATCTTGACGTTCTGCTTGTGAATAACAGTTTGACCGATGCACTGCCCAACGCTGTCAAAATTCTGTATGATTTGAATGATGCGGTATATGATGTTAAAATAACGGACGTATATGGTGCTGTCATGGAATTCAGAACTTACCGGAAGCAAGTCGGTGAAAAATACCCAACGGTTTTTGATTCAGATGAAGACGGCGAATTTCCTGAAGGGTATGAACCAGAACCAGAAGAACTTGAAGAAGCGAACAAAGGCCGTTCAACTGACGAACAATGGTTGACGGTTGTGTTCGGATTGACACAAGGCGACATAACGAAGTATCAACACGTGATGTCTTTGCCGCACATACTTGTTTTCAATTGGGTAGCTTTGGGAGAATCCTTAAAACCTCATCTGCCAAAGAGGACTGGATAGTGTCGTTCATGACGTGTTGACCAAAGATTGTTTTTTCGTTTGGCACAGGCTGGACGGTCACGTAGTTTTTAGGGTGTTCCAATACTGTAATTGGGACGCCCTTTTTTGCGGCTTCTAGTGACACAATCAAATCAGACATTTTTTGATGTTCGTGTTTGTAAAGGTCAACCGGGTTAAATTGATCGGTACGCCATCCCATAACACCCGAACCGCCGACATGGATCCGCTGTGTTCGATTCACCCATTTTGCGCAATGAAACGTTTTGTGTCGGCCACGGTAATACGAAAGCCCTTTGTATCTCAATATTCTACCATGTAGCGTGACGATGCCGCCGTGTGTTTCGATGCCTTGAATCATCTTTTGAACGTAGTCGGCCGGATATATGATGTCATCATCACATGTTAGGTAGTACACCGATCGATCGTATTCCTGAAGGAAGAAGAACTTTGCGTTGTCTGTGTAATCAATGTCACGGTGATGGTTCTTGTAAATTCTTAATTGGTCGCACTGTGGCGCAAGTGAACGAATCGTGTTTGCAAGGAATTCTTCGCGTCCTTCCATTGTGGCAATTGCAATGACTACCTCCATGGACATGGGATTTTGTCGCCGACAACTTTGTTCATCAAGTTCGAATCGTGAATGTGTTGAATGTAAAGCTTTTCATTTGAAGCGAATCGACCAGTAAAGACGGTATTCATTGTTGAGTGTGGCCGGTGGAATACGGTCACAGGGTTTTCCCATTTCTCAACCAATGTAATAAACGGACTATTTGAACGCTTGCGTCCAGATGTGTAGTAATTCAATCCGTCAAACTGAACACCATGCACGTCAATCACTTCTTCTTTTGCTCTGAATGCTTTCTGAATCGTTTCGACAAAGTTAGGACGGTATTCGTCGTCATTATCAATTCTTGAAGTGATCAACCATTCTGGATGGGTAGCCTGTTGAGATATGTATGTCCTCGGGTCGCCTTCGCAAAGTATCACCGGAATCATAAATCCTTCAAGAAAATTTTCAAGTGTGTCAATCCATTCTTCAGGCGTTTCAGGATCAATTGATAGTATCAATGTGAAGTTCTTGTTTCTTTGACGCGATAATGATGACAGCAACCTTCCAAGAAGCGGAACGCGTTCAGTCATCCATTGTTCTTTGTCTTCAATTCCATAAGGATTGACCGAGTACAAACCAAGGTTGTGACGACAAAAAATGTAGTGCTTAAACATTCCCTGTCAAAGCTTTAAGTCGATACAATACATTGAGTGATGTGTGACCGTCAAACTCGTACTTTGCCTTTTCAGCTTCTGGAATATTAAAAAGATCCCAATCTGAAACAGGGTAATGAGTGCTTATCTGCCCCTCTGGTAGAACTGCCACAACAATAAACCACCCACCACCAAAACAATCTTCCCCATCGTGATGTTTTAGCGATTTATGCACATCGTATTTAGGTGTGTCGTACTTTGCCCATTCATTAAATAAAACAGCGTTATACATTTTTCGAAAATCGTAGTACTCATCAAACGTATGATAACCGTCTGAGATCTCCCCTGCGTTAAATCCTTCACTGTTATTATTTCCCCAAATGACAATATCATTTATTACTTGACTTAGTTTTCTCTTATCACTCATATCGTTTTCTTATTTGTTTAATTGCTTTCTTTCGTTCATGTTGGTTCGCTTTTAGTCCAAGGCTTTTTTGTTCGTTGTGCCTTCGGTAAATGTAAAGAAATGAATTGCAATATCCTAGCTTTGCGCCTTTCGACATTATCCGCATATTGAAGTCATATTCTTCACCCGTCCATAGTGATTCGTCAAAAAGACCGAAGCGTTCAAACACGTCAGCGCGATACATCAAAGAACCGCCGTGAATGCAATTGCTGTGAATCATTTGTGAAAGTGTTGGATATTGTTCCAGCGCGATGTATTCCCGAACTTGTCCGTTATCGTGTAGCGTGTACGAATTGCCATGAATAAAGTCAACGCTTTCCATCGCGTTCACGCTGTCTTCAATGCTGTTTGGTGTCAACATATCATCTTCACAAAGATACTTGATAAAATCGCCTGTTGCTTTTTCTATGCCTCTGTTGAGATTGTAAGAAACGCCGTTGTCGGATTGTGAGTGTATGATTTCAATATTGTCGAACGTTTGGCGGTCAATTGATTCTTCAGCTTGATCAAGCCAACCGCGATCGATGTTGTAAGGTATAATTATTGAAACCTTTGTTTTCATTATTTACGGTTGATTCACAATAATAACTTCGGAAACTTCTAATGTTATATTGTCAAATCTAAGTAAAGGATATTGATTTGTCAAATATGCCGCAAAATATAAACGTAATCGATCAGTAGTGTTTCGGAAAGATCGAGAATTCACAAGGTCGTTTGTAAGCTGAAAACGCTCATCCAGATACACGTAGTAAGGTTCTGCAAATATCTTGACTGTGAAGGTGTAGTTTGAACTCATAAAAGTGGAAACGTTCAAATCAATTTCAACGGTTACATCAGCGGATTGCAACAATGCACCTGTGTCAATTAAACCTTTCTTCCGAATGTCGTCTTTCAGCTTTCTTGTATATCGACGGTCAACGTCACGCGGTGTTCTAAATGCCATAATTATTCAAATTGTCTGTCAATCATGTAATCAATCCAACGGTCATATAATTTATCAAAGGCATCCTGTACGCGCTTTGTTTCTAGAGTGTTGTTGGTGATGTTTCGCGGCTTAATGTATATCGTACCCTCATCAACAAAAATATAATAATCTGTTGAATTTACCGATTTGATCGTGAAAACGTCACGGTTAAAGTCGTAACCAACTTTGACCTTAGTATTGTTCTTCATGCGGCCAGTATCAACCGCTTTCGCCTTTATTATTTGACGTTTGATTTCAGCATTCACCACGCGAGTACATGCACCAAGTTGCGATATGAACAGATTGCGCGCACTCACAACAAACCGTTTTCAAATATCTGTGCCTGTTTGTCTTTTGACGTGTCGAGTTGATCCAACGACACAACCGCTTGAATGGTCTGCGTTTGTTCTTCGCCTTCCGGTTGAAAGAATGTATTCAATCCGTTTGCCTGTCCAAACAATTCAAGACTTGGCGTTTGTGCGGTTGCCGCCGGAACGGATCCGCCACCAGCCGAAGCTGATGAAGAAACACCAGACGCACCGCCGCCGCCACCTTCAAAACGTGTCTTTGCGATGTTGGCTATTTGGATAGCGGAAAAACCGCCAGCAATCGCCGCCGCAATACTTTTCAATACTACACCACCAGGTGTTTGTGCATACGCTGACAATACTGCACGATAGCCGTCAATTGTTGCTTGTGCAATTCCTGAAGCCTTTTGTAAATTGAAGGCAATCTTCGCGGCGCGTTCACTCTTTTCAGAGAATAATTCAGCCGCACCCGCTACCAAAGCAAGGCCATCTATTGCCATTTGCGCTTTTGTCATTTCAAGATTTCGTTTGCGTTCGGCTTCAGCCTTGTCAGCTTCTTCACGTTCTTTTCGTGCGGCTTCATCAATCGCGTTCAGGTCATCTTGTAACTGTTTGCGAATTCTCTTTTCGATTTCGGCTGTCAAAAGTCCTTCGGCTTCTAGTTGTGCAATACGATCTTCAAACTGTGCGATTCGTTCGGCTTTTTGTTTCTCATAACCGTCCGACATCAATTCAATTTCAAGTGCGTCTTTTTTAGCGTAGAAGTCTTCAAGTTCTTTGAGTTCTTTGGCGGCTTGGTCGGCTTCTTCCTTCTCGCGTTCTTCGTCAGCCTTAACGCTTTCGTTATACACTTTTTCTTCCGCTTGCAAACGTTGCTGTCCGTATAACTCAATCAATCGAACACGTTCTTCTTGTCGAAGTTCTTCATTGTTTTTCGCGTCTTCAATCAATCGATCAAACTGGAGTTGTACCGCTTTCAATTCTTTGTCATAACCTTCTTGCATCAATGAAAGTTCTGCGTCTTGAATTTGGCGTTCAGCGTCTATTCGACTATCCCGAAAAGCTTTGTATTCATTCCATCTACGTTCACGCTCGTCGCTTTGAATTTGGGCAACGTTGTCGTTAAATTCTTTTTCAATTAGAAGACGTTGTGATGCCGTCAGGTTCGCTTCACGAAGTGCAATGTCACGTTCGATTTGCGCTTGCTTTATCATTCCTTCAATTCGGTCGTCACTAAGTTTTGCCGCCGCCAAAGCTTCTGCATCGGCTTGGTCTTTGTTGAATTGTTCGCGCTCTACTTCGGTTTTCTTGTTAAAAAATCGAATATCGTCGAATGACTTCTGATATTCAAGGCGTTTCGCGTCTACTTGATCACGGAGCTTCACTAGTTCTTCGTGATCCATGTCGCCTTTTAACTTCTCTGCTTTTAGGCGTGCGCGTAATGCTTCAAGCTGTGCGCCAGAAGTTTGGTTAATGCGCTCGAGTTTTTTACGCTCTAGATCTTCGGTGTCTTCTCCGACAAGTTCAGCCATTCGAATCTCTTGATCCAATGCCTGTATAATTCGCTTGCTTGCTTTTTCGTGTGCTTTCGCTCTTTTTTCTGCCGCCTTTGCAGACTTCTCGGCCGCGTCTTGTTCAGCGAAGTTTGTAAGTCCAATCCAGTCAAGAAAGTTCTTTATCTGTTGGACTACCCAATCAATGGCCGCGCCTACCGCTTCAAAAATTACCTTTATAATTCCGAGCGAATCTAGTAGTTCATAAATGGCCACTGCAATGGCTACGATAATAGTCACAAGCAAGAACAACGGGTTTGCCAAAATCGCCTTTCCTAGATTAATCAGTGTCGAACCGAACTGTTTTACCGACTTGACTGCACTACCAAAAGAAATATTTCCGGCGTTCTGTGCTAATGTTCCAGCTTGCTTTGACGCCGTTTCAAAATCCAATCGCGCCAATGATGCACCGACTTCTCCGATACCGTCACCAAACACACTGAATCCTCGATTGTCTGCAAGTATGTCAACTTGCTTATCAACCTCAATTATGGTTTGACGCATTTCAACCGCTTCTTTTTGTAACGCTCGAAATTCTTCCGTGTTGGCTTGTCCGGCAAACGCCAATTCATACATTCTATCTTCCAACTCACCAAGACGTGAAGATAGTGGCGCAGTGTCTTTGTATAGGTCGTCGAACTTTTTACCAAGATTAAAGTCGTCGGCTACATCGTTGATTTCTTCAAGTTGCTTTTCGGTTTTCTTTAATTCCTTATTTAACCGGGTGATTTGACTTGGATCGGTTGCATCTTCCAAATCCTTGCGCATTTTCGAAATCTCCAAATTCAGAGAACGAACCGACCGCAAGTCTGGTTTTATTTCTACATCAATTACTTTCTTTGCCATTTTTTACCTTTCTTCAATTACAAAATCAGAATCTAGTTCTAGCGTGATATTCGTGTTGTCTGTATTGTTCCTTACTTGGAAGAAAACGTAGTCGTTTTGGTCTAACTCAATATTGAAACTGATATTGTAGAAAGCAACGTCACGCCCTCCGACTATGTTATTGATTTGCCTTCTTATTTCTGTTCCGTCTACAAATGCACTTGCGCTGTTATCCCATTTTCGAACACGCACACCTATGTCGTCATTGCCTCCACCCTCTATGATGAAATTCACTATACATTTATACTCCCTTGGCGAAGTTCCTAAGTGTCTTAACTCACCGTTACTGGGGCTGTCAAAATGCTCTAAGTTTGAAGCCGTCCAAGTGCCAGCAATTGTTGACCAAACTCCAACACTAAGTGAAGTTGCTGTTTCTGTTGAAAGTGTTAGTTTGCCACCTTCAAAAGTGTTAGGCATTCCAATATTATTACTCCATGAACTCTCCAGGTCTGCCTGTGTTATGTTTGGTGTTATATTTGTGTCAGTAGCATCAAAACTGCCGTTTCTCGATACAAGTGCGCCCTGTACTTGAACTGTTGAAGGGTTAACAAAATTGCTAGGTGCAAAATCAAAAAATGAGGCAGAGGCAGGTAGGTCAATGTTTTGATTAGTCCTAAATCTACTACGCATTGAAAATCCTGTGCCAGCTTTGTATAGTGTATAACCCCCATTTGTTAAACTTCGAACAATTGAAACGTCGATAAAATACCCACCAATCCAAGTTCCAGAAAGTGTCATTTCAGGGGTTCCTCCGAATCTACCTGTATTTGTTTCTAGTCCTTGTCTGTATCCGTTTAATTCTCCAATAGCTGTACAATCATTGAAATTCACACGTACTAACTCAACTGCATTAAATCCCGTTGCATCTGTTAAATCAAAAACCTGTGAAGCTGTCCCCGAAGTTGTTAGTGTAATATCTTGAAAGAATACGTTTCCGGCCGTTGCACCGTCAAACATAACGTAACTATTATCCGAACAAGTGAGAATGGACAAATCAAGATTGTAACCCTTTATGAAAATGCCCGTACTTGGAACAGTAACCGTAACGCCGGACATATCAATACTACCGTCAATGAAATACTGTTTTGTACTGTCTATTGTGCCGCCTAAAGTTGTCGATACATTTGCTTGATTAACAACTATTCTATTCTGAAAATCTTTGATGAATGTCATATTGTTATAAAATATTCCATTTTCCGCCTTTGGCGTGAAGTGTTAATGAATCGTTGTTTGTTAAATTCACACTTGTTTGTGTGTCTATGTTTCCGGCTGCAACCGTTATTGTTTGACCTCCTTGGTTTACATCTTTGATGTAGATGCGTCTATTCGTATAGGCGTCTGCATCAGGTAGTGTTATCGTTAATGTGGCAGCAACCAAGTAAAACACATCTGCCGTGGTTGGATCAATCGTGTAATCTGAATCGATGTTCACCGACGATTTCAAGTTGTTCACGATTTCGTCACTTGCTTCACCGACCTTTTCGCCATTTAGGTAGTACCCATCTTCTTGTATAACGCCATCACTACCGATCACAATCGCTTTGACGTTCTGGTTGATCACGTTACCCTTTCCTTTTATGGTTACTTGACCATCTGAAAAGTTTACATTGTTATGTACGTACAATTCGGATAACAATCCCTTTATTGGGTTATCTGTGCCGTTTGGCAAACTTGGTATAAATTTTTTCCTTTGAAATACTGGTAATTCGTCGTCGATACTCAACAATTCGACTTTTGTTAGACTGTTGCCGTTCGCATCAAAGTCAATTATTCGGTTGATATTCCAAAACGCATTTCGACAATATATTTTGTCATTCAGTTTCAAGTCTGCAATATCAGCAACAGACAAGTCAAACATTGCCGTCAACATCTTTCCCTTGTTCAGTTGGTACATGGTACGCCTCCAGTACAGATTAAACAGATTGTTGTTCGTTAGTGTGATTCCTTGGTAATAGTAATAGTCACACACCGCAAAATTGATGTCAATAGTCGGATTGTATGGATCATCAAAATGACTTACAACAGGATAATCAGTTAAACCCGTTTCACCCGTTGTTGCAAAATCAAATATGTCATATGTGTTACATATTGCAGTTCCGTTGTGAATCAATATGCGAATGTTGTTGTTTGGCGCTGTACCAACGAACGAAGGTACAACGGCATTGATGCTTATTTCAGTCATTGGTGTTGGACTAAAAACAAGTTCTAGTTTATCAACCTTCTGTTGAAATTCTGTATCGTATATGAATTCAGCCTGTCCATAGACTTCGTTTGTTGCGTCCTTGTATTGAACATTGTAAACGTCTTTGTCTTCCTTGTACGTGAATATTTTACGCTTGCTTGCAATTTCAGGAAGGAAACGAACTAATTGATTTTTGTCTTTGGCTAGTTTTTCGCTCCAATCTTTTTGTGTTCCTTCATCAAGGTAAGCGTCACGCGGTTGATATATTATTTTATTTGGATTGTCTTCGTCAGGGTACGCCCAAAGTTGCGCCATGTTACACACCGCTTTCACAAATTCTTTCTGTTTAATCTTAGGCGGTACAAAGTTATTCATGTCTTGTTCGAATCCGAAGCCGATTGAATTCGCTGTAAGTTCTGCGCGTACTGTCACATCATTAATATCAATCCGTGTGTTAACTGTCACATTGTTTGCCGTTGAACTTACTGCATCCTTCCAAACCATGAATGGAGGTGTGTTGTTTCCTGTGGTTACTTCTGAATCAATTTCGAATGTAAGTGTGTCCGTTGGTAATACGTTTCCAACTGGGATATTGATTGTTGAAGTGTCTGAATATATCGTGTTATCACCGTTTGATATTGGCGTGTCCGATTCAAAGAATTCAACGCCTCCGCTATTTGGAAAAACAAAGTTTCCTGAATTGTACAACGCTCCATTCTTGTACACTCGAAAAAATCCCTTGTATCTTACTGACCTATCAAATCCACTGTTTGTTATGTCAACAAGATATGCGTCCGCTCCGCTTGTGTTGTCTAGAATGAAATCACAATCAATTGCTACGTTGATATTGATTGCTTGACCGCCTGACAAATACACAGGAACATCATACACTCCCGTTGTTGGATTGAATAAATTTTCGTTGTCTGTGACTTCAGTCCATGACGTAAGTGTTCCACCATCACTTGAAAAACTTGACTTGACCGCTTCAACTAAAAAGTCAGTGTTATCAATTGCGGGTGTGTCGCTTGCAAAAGGTATCACCAACTTGTCAAAGGTCGGAAAGTCGCGCACTTCAAAACTGAATCCATTTGTAGCGTGAATTTGCTTGAAATACTCATTGACATAAATTGCCGGACGGAAGTCAGTTAAAAGAAATGTGTTATCGTCATTGATCGCCATCGGATAAACGTAGCCGTCTGCAACTGTATGCGTAAAGCTAGCTACAACATTCGCGGCGTTGTATGTGTGATTCAAATACGTGAAATCCAAATCGGTCAGTTCTTGCGCTCCCATCTTTGTGAACAAGTCGCGTTGTGCTGACTTAACAAGAATCGAATAACTTCCTTGTGCTTGATCCTGTGCCGTGTGTTGTTCTTCGTTTATTTCGATAAGCTGAAGATAGGCGTTGTCAACAATTACAATTCCGTTTTGTAGTATCTCACATTCAACACGGCGGTTGAAATCAAAATCAAACGTTGTGCCGTTTACATCAAAAAGTTGTCCAAATATTCTGTGGTTATCGTCATCCCATACCGCATTCAATTGTTTCGAGAATGTACCGCCTCGACTACCAACATCACGAATGTCAGCAATACCAAAATTCAAAGAACATCTTGAACCTTCGACAAGTGAAATGTTTCCAGCTGAAGTCTTGATGTATGCGTTTGTGTTGTTAGCCATTTATCACGTCTTGGTTTGATAGCATTACTTTAATATCGTATCGTTGCAATCGCTTCTGTCTAAGTCTTGGAATGTTGTAGCCTGTGTCTTGAACTGTGACCGCTTGCCAAACGCCGTCTATTTCAATGTAAACGTCTGGACTTGTTAATAGTTCTTTGAACAAATCAAGTTCCGCTTGTGTCTTGATGTAGTTCGTTCGTAATGTCAAAACTTCTTTTTGTGTTATATCGACTGACTTCATTCCGCGTTCATGCGTATCGTATTGCCATCTTGAAGTTGCACCGTTAACACTTCCGGCAACCTCTTTGTTGTATGTCGTTCGGTTTATTGTTCCGCTTTCGTCATCATGCAACGTGAACGAATAAGAAAGCATTGAACCAAGGCGGTCACGAAATGCAAGTTGATATTCATTGATTCGACAACGGCGGTCAATATTGATGCGGTGTGTTTCGCTTTGCGCAGTTCCAAAAGAATTCACGATTGTGAAATCATACCATTCAACGTCATCTTCCACTAGGTCACCCGAACCAGATATGAGCGACAAACTTGCCTGAAGATTTGAACCACAAACTAAAGTTTGATTTATGTATGCTGTTGCGTCTAGTGATTTACGGAACACGTCACCCGTTGAGTTGACGAACTCCATCAGAAGCGTAGAAAGTTGATTTGTCAGACTGTTAACATAAATTGTTTGATCTTCATACGCTGTGAATTCCGAAGGTAGGCTTGTTAATAGTTTTGCGCTCGATGTGTTTGTGATGTAGTCGGCTTCATCGTATGTCTTCCAATCGACAAAGCTGAACGCGCCGTTGAAAACTAACGCACCGGAAACAGTCACAATGTCACGTGTCACCGTCTTGCGGTTGTCCGAATAACGAACTTCGCCGTCAATATTTGCGTCTGTGACATCTGACCACGGTGAATTGACTGTGAAATCCGTTGTGCCGTTTACCGATGTAACTACGAAAAGACCTTCAAGATTTGGATTTGCTGTACCTCCGTCATTTTGCTCAATCACAACCGCGTCACCAACATCAAATGAATGTGTTGCCGTAATGCGAACGAAAGAACCGTTTTGTGTTAATGCGGCTGTGTATGATACTGGTAGAATGTATTCTTCACCTATCTTTACGTCATAGCGATAATAGCAATTTGTAGCGTCAAACGTGCTGTTGTTGGTCGGATCAAAGTCACCTGAAACAAATCCTTGCAACAGTTTTGCAAGTTGCTGATTGCCGTACCCTGTTGAGAATTCTGGTGATACTTTTCTTTCTGCAATCTTGTTAGACGTTCCAGCTTCGTAAATATCGAAGATGTACTTGAACCCTTCTTCGTTCTTGTTTGTGCTGTCGTAGATGTACCGAAGCGGATTGAACGCCGGTGATATTGTGAATGGTTTTGCAATTTCTGATGTCGCCATACTTGTATAGGTTTACAATGTTTTGACGTTAATCAAGACTGAATGAAAGTGTTTCGTCTATCCCTTCAATGCTGTATTTGTGAATCCACATGTCACCGTATCGAATTGCGTCCATCGCATCGTCATTCCTTTTGTGAATCTCTTTGTCTCGAATTTCGCCGTTAATCTTCTTGTGTTTGTACGCTTTGTTTTCGCGTTGGATATTCTTTGCGTTTTTATCGACATAGTTGATACATGAACGCACGATTGTTATTCCGGCCTGAACGTCTTTGTTTGCATTCAAAACGTAGTACCCTTCAGCGCGAAGGTCGGCGATCAAATCTGGACGCGCATGGTCAGCTATTATTTCAACGTCCTTTTCAATTCCTAGTTCTTCAAACTTTGGAAGCATGTCGTTTGGCTTCAGATAACTTTCGTATATCACTTCTTCGTAATACCGTTCATTTTCGTGATACCAAATACGAACCAAGGCGAGCGGGTGAACATATCCAAAGTCAAGACCGTAACAATATTGCTTGAATCGTTCGGGTTTCTCTGGTAACACTTCCCACATTTGGTAAACATTTTCACGGCTTGTTGCGTGAATACCTAGCGCATAAATGTCGTATAATACAGGATCAGTTCGCTTCAGGTCTTCAATCTGATTTGCAATAGACTTTTCAAGAAACGGATTGTCTTTGTACGTACTATGAATCACTTTGATTTCTTCCTGTGGCAAGTCATCAATCCATCCAACTACTTCTGACGGGTTATAATCAAACACAACCTTTTCAGTGGTACGCATATTCAGTTGAACAAAGTCTTCTGTCCATAGGTCATTGCATTCGTTCACCCAACACTTGCGGCGTTTGCGCCCTCGAAGCTTTTGTTCGTTGTCTACGCTGAAGAATTCGACACGTGCGCCGTTCGAAAACAAAATAACGTGTTCCGTTTTATTGTGACTTACCTGGTTGTACATGTTCATGTCAGACAATACAGTGATAAAGTCACGCATGACGGTTGCCCGAAGTGCTGGGAACGTTTTACGTACAATTGACCAATCAGCAACAGGATCAGCCAGACAGTCAAGTATAACGCATTGACACAAACTCCAAGTCTTTGAAGAACGTGAACCGCCGCGATTCTCAATAAAACGAAAAGGCGACTGTAACGCCGCCCAATTCTTTTCAAATACTATCGTGCCTTTGATTTCCATTTCACACTCTTTGCATACTTCACCCCGTAGGATTACACATTTTTGTTAACCCTCCTTGTCTTCAGGTCGCACAATTGTCACATTAATTGCGTCGATCTTTTCACCGTCACTTGTTACATCGATCTTGTCACCCCATTTGCGCGCTCTTAATTTGCCTAAAATGAATTTCAGTGTGTCTACCTTCAGCCGATCACGTTGAATGTGGTTTGAACCAATGTTAATTGTTCCGGCGGTTTCTCCATCCTTGCTACCATCAAATGACGCTTCACGAAGTAGTTCTTCAAGATAGTCCAGTTGTTTGTCACGTGCGCGCGCGTATCTGTTCATGTGTTCGGTGTCCTTTTCCAAGTAGGTATGGAACGGTCTACGTGAATTTAGACCATGTTTTTTACAAAGGTGAAGTAACCCGTGGTGTGTTTCTTCTAGTTCCACGCAAATAGCCTCAAACTTTTCTTTGGTCATTTTATTCTTGGTCGCCATTCTTTATTATTATTTTGAATTTGGTTGCTATTTTGTCGGATAACATGTGTTCGTTTGTGTCGGCCAACCATTCGTTGTACTTCTCTACTTGGTCGCCTTCAATGTCTATCTTTAGTCGCTCTGTGTGTCCATCTTCTTTCATCTTGACAACCGCCTTCCATCCAGCGACAAAAACACCAGATGAAATGACGATTGCAATTGATAGCCATATCATTATTCTTCTCCGGCTAGTTGTTTAAGAAAGTCTTTTTTTGAGCGCGCCTCTATATCTGGGAACTTTTCGCGTAATTCCTTCAATGTTAGTTCTTCAAGTGCTTTTGGTTTATCCTCGAAGAATTCGCCATCATTCTCAACCGCTTCAATCAGTGGTTCTTTGGTCTTTTTCTTCTTCTTTGTTTCTACTGGTTCAAACATGAATTTGAATGCTTCTACATCAGCGAACAACATTACATCTTCGCGGCTTGTGTCAATTTTTACTTTTCGATTGAACTGTGTCGTCACAATGATTTTACAGTTCACGTACTCTTCTTTCAATTGTACTTTCATCACTTATTTATTTTGTTTAATATATTTGTTTTTTTGCGATTTCTTGCAAGTCTTGTTTCATTTCTTGAATCAAGTTCATTGCGGAAACGCGGCTAATACCAAAGTAATTCTCCATTTTGCGACATGTGTTGATTCCTTCATAGTAGTAAACTTCAAACACGCGGCGTTTCACCCTGTCTTTAATCTTTGCGTATGATTCAACCGCTTTCACTTCGGCTTCGTATGGATCAACGTCAGCTTCTTCAATTCTTAATATGTTGTCGATCGTTTCAAAAGCTGTCACAGATAGTTTTCTATTTGTTGTGCTGTTGGTCTTTGCGATTTCTTGACATATTCGCGCCGTCATCCATCGTTTAAGCATTTCTGCTGTTTCAATCTTTCCTTTGACCTTGACCGCGTATTCGTATGCAATTGATACCACTTCATTCGGGGAATATGTCCGGTTGTATTTGGCGCACATTCTTTGCGCGGTCAGCAACAACGCGTCATAAATCACCGGAACTTCAGTATCAATTTGCTTTTTGGTCATACCAAGTGAAAATGATGTTGTGATATATTTTGCGGTTGACCTTGCTACACATGCAAGATTTGATTTGTTTGCTTGGTTCAACGTGTTCATTGTAAAGACGCGCAAGTTCCTTCATTCGTTGTTTGGTCGTCCATCCGTTTACACGGTATTGTTCGAAATCCTCCTTGTTAATTGTCTTTGTCATACCAAGAAGCAATAAAAGAAAATAACAGTGCCGGAACAACGTCTTGTGTGATCAGTAGAATTGACCAAAGCGTCAAACACTTAAAGCAAAAAAGCGGCTCGAATAAACCTCGAAACCGCAACGGTAATTTCATCAATCCGATGTGTAATGTTCTTGTCAATGGCTCAAAGTTAGTGACAAACCAAGCGCATAAGAAAATGAATACGTGTGTTTTGTGTATTAATTCCATGCGATAAATATACAAATTATTTCAAATTCTTCACTTTCTGTTTGTAATGTTCAATCAGTTCTTTTAGTTCTGGTATTGTGTACCTTCTTGGTTCGTTCCTTCTTTGGCTTAGTTCGTCAAATCTCTTTTGTCCTATTCTGTCAATTAGCCTTGGAAGGTATTCGGATAAATTGCCGCTTTTGTTTTTGTTGCAATTATACCAACATTGACCGTGAACGTTGTCTTCGTCAAATCTCACGTTCTTGTGTGATCCAGCCGGAAAATAATGACCAGCCGACATTGTATATTCTCCACCTTTCGCATCGCATGAAATACACGGTTTCCATTTGTCACGCAATCTTATAAATTCATTGAACACTTTTTCCAAGTCTTTTTCATAGTCTTGTTTTCGTTTGTTATCCTTTTTGAATTGTCGCTTTTTCTTTTGCGCGTCTTTGATTCGTTTGGCTTTAACCGCATCCCAAAACGCCGTTGTGCATTCGTCAGTATCTAAGCAAAAGGAAAGCGCACCCATCTGATTAGGGTAACGCTTTTTAAATTTGGTATTGCAGTGGTTACAGCGTGGCATTACTTGTAATAGCCTGTGAATATATTAAAAGCCTTTTCAACTTGCTTTCCTATCCTTTTGCGTTGCTTGGCCTCGCATGGTGTATAGTGTTTGCGGTTTCTTGCTTTGTTCATGCTTTTAATTTAATATTATTTCTTTTTACGTATTCAGATTTTACTTGCTCATATTTCATCATTGCTTCATGTTCAGTTTTAAACCTTCCAATAAACTTATTTTTGAAGTAAACAATATATTTGTTTCTTCTCTTATCAAAGCAAACTCCTTTATATTTTGAAGATACATTTTCTCTAGCCCTACCCTTCAATATGTTATCCGCATGAGTTAATAT
>Ga0180432_10002491_pt1 | contig 27510 bp, 20 predicted proteins | sample SS_ome_10_FD_132414 | JGI IMG/M metagenome (GOLD analysis project Ga0180432, IMG submission 132414) | Hypersaline lake sediment archaeal communities from the Salton Sea, California, USA - SS_1_MS_2 metaG | ecosystem: Environmental > Aquatic > Non-marine Saline and Alkaline > Hypersaline >... | reverse complement strand
AATCCTTGTCGATGAAAACAAACACCTTTTTATTGGCCAGCAACCTTTCGAGGACCGGCAGCACCGCTTCGTCTCTGCTGCGGGCAAGCCGATGGCACAGATAAAAATACTGGAATCGGTTGTCTTCTATGGACGTGCGCTGCAGTGCCATTATTATATCGGGGTGCGCGGCATTGCCTTCGATCTGATATAAGACCATCGACGCGCTGAGCTGGAAGTAGGCGTCTTTGGGATTGGCATCGAGCTCTTGCCTGATCCTTTTTGCAGCGGGCTTCCCGGCGAGCACGAGTTGCTTCCAGGCGAGGGTCAGGAGCTTGTCTTTGTTTGTTTTCTGCTCGTCGGACAGTTCGGCGGGGTCCACGCCTTTCATCTTCGTGAGCCAGTAATCGATCCTCGCCTCGTGTGGTTTGCCGGGCGGTGTGCGTCGTGGCGACGTAGTACAGCCGGCCCCCGAGGCGATCAACAGCGAAATGGCAAGTAGAATTAGGTTTCTCATCATGACCTCCCGAGAATATACTCTTTCAATTGTACGCCCGCGGGGGCCGCGAATCAACGGTAAAGATCGACTGGGTCAACGCGACGCAGCTTTATGGCGCCATTTTCGGTCGGCATCGTAGGAGTAGTAGGGCAGGTAGGTACCGGGCTCGGCCTTTTCGCTGGGCAGGAGCTCGCCGGTCACGGATGGGTCGAGAATGTACAGTCTGTTTCTATCCCGCCAGATCAGCCACGCGTGCATTTCATCCGCCCCCGGCGTGTGCTTGCCGATGCACAGCCTCACCGGTTCGAGGCCCGCCCGTTTCATCTTGATATAGAGCCAGATCGCCATGTCTTCGCAGTCCCCGGTGCCGAGTGCCTCGCTCTCCTCCGGGAGCTGCCAGTAGTCGCGGTGATCCTGTTCGGGGGTGTATTCTATCTTGACGCGCGCCTCGCGGAGATAAAGGCGCACCCTCTCGTACTTGCTGTCGTAAGGAGTCCGGAGCGCCGGCGTTCCCGTATACTGGCCGGCGGGCTGGTCGGTGGCAATGCACGACGTCACCATCAGTACGACCGTCCCCGCGAGCCACGCGTGGTTTGCGCGTTTTCGTTTCATCAGGCACCAACCTCCCTCCTGATGTTACTTGATGCCTTGATCTTATTAACGGCAGTCCGGTCGGGACCTGCGCCTTGCTGACGACAAGTTTTGCAGCGCGGCTGTTGGAAAAAAGCGCGGGGCGTTTCGCGCCGTGCAATTGCACTTCCGATCGCCCGGCTGCCCTGCTATAATATGCAGTCGGCAGTGTGCTGACAGAACGCGCGGCCCATATTTGAGGAGCCAGCCATGTCTCTTAAGCAATACAAGGAAAAACGCCACTTCAACAAGACGAATGAACCCCGGCCCGAGGCGACGAAGAGCCGGACCGGCCACGCCGTCTTCGTGGTCCAGAAGCACAGAGCCAGGCGCCTGCATTACGACTTCCGCCTCGAGATCAGCGGCGTCCTCAAAAGCTGGGCCATCCCCAAGGGGCCATCGGTAGACCCCTCCCAAAAGCGCCTTGCCGTCATGGTCGAGGACCACCCATACGACTACAAGGACTTCGAAGGGGTTATTCCACAAGGAGAATACGGCGCGGGTCCGGTGATGATCTGGGACGAAGGCACCTATACCACGCAGCAAGATAACCCCGCCGAAGCACTCGAAAACGGGGCGCTCAGGCTCGTGCTAGACGGCAAGAAACTCAAAGGCCGCTTTACGCTCGTCAGGACCAAGATGGGCGGCAGTGACCGGAACTGGCTCATGGGGAAGGCCAGGGACGACTATGCCGACGACCACGCCGACATCCTGGAAGATCACCCAAACTCAGCTCGGCCCGCACGATCCCTGGAAGAAATAGAAGCGGAAGGATGAACGTGGCGGGGGGGCCAGTTACCAAAATCTGCCCACTAAACAGAACGGTCAACAACAAGGGAATCCGAAGGCCGAGCAGGTGCTGCGGCAGCGAGAATAGGGAGATTCGAGGGCGAACGACCGAGGACCGATAACTGAATCATTTCGGCTTTCGGGTGGCGACTTCTTCGACGATTTCGCGGAGCTCTTCATGGGTAACGGAATCGAGGGTCTTTTCGCGCTCGTGGAGCTTCTCGTTGATCTTGACGGCGTGCTCCTGCATCAGCTCGTGCGTGCCCTTGGAGCCGCCGAAAAGGTGGAAGTTCTCCCCGTGCGTAATTCGCACGTGGCCATCATCATTATCGAGGCCCATGCCCAACATCAATCTTCTGACTTGCTCATTCATGCCCGAGGCAACTCCTGTCTCAAACAGCTCCCGCGCTTACCCTTGCGCCGCGTATCTATCTGATTTTACTACGATACCAGCCGCAAGTCAATGAGAAAAATCCAAAAGAGCGTGAAAGGATGTGATAACTTTTTGCAGGCTTCGCCGGCTCTGTCGGCCACCGCCGGCCTCGCGCAGGTGGGGCGGTGACCGGGACCAAGAACTCGTCCGCTCACCCGAGCTTCTGTGGCCGCCGCACAGCCTTCCGGCTGTGCCGTTGGCTGCCCCGCATGGGAAAGTAATGCCCGCAGCCCGCGGATGGCCCGATTCCCGCGACGGAGTCCGTGGAAATTTCCGGCGGTTTTCTTTTGACAATGAAATCGGCTTGGAGTATAATCGGGTCAGTGGAAAGTGTCCCTCCCAGCGCCCTGCAACGACTTTTTAGCTGTGGGTGGGCAAATTGAGGAGATGGCGATCTCGCCGGATACCTGACCACAGAGGCGAGCATAGAGCTGTGTTTGGAAAAACAGTGGATCTTACCCCGGTCGTTATTGTAGCGTTTCCGGCGGCGGCGCAGGCGTTTCTTGCAGCCGGCGGATACGATGCCCTCTCTCCGCACCATAACTATGGGTGGGGCCAAGAACCGCCGGTGGGTCCGCTGCTCTTCGGGAAACTGTTGACGCTGTCTAAGCGAATTGGTGATCTTTTCAGACCGAGCAGCGGCCGGAAGGCTGTTCGCGCGATCGACCGTGCTTGCGACCGATCCCCGGGTAGCTCACCCGCTGCTTGGTCAACACCAACCTGAAGGGATCCCCTCACTCCTTTCGCCAGGCACAGGCCTCTTCCTCGGCAACCCTTTGGGTCCGGGTCCTCACTTTCATGCGAGATCAATATCTCATATTGATACTTTGGTCATCCGAGCGACCTCGGCCACGGATTGGCCGGCGCGCCCGGTCGTAAAGGGGGTGAGAGCCATCAACGAGTTTATCATTCAACTATCGGAATTCTGGCAGTACTCACTGGCACTTGTGCTGCTGTGCGTGCTCGCTGGGTACTTGGTCTCGGCGATCGGAGCCGCCTTCCGCAAGCGTTCGTCCCGCCGTGAATCCGCCGCACTACTCACAGAGGCAAAACTCGAGGCCGAGCGTATTACCAAACACGCCGACCTCGCCGCCAAGGCCGAGCAGCTCTCGCTGCGCGAGGCCTTCGAAAAAGAAACGCAGGAAAATCGCCAGGAATTGCGCCAGTACGAGAGGCGCCTGAGCAAGCGCGAGGATTCTCTCGACAGGAAAGCCGATCTCATCGGCAAGAAAGAGAAATACGTAGAGAATACCGAGCGGGAACTCTCCGTGAGGCAAAAGCACCTTTCCGACAAGGAGCAAGAGCTCGAAAAACTCCTCCATGAAGAAAAAGAGCAGCTCTACACGCTGGCCCAACTCAGCCGGGAAGAAGCGGGGCAGATACTGCTGAAGCGCATTGAAGAAGAAATGCAGCACGAGTGCGACGCTCTGATCAATAAGATGATCGAGCGCGCGGAAGGCTCCGCCGAGCGCAAGGCGAAGGAAATAGTGGCGACCGCCGTGCAGCGGTGCGCCGTGGACCACGCATCGGACATGGTGGTCTCAACAATCGGCCTGCCCGGCGATGAGATGAAGGGCCGCATCATCGGGCGCGAGGGCCGCAACATCCGCGCTTTTGAAAAAGCTACAGGCATCGATGTCATCGTCGACGACACACCCGGCGTTATCGTTGTGAGCGGATTCGACAGCGTCCGCCGCGAGATGGCCCGCCGAGCGATGGAAAAACTGATCCAGGACGGCAGGATACATCCCGCGAGGATCGAAGAAATCGTCGAAAAGGCCCGAAAAGAATTGGACGGCGTAATCGAAGAAACCGGCAAACAAACGGTGCTGGAGGTCGACGTCCCGGGCGTGCCTCACAAGATGATACACCAGCTCGGACGGCTGAGATTCCGCACAAGCTACGGCCAAAACGTGCTCAATCATTCCATTGAGGTCGCCTATCTGATGGGAACGATGGCGTCGGAACTCGGGCTCGACGTAAGGCTTGCCCGGCGGATAGGGCTGCTGCACGACATCGGCAAATCGATGGATCACGAGGTGGAGGGCGGCCACGCCGAGATCGGCGCCGATTTTGCAAAGAAGCTCGGCGAGAAACCGGAAGTCGTAAATGCGATCCTCGCACACCACGAGGCGGCCCAACCCGAAACGCTATACGCCGTGCTGGTGCAGGTGGCCGATGCCATCTCGGCATCGAGGCCCGGGGCGAGGCGCGAGTCGCTCGAAAAATACATCAAGCGCCTCGAACGCCTCGAAGACGTTGCGAAGTCGTTCGGTGGCGTGGAAACAGCCTTCGCCATCCAGGCCGGAAGAGAAGTGCGGGTGATAGTGAAGCCCGACAGGGTCACCGACAAAAACATGAACAGGCTTGCGCGGGATATCGCCACGGAGATAGAGCAGGAACTGACCTACCCCGGCGAGATTACCGTGACGGTGCTCCGCGAGACGCGTGTGGTCGAATACGCCCGGTAGGAGCCGGAAGGGTCCGGCGCCGCCCGGCGGCGATAGAAAGGAAAGCTTGTTGGCATTTAAAATATTGGTCGTCGGAGACGTTGTCGGCAGGCCGGGCAGGGAGATCATCCGCGATCATCTTCGACCCTACGCCGAGGAGCATTCGATTGACTTCGTGATCGTGAACGGCGAGAACGCAGCCGGCGGATTGGGCATCAGTTCCCCGATAGCAAACCAATTGTTTGAATGGGGCGCGGATGTGGTAACCGTCGGCGACCATGTGTGGAAGAAGAAAGACATCATCCCGCTTGCGAAGTCGGACGTCCGCTTCGTTCGCCCGGCGAATTTTCCGTCCGAATCGCCCGGCCGCGGCTGGACGTGCATAAACTCGCTGTCCGGCCAACCTGTCGGCGTCATATGCGTGGTGGGGCGCACGTTCATGCAGCCGGCCGAGTGCCCCTTCAAGGCGGTCGACCGCGCCCTTGCGCAGCTCTCCCCGCAGACAAAAGTGATCCTCGTCGAGATACACGCCGAGGCGACCTCCGAAAAACTCGCTATGGGGTGGTACCTCAACGGCAAAGTCTCGGCAGTTTACGGTACGCACACCCACGTGCAAACAGCAGACGAAAGGGTACTGTCGGAAGGAACCGCCTACATCACGGATATCGGCATGACGGGCGGGCACGAGTCGGTGCTCGGCCGGAAGATTGAGCCCGTCCTCAAGAAGTTCATCACGAATCTTCCCGCACCGTTCGATATTGCATCCGGAGACCTGCGAATCTGCGGAGCGGTGATCACCATCGACGCCGCGTCCGGCAGGGCCGAAGCTATCGAAAGGACTGTAATCAAGCCCGATTGAGCGCCGGTATCCGGCATTCGCCGGAGCGGCGAAGGCGAGCCGCGTGGCCGGGCTGAGCGGCCATCACTCTGGGTTTTTCTATGAACCGCGCCCACGTAGCTCTCATCATAGTGGTTGCGGTAGCTGCACGGGCGGCCGTTGGGCTGGGTCTCGAAGGCCGCGTGCATTTTCCCGACAGCAATCACTACCTCACCATCGCCCGGAACATCCGGGCGGGCGCCGGGCCGAGGCTCAGCGAGCACACCGCGGCCAACAGGCCCCCGGGCTACCCTTATTTTCTTGCCGCGATTCTTTCCGTATTTCAGGGGCGGGCGGCCGAGCCTCCGCTTATCGCCGTACGGCTTTCCCAGGCCGCTCTGGGCGGGGCGCTATGCCTTATAATATACTTGATCGGCGCCGGGCTCTTCACGCCCCGGGCCGGCCTCGCCGCCGCTGTTCTGGTCGCGCTCGATCCGTTTATGAGTTTCTTCTCCGGGCTTATCCTCACCGAAGCCCTGTTTGCTCTCCTGCTGGCGGCGGGGGTGCTGTGCCTGCTCAAAGCTGAAGGCGGCAAGGCCCGCTGGGCCGCTGCCTGCGGCGTCTTGCTGGGCGGAGCGGCTCTGGTGAGAGCGTCCGCGCTGCCGCTCATCCCCCTCCTGACAGCCGCGTGGGTATTGCTCAAGAGGAAAAACCCCGGCATCTTCCGGCAGGGGCTGATCATCGTTGGCGTGGCCCTTGCGGCGATGGCGCCGTGGGCCGCGAGGAACTACAGGCTCACGGGCCGGGTGGTCTTTACCACGCTGTCGTCCGGAGCTTCGATTTATGAGGCGACGTACCCCGGCGCCGATGGCGGCCCGGCAATGGATAAGATCGACTGGCCGACTGAGATCAAGACGATGGCCGAGGCGGAGAAGGACGACTTCTTGCGCGCCCGGGCGCTGGAGTTTGTGAAAGCGGACCCGCTCCGCATCGTGCTGCTGGGGGCTGTGAAGCTGCGGCGGTTCTGGAGTTTTTTCCCCAACTTCAGCGAGTATCGCCGGCCGATTTTCATGGCGATAAGCGCTCTTTATATGGCGCCGGTTATCACCTGCGTAGTCGCGGGGATTTTCGTCGCTCGCAAGAAGCCGGCCGCAGTGATACTGCTGCTGCCGGCGATTTACTTCTCGGGGCTGCACGCGGTTTTCGTTGGGTCGATCCGCTACCGCGCGCCCATAATGCCCTTGCTGGTCGTGTTTGCCGGAGGCGCCGTTGCGGCGTTCATTGAAAAGATGCCGCACGGCGCGAAACCTACCCCGTGCGCGGATCGAACGGGCGAGCACTCTGAATAGCTTTGATTCGTATGAAGTTATCTGTTATCATCCCTGTTTACAATGAGGAAGGAACCCTCAGGGAGGTCTTGCACCGGGTCCATGAGGCGAGGGTCCATCAGATCATTGCTGTCGACGACGGATCGGCCGATGCAAGTGGCGCGATCCTCCGCGAGGTCGGGTCGGCCTTCTCGGAGCTGAAGGTGCTGTGCCACGATGCCAATCGCGGCAAAGGTGCGGCCATACACACAGCCCTAGCCCACGTTACGGGCGAGGCCGTGATCATCCAAGACGCCGACCTCGAATACGACCCGGCCGAGTACCCGGCCCTTGTGGGGCCTATCGAAAGGGGCCGGGCCGACGTGGTCTACGGGTCACGGATTCTCGGCCGGAATGCCGCGTCGTATCGCCGTTACTACTGGGGCGGCAAGATCGCTTCGCTGGTGGCCGGCGTGGTTTTCGGTCGGCGAGTTACCGATCAGCACACGTGCTACAAGGTATTTAAGACCGAGCTGCTGCGGTCGTTGCCTCTGCGCGAAACCGGGTTCGGATTCTGCGCCGAAGTAACCGCCATGCTGCTCAAGAATAGGGTGCAAATCGAGGAGGTACCGATCTCCTACTGCCCCAGATCAATAGAACAGGGAAAGAAAATCCGGTGGCACGACGGCCTGCGGGCGCTGTGGATCACTCTAAAGCACAGGTTCACGCGCCGCTCGGTGCCTCGGCCCGAAAAAAAATCAGCCATCAAACAACTGAAGAATCGAGCGGCTGAAGAAACATGACTCGGCGAAGAAAAACAGCGCTGGTATGCATCGGGCTGATCATCATCGTTGTGGCGAACATCCTGCTGCTGTTGCACGTCTATCTTTCGCCGGCCCGGATTTGCACGAGGGTCAGGCGGTTCGCCCGGGAGCGCCTCGGGTGCGCCGTCGAAATCGAGGCCGCCAATGCCGGCCTGCTGGGCATCGTGGAATTGAAGGGCATAAAGCTGTGGCCGCCCGGGCGCGAATCGGGCGAGCCGGCGATAACCATCGAACGGATACTGCTCGATTGCTCGCCATTGCGCCTGCTCCGGGGGCATGACGGAATCGATGAAATAGAAGTAGCGGCGCCGCAAGTGAGAATAAACAGCGAGCTGATCGGCTCTTTGAAGGATCTATTGTCGCGCGCCGGCCCGACGCCACGCGGGAGGATAGCAAAGAAGATCTCAATCTTCTCGGGGGCGATCGGGTTTGAGGAGGGAGTTCTTTATCAGGGCTCGCCGCAGCTCGAGCTTTCCGGCGTTCGGATCGTTGTGCAGCCCACTTCCTATTCTTCGTCGCAGTTCACGTTCACCGGCGGCGCTAGCGAACCGCGCTTCGGGGCCATAAGGATCGAGGGCTTGGCCGACCTCGCCTTGAAGTCTGCTTCATGGAGCGTGCAGGTCCCCGACGTGGAAGTCGGAGAGGAGTTTCGAAAGCTTCTTCCCGAAAGCGCGCTCGACGTCTGGCGCGACCTGAGCCCGGAGGGGCACACGAGCGTAGCCTTGAAGGTCGACTACTCATGGGGCGACCAGAAGCTTGTGAGGCCCACGATCACCGCGTCGCCCGCGAATTGCTCGCTGAGGATCAAGGAATTCCCTATCCCGTTCACGCAGGTCGGCGGCCTGATGAAGAGCGACGGCAAGGTCCTGCGTGTAAAAAGGGGCATCGGGCGGTACTGCAGCGGCACTGTGGAGGTGAGGCGGGGGTTCGTCGACAAGGCGATCACGGAATTCGAGATGCTCGGCCGCAGCCTGCCCATCACGGAGGAGCTGAAGAATTCGCTGCCGCCGGAGGCGCGGTCGGTATGTGAGGATTTCGGTATCTCCGGCGGCGAAGCCGACGCTATCCACCGCTTCACGCTGCATAAGGGTGGCCCACGGAACTTCCCCGTCCACTCGCTCGATGTGACCCTCCGCGACGTGAAGGCGTGTTTTGACGATTTCCCGTATCCCGTAGAACGCCTTGGCGGGCGGATCCGGTGGGAAACCCCCAAACAGCCCGGCGCTGAACCCAGCCGGATTCATCTGGACCTCAGAGGAACGGTGGGCAAGGGGAGCGTGCAGGTTGACGGCCGCATCCCCGTGCCACCGATCGTTCGGCCCCAAGACGTGGAAATACGGTACAGCAACGGCGGCGACAGCCCCGACGTGACGATCACCGCCCGGAGAATACAGATCGACCAGCGCCTGCGGAAGGCAGTTCCGCCCGAGGTGCTCGCCATTTTCGACGAGCTGAATCTGGTCGGGAATATCGACGTGACCGTTATGCTCAAGCTTACGCACAATGGCGAGAAGATGTTGATCACATCGAAAAGCGCCATCGTCGAGCTCAATGGCATGCAGGCGAATTTCCAACGTTTTCCGTATCCCGTTACCAGTGTGGTGGGGCGGGTCGAGTGGGACGGCTCGATGGTGACCCTCACGGGAGTGCGCGGCCTGTGCGGCAAGGCACGAGTTGCCATTACCGGCTGCGCGCACATCGGCGATGCCTCCCCCCACCCCGGCGAGAAGCAGGGAATTGCAGTCGCCATCGAGGGGTTGGCGCTGGAGCCTCGCTTCCGTGAAGCGTTGAATGAAGAAGGCCGGCGAATCTGGGACGACTTCGGACCATCGGGAAACATAAATGTCTTTGCGCTGTTGGGCCCGGACGACAAAGGCAAGGTGAACGTCGAGGACCTCACACTTACCCTCGACCACTGCCGAGCAACCTACAAGGGCTTTCCTTACCCGCTGGAGAGCCTCTGCGGCAAGATTGAGCTCGATCGAGACGGCGCGATAACGCTCGAAAACATCTCCGGCAGCGCGGGCACGGGAGGAGTCCGCCTCAGCGGGCGGTTCGTAAAGACCCGCCCCGACCCCGACGAAAAAACCGGCGAAAACAGCAGTCTGAGAATCCAGGCCCGAAACATCGCCGTCGACGCGGCCCTACAGCGGGCAATGCCGGAAAAATGGGCCGATGTGTGGAAAAAGTTGGATCCGAAAGGAAGCTTCAGCGGCGACCTCGGAATAATCCTGCCGGCCGCCGGTCCCGCGGGCATAGCCAGGGGGAGTTCCGTGGCAATTCACGATTTCTCCCTGAAGGGCATGCCGCTTCCCGAAGCGAAGTTCCTGCTGCGGACCGACGACAAGTTCGTTTACATCACTGATTTCTCGGGGTCGTATTACGGAGGAGGGGTAGCGGGCGCGGTGCGTCTGAGCCGGAAGGGCGGCGGATGGGCCACCCATGTCGCCCTCAACAATCTCGACGTCACACAGATCGACAACGACCGCGACTTCATGCCGGAGGGGAAAAACATCCGAGGGCAGCTCACGGCAACGCTGGACCTCGCCGGCCAAGGCGGGCAAACCGAGCTAATCACCGGCGATGTTGAAGTGGCAGTGCACAACGGCGACCTGGGCGACATTCCGCTGATCGCAGACGTGGTCATGAGTTTGCTCAGCATCGGGCTGCCAAAGAGCAACACCGTCACCGGTGCCGAGATCAAGTGCAGGATCGCTGAGAGCAAAGTGGATTTCACCAGCATCCTGTTAAAAGGAACCACAGTCCCGATCACCGGCGACGGCTTTGTAAAACTCAACGGCAAAATGAAACTCGACTTCTATACCAGCAAGGATAAGCGAAGCATTATCAGCATCATACCGGTCGCCGGGACTTTTATCGACAGCCAGTTGATCGCGCGGCTGCGCAAGTTGATCATACAGGCGAAGGTAGAGGGCGTTTACCCCGACGTGAAAGCCGAGCCGGTGGCTTTTAAGGGCGTGGGAAATGTGATCATCGAGCCCATCAGGGTCTTGTTGAGCGTTTTCCGCTCCGACAAAAAGGAGAAGAACAAGTAGCGTTGGCGCCTCGCCCGCTCCATCTGCCCCTCCGACCTCTCGACCTGTGCGCCCCACAGCTATGGCAGGCGCGAAGGTTTCCCCCGGCACAAGCGGCCAGACCAAAGGTTGAACCAAGATTCCTTGTCGCACCCACCCGCTCAGTCGAAAGCATTTGTCGTTGCAGTCACCGAGGCGACGCGCTACAATTTCATAACCGGGCCGACGGGCCCATCGACTCGAGAACCGAACAGCGAGAAAGAAAATATGGAAGTAACTTGCGAGGAGATCCGCGAGATGGACCGCCGGGCAATCGAAGACTTCGGCATACCCGGCATCATTCTGATGGAAAACGCCGGCCGCGCCGCAGCCGAGGAAACATGGCGGCTGGCCGGGTCTGATCCGTCCGCCCGCGTGGTAGTCCTATGCGGCAAGGGCAATAACGGCGGCGACGGGTATGTTGTAGCACGCCACCTCTTCAACCGAGGGATGAACCCGACAGTGCTGGTGTTCTCGCCGCTGGGCGAAATATCGGGCGACGCGGCGATCAACCTTGCCATCATTCTCAAAATGGACCTCCAGATCGAGGAGGTAGCATCCGAAGACGACCTTGATAAAGCTCAGGCGCCTGTGTCGTCCGCCGACGTGCTGGTCGACGCGCTCCTCGGCACGGGAGTCTCGGGCGAGGTCCGCGGCCCGCTCCGCTCCGCTATTGAGATGATCAACCGCGCACGCAAGCGGGTGGTCTCGGTCGACATTCCCTCCGGGCTCGACGCCAACACCGGCGAGATACTGGGCGCCTGCGTGAAAGCCGACGTGACTGTAACCTTTGCCGCAGCCAAGATCGGCCTGAGCCGCGGCAGCGGCCCGGAGCGCGCCGGGCCGGTCGTCACGGCCGAGATCAGCATTCCGCGACAGGTGTTTGAAAAGAAAGATGAGAGATGAAGGATGAGGGGCAATGACAAATGACCGAGCGACTGAAAGACTGAGCGACTGAAAGACTGAAAGTCTTGAAGTTTTTGCTTGACAGCGGGGAAGTCAAAGGCTATACTATTCCTGTAGTGACAAGGCTCTTTTTTCGGGACTACCAAGAAAGGAGGCATGATATGACTGGCGCAACAACTCAACTCGTCGCAACGTCACGCCCCCGCAGGGCCCCGGCCTGAGCCGTTGATTCAAACAATGCAGCTCTTCTCGGCCGTTCCCTTCGGAGCGGCCGGTTTCGTTTCTCGGGCGAGCTTCCGTGCGTGAAGTTCGGTCGACACACCCAGCCGCTGGCGTGACAGACGCCGCCGCGGCTTTTCCATTTGCCAAATGAGTTTCACTGAGCCTGGTGTCCAAGGCGCTCCTCCGCTCGGGATCATCAGGCGTCAGATAGTAAAGCTGAGGACATAACGAATGGACATCCAACTGCGAAGTGAAGCCCCCGGCGATGAAGACGCAATCGATATCGTGAACTGCAGGGCGTTCGAGTCGATGAACGAAGCCAACATAATCCTGCTGATGAGAATGTACAGCCCGGCGTTCGACCCGAATTATTCCATCACCGCGTGGGATGGCGACCAGATCATCGGCCACGCACTCTTCACCCCGGCGACGATCCGACTGATGGATCAAACAGTCAAGGCACTGGCGCTGGGGCCGATCGCCGTGCTGCCGGAGAGGCAGCGGTCGGGCATCGGCGGACGGCTGATCCGTTACGGGCATGATCTGGGCCGGCGAGCGGGCTTTTCCCTCGCCTTCCTCTACGGCCATCCGTCGTACTATCCCCGGCACGGATACCGTCCCTGTTTTGGACTCGCCAACGTGAAGATCGATACCGAGAACTTGCCGCCGGCCACGCGGAGTTTCCACAGAATGCCGGTCCGCCCCGATGACGTTCACTGGCTGGCCGAACGCCACGCGGCCGAACTGGCCGGGGTGGACTTCGGCTGGGCGTGGGGCACAAACCTGACCGAGTGGGCGATCCCGTGCCTGAACTCCGTGATGTGGTGGACCGACGACGGGCAGCGTGCGGCCTACACAATGGGTGCTCCCGGCCGCGGCGACAAACTGCTCCTTGCGGACGATGCCGAGCTTGCCCGGGAAGTGATCGGGGCGCTCAGGCCGCCCGCGCTCGATCATCACCCGTCGGGCTGGTTGGCCCGGAACGTTCTCGACCCCGAGTGGTCAACGTGTGAAGCGCATTCCAGTGACGCGGCGATGGCCTTCGAACTACAAGACGGCGTTCTCGGGCCGTATACGAAAGCGGTGGAAGCCGGCGACCGCCCGCCGGGATTTGCCATGTTTCCGTTGCCGTTCATTGCCTGCTGAGCGTGCCGCGAAGCCGCACCGGCACACGGGCCAGGAAGAACGAAAGGAGATGAACTATGAAACGGATTGCGAACATTCCTCAGCGACAGCACGCTCGATGCCAAGCGGTTTCAGAGCTACCTCAAGCTGCAGAGAGAACTGCGGCACCTGAGCCGCCGCCAAGCAGAGAAGACGCGGCTTGCCGAAAGGATGCGAAAGAAGGAAAGACCCAGACAGGAAGGCCGTTCAGAGACCGGGCGGGGCAGGAATGAGCTGCGTTACAAGGCGCGCCAACGGCGGCAGAGCGCGCGGAGCCGGAGGCGTTTCACGAGAGGAGAGCTGTGAAGAAAGCAACGATAAGAAACATGACATCACCAAACATTCTGAAACGCGGCCCGGTCACCCTATGGCGGGCAGGAGACATAGCGGAGGCTAAAGCGGGTGCGGACTGGACTGTCGAAGTGAAAGGGGCCGGCGCGGTGGGCATAATCAATGCAGCCGTCGTTGTGCCCACTGCTCGGCGGGGGGTGGTCACGGTTAAAGAATGGCGCCAGGAAGAACGAGGCCGCCTGGTGGAGGCCCTGCGACTTCTTGTTGATCATCTTTTCGACCGCTTGAATCTCCATAAGGTGGAGGTGAGGAGCATCGACACAAAGATTAATGTCTTGAGCGCCGCACTGCAATGCGGATTCGTTGAAGAGGGCAGACGGCGCCAATGCCGGATCGCGGACAATTGCTGGCGTGACCGTGTCAGAATGGGGATGCTGGAAAGCGACTGGCGCCGCGAGATGCCGACGGCGCGGATGAGCTTCGAGCCGCGCGGCCCGGAACCGGTCCGCCATGATCTGCCGGAGATTCCATCCCCGACGGACGAAGATTTCGCCATTCTGCGCGGGGAGCGCGTGGCATTTCGGCGGAAATGCCCCGCTGACAAAGAGATGTTTTATCGCTGGCTGTGCCGCCACGAATGGTGGCGGGGGTGGATGCCGGAAAACCCGGGCGGCTTCTCGCCTCCAACTCGCGAGCAGTTCGAGGCGAAATGGGACGGCCGGCCCGCAGCCCACGAATGGATCGTAGAGACAGAACGGGGCATTCCGCTCGGGGTCTGTTTCTACAGCGGCCTCGATAGAGGCAATCGCTCCGCCGAAGCAGGCATTCTATTTTACGAGGCCGAGCATTGGGGCAGGGGATATGGCACCGACGCGTTCGGCGTGCTCGTCAAGCACATGTTTGAGGATCTCAAGCTCCACCGTGTGCACAGCGGCACGTGGTCGGGCAATATCGGATCGCTTGGCGTGCAGCAGAAGAACGGGCTACTCATCGAAGCCCGCGGCCGAGAGTGCTATTTCGTTGATGGCGAGTGGTACGACGGCCTGGGCACCGGGTTGTTGGAGAACGAATATCGTCAGAATCGGAACGGAGGGCGGCTCTAACGACCTGTCGTGCCCCGGTAACCTTCTGCCCCAATCATGGCTCATTATGATAGAAAAATCCTTCACGTTGGAGTTGATGTGGAAGAAATAGAATCGTTGGTGACGAAGGCCGCGGCAGGCGCCACGTTCTCCGAAACCGCTTGGCCGATGCTGTGCCGATGCACCGCAGCATCGGCAGGGGTGGGTTACCATGTTCCCGCGCCGGGGCACAAAAACCGCAACTGCGCCTTGACACAGGCCTCGAAACGGTGTATTATAAGAATAGGTCGGCAGAGGGCAGCGCCTCGTGTGAGCCTGGCGCCGGCCTATCGGGTCGTGGTGACGTACCACGACGGGTAGCAGCCGGAAGCGCCTGCCTCCGAGCCGGGCGCCGACCGGGTGGCTTACCAAGAAAGGGGGTGATCTATGACGAGCCGGAGTATAAGGTGGCTGGGAATCTAGCTGCCGACGGGCAGTCAGCATGCCCAGTCACAGAGCGGGCCGGAGACACCGGCCCGCTTTTTTTCATACCTTGCCCTTGGTCTTTCGCAGGCGACAGATTGCCGCGGGGGGCCGCTTTTTTTCATGGCGTCCGCACCGAAACGATATAATTTGCATGAAACAATTGCGTCCCGCGCCTGTTTGGTTTCGTAGAGAGGACAACGTTGGCGGACCCCGACAAAGACTTACGGATGAACGACGTATCCGACGACGACCTGATCAGGATGTATCGCGAGGGCGACGCGGACGCGTTCGACACGCTCTTCGACCGGTATTACACGTCGGTCTACAACTTCGCGCTGACGATGCTCGGCAACATGGGCAGCTCCGAGGAAGTGCTCCAAGAGACTTTTCTGGCCGTGGCCCGGACGGCAAAGACTTACACGCCGCGCGGACGCTTCCGGGCATGGCTGATGCGGATCGTCCGGAACCGATGTCTCAACCGCATCGAGTCGGAGCGTGTCCGGCGGGCGGTGCTGGTGCAGAGCGGACTGGCCGACATCCGCCCGGTCGCCAACGAGCCGCTTCCGTCGGAAAACCTGGAGGCCGACGAGCAGGCGGCGATCGTTCACGCCGCCATCGCGGCCCTGTCCGACCGGCAGCGGGAGGCGATGACCCTCTACGCGTTCGAGCGAATGAGCTACGGCGAGATCGCGGACGTTCTGGAGACACCGATCAATACCGTGAAAACGCTGATCCATCGCGCCCGGGCAAGCATCGCTCGTGCATTGGAATCGCAGGAGTCCGAAAGATGAACTGCAACATGACATACGAAGAGCTGGCGGCTTTCGCATCGGGCGACCTTGACGCGGGGCGCGAGGCGGAGATCCGCAACCATCTCGAACAGTGCGATACCTGCCGGAAGCGGCTGGAGGCGCTGAACGAGGCCGACGCCGCGCTGAGGGCATTGCGGCCGGTACGGCCGCCGGCATCGGCGATTCTTGCAACCCGCCGAGCGCTGGGGGAGGCGGCTGATGGCGCAGGGGGCGCTGAGATAATGACGCTCGACGAGGTGGGCGAGTATCTCCGGGTCACTCCGAAGCAACTGGGCGAGGTAGTCGGAGAACTGCCGGCGTTCGAACTGGCCGGCCGGATACGCGTCCGTCGGACAAAGCTGATCGAGTGGATCGAGCAGCGCGAGCGAAGTTACACGCGCCGGGCCGCGGCGAGCTGGGCGGCCCGCGCCGTAAGAGGCGAATTTGGGAAAGGAGTAGCATGATGGACGAGAGACCATCGAAACAGGACCACATAACCTTCTGGCGGAGCATGGCGGACGATCTCGAGGCGGGAGTAAGGCTGATCGACGCGCTCAACAAAGCGCAGTCCAGGCTGGCGGGGACGGATTTGGCGAAGGTTGTTGGCGCGGTGCCCGCCCGCCTGGTCGAATCCGGTGAGGCCCTCTGTGACGTGCTTCGCGAGTTGCCGGACGTTTTCGACCAGCGGGTCGTAGCCGCCGTTGAGACGGGAGAGAGAGCGGGCATCATGGAGATCATGGCCTCGAGGATCGCCGACGCACTGGAAGCCGACGATCTCGGCCTGCTCGAGGAATCCGTTCCGGGCACGGAGCCCGAGACGCTGACATACGTCAATAAGCTGATTCGGGATGCGGTCAAGGCCCGCGCCAGCGACATTCATCTTGACCCGACCGAAGACGGCGGCGGCCGCATGCGCCAGCGTATCGATGGTGTCCTCCGCGAAGTAGATCCACCACCGGAGAAGATGTTTCCGAAGGTCATCGCCGCGCTGAAGCTTATGGGAGCAATGGATGTGCCAGAGCGCCGCCTTCCTCAGGACGGGCGTATCTCGATGGATGTCGAAGGCAGGGCGATCGACCTGCGCCTGAGCACCGTTCCGTCCGTCCAAGGCGAGCGGCTTGTTCTGCGCCTTCTTGATCGTGAGGTAATATGCCTCGACTTGGCGAAGATCGGATTCAGCAGTGACGACCTCGAGAAAGTCCAGCAGCTCTGCCGGCTGCCCAGCGGCATGGTAATCGTGAACGGGCCCACAGGCTCCGGCAAGACCACGCTGCTGTACACCATGCTCAATGAGATCAACACTCCGGAAAGATGCATGATCACGGTAGAGGATCCTGTGGAGTACACCTTTGACGGCCTGGCGCAGATCCCGATCAACCCGCAGATTGGTCTGACCTTCGCCCGGGCCATTCGAAGCGTGCTCCGTCAGGCCCCCGACGTGATCATGGTGGGTGAGCTCCGCGACCTGGAGACGATGGAAGTTGCGATACAGTCGGCACTCACCGGGCACATGGTGTTCACCACCCTGCACGCCAACACGTCGGTCGGGGCTATCCAGAGACTGCTGGATGTTGGGCTCGATGCGTTTATGATCAATGCGTCGCTGCAGGGCGCGATCTCCCTGCGGCTGGTACGAATACTGTGTCCCGAATGCAGGAAACGGGCCGAGCCTGCAGTGCAGTCGATGCCTCCCGAGGACGCAAAGCTCGTGTCAACGTGGAAAGACGCCACCTTCTACAAGCCCCAGGGCTGCAAGCACTGCGCCGGGACCGGCTATCGCGGGCTCACGGCAATTTATGAAATCCTGATCATAGACGACCGGATCCGGCAGCTCATCTCCGACGGGGCGGACATGGCCGCCGTGCGGGAAGCCGCCTTCGAGGCGGGCTTCAAGACGATGATGACCAACGGCTTGGAAAAGGCCGCGCAGGGGATAACGTCCATTGAGGAAGTGCTGCGGGTCGCTCCGCGGGGGACGAGCATCTGACGGAAGCCGGAGGGTCCGTCAATGAAGTATGGTTGTTGGTTGGTACCGGCATTTCCTGTCGTCCTCGTCCTCGTCGTCGCCCCGCCTTCTGTACGTGTTTAGCGTGCACAGACGGAATTTGTTTCGGGCTTGCCTCTTCAGCATGTAGGGGCGGCTCGGGAGCCGCCCTTGAGCCCGAAGGGCGGCAGTTCTGTAGCCTCGGGCTTCAGCCCGTGGAGAACGATCGCCCAAAACCGCAGAGCCCCCGCAGGGGGCGACAGAAGAATTCGACGACGAGGACGAGGACGATTTGAGGCGTCACACGCTGTCGGCGCGTCCGCAACGTGGCGTGATCACCGCCTCCGGGGACTACGCTAAACACATGCCGCCTTCTCAGGCAGGGCTCTCCGCGCGGCATGACCGCCCGCAAACCCCCCTTTGATATCCCCCGTGCCTCTGTTACAATATTCCACACAAGAGCACAGCCCCTTTGGACCACGGATGAACACGAATGAACACAAATGGAAAACGAATCAGAGAAAAACTCGAGAAGAATTGGCGCTTCCTCAAGGGCAACGCACCGGACGCATACAAGGCTGCCTTTGACGACGCCAAATGGCGCAAGCTCAACTTGCCGCACGATTGGAGCATCGAGGGACCCTTCGACCCGAAGGACCCGGGAGGCGCCAGCGGCGGATATCTGCCCGGCGGGCGCGGATGGTATCGAAAGACTTTCACCCTCCCCGAAGAACGCCGCGGCAAGCGCGTCTCAGTCGAGTTCGACGGCGTCTATATGAACGCCACCGTCTGGATCAACGGCCGCAAGCTCGGCACCCACGCCTACGGGTACACTGCCTTCCATTTTGATCTCACCCCTCATCTGTTGTTCGGCAAAGAGAAAAACGTGCTGGCGGTGAAGGTCGACAACTCTAAACGCCCCAACACTCGCTGGTACTCGGGCTCAGGCATCTACCGCCATGTTTGGCTCACCATCACCGATAGCCTCCACGTGTCGCACTGGGGCACTGCCGTGTCGACGGTCAAGGCAACAAAGTCGGCGGCAACGGTCGAGGTCGAGACCAGCGTCGACAACGAAACCGATTCCGCATCCGACGTCACCCTCGTCACCCGCATCGTCGGCCCCGACCGAAAGACCGTCGGCTCTGCCGAAGACACAAGGAAGATCCGCGCAGGAGCGTCGAGCAAGTTCGTTCAGCGAATAACCGTAAAGCAGCCGTCTCTGTGGAGCGTCGACACCCCCGCGCTATACCAGGCCGTCACACAGGTCAAGGTCGGCCGCAAGCTGTGCGACGACCTCGCCACGAGCTTCGGCATCCGCACGTTCCGGTTCGATTCGGACGAAGGCTTCTTCCTCAACGGCCGGCACCTCAAGCTCAAGGGCGTAGACTTGCACCACGACAACGGCTGCCTCGGGTCCGTCGTCAACGACCGGGCCGAAGAGCGGCGCGTCGAGCTGATGAAATCCATCGGCGCCAACGCAATACGCACAAGCCATAACCCGCCGTCGGCCGAGTTCCTCGACGCCTGCGATCGCCTGGGCGTAGTAGTCATGGATGAAGCCTTCGACGAATGGGAATACCCCAAGCTCAAGTACGGCTACAAAGACTATTTCAAGGAGTGCTGGCGCGACGACCTCACAAGCATGGTCCTGCGCGACCGCAACCACCCCTCAATTGTCCTCTGGAGCATCGGCAACGAAGTGCCCGAGCAAGGCAAGCTCAAAGGCGCCAGAACCGCCGACAAAATGGCGAAGTTCATCCGAAAACTCGACCCCACGCGACCCGTCGGATACGGCGCCCACCCCGGAGGGTGGACGCCCCAGCTCTGGGAAGCACTCGATGTATGCGGCTATAACTATAAAGACGATCTCTACGCCTCCGACCACAAGGAATTCCCTAAGCGCTGCATCCTCGGGTCCGAGACCTTTGCCCTCTACGCCTTCCAGACCTGGACCGAAGCGACAGTAAACAAACACATCATCGGCGAATTCATCTGGACGGGAATGGACTACATCGGCGAGTCCGGCATCGGCCACTCAACAGACGCCTACAGCAGATACCCCGTTAACACCGCATGCTGCGGCGAAATCGACATCTGCGGATTCAAAAAGACCCGCTCATACTATCGCGACATCCTCTGGGACAACGGTACCGATCTGCACATCGCCGTGCGGCAGCCTCTCGCCACCGGCGAAGCATTCAATCTCAACCCCTGGGGCTGGCCCGCCGCAAAGAATAGCTGGACCTGGCCCGATGCCCAACACAGATGGTTCGCCAAATACAATGACGACATCCACATCGACGTCTATTCCGCCTGTGACGAAGTAGAACTGCGGCTCAACGGCAAGACAATCGGCAAAAGCACCACCTCACGCGCCTCCTACTACATGGCGACCTGGGTCATCCCGTACCAGCCCGGCACACTCGAAGCAATCGGCTACAGAAACGGCAGGAAAGTCGCCACACAAACCCTCCGCACCGCCGGCGATCCCGTAAAGATCCGCCTCACGCCGGACCGCAAGACCATCGCCGCCGACGGCTATGACCTCTCCTTCGTGACCGTGCAGTTGCTCGACAACAAGGGCACGCTCCATCCCAACGCCGACAACGAAATACGGTTCGCGCTCAAGGGTCCCGGCCGGATAGTCGGCGTCGGCAACGGCGACCAGAAAAGCATCGAGTCATTTCAAGCCAACAAGCGCACCGCCTACAACGGGCGCTGTCTCGTCGTTGTGCAATCCACCGACAAGGCCGGCCGCATCGAACTCACAGCCAAATCAAAGGGCCTGACATCCGCCAAAACCACAATCACGACAGAATAACGGCCCTCTGGAATCCTGACCGCAGATTCCACAGATTGCGCAGATGAAATCAACTACGGAGAGCACGGAGAAATCTCTTTTTTTTGGTGCCTTTTTTTGGTGCCTGACACCTTTAGGATCTGCAAGTCTTGTAGTATCAAGCACTTACGGAGGCCGTTCGGATCGGGCGGCAACAAATAGCGTATAATACGGGCGGCTTATTCCGGGCGCCGGACAAGCGTTCGAGCCCCTTACAACACCCTCGCCAACTCATCGCTGTCGTAGCGTGGAAGCGCAAACTCGTGGCCGTCTTTGAGGAATCCGACGCCACGCTCCGGCCGGATCGCGCCGACCTTGACGGCGGGAATGCCCGCGGCGAGCAGGGCGCGGGTGATGTTGCCGGTCGCCTGCGACTCTGATGCAATCAGGAGCGCGCCCGACGAGATGATGCCGAGGGGATCGAGGCCGAATACTTTGCACAACAGGCGCGTGTCGTCCCTGATGGGAATCTTATCGTAATCGACAACAGCCCCGCACCCGGCGGCGTCGGCAAGCTCGTGGATGGCAGTTGCCACGCCCCCTTCGGTCGGATCGTGCATGCCGTGGATGCCGCCCTTGCCGGCGGCTTCACAGGCAGTGAGGGCGTCTTTCACCACGCTTATGCCCGGGTCGTAGATGAGCTTCGCGGCGCGGTCGAGCGCTTCGGGCCCGATTTGCCCGGACAGCTCTTCGCGTTTTTCGGTCGCGAGTATCGCCGTGCCTTCCAGCCCGGCGCATTTGGTAAGGATGATATCCTCGCCGCCGCGGATGCCGTCTTTTGTTATCACGCGATCACTTTCGACTTCGCCCAGCATCGTGCCGGCCATTATCGTGCGGGGCAGCTCGGCGGTGACTTCGATGTGCCCTCCAACCAGCGTCGCACCTACTTCGTTGCAGGCGTCGAGGACGTCGTCGAAGACTTCATCCGCCTCTGCCTCGTCCGCCGCGTCGGCAAGCAAGACCGTTGCGAGGAAATACATCGGCCGCGCGCCCATCGCTGCAACGTCGTTGGCGTTTACGTGGACTGTGTACCACCCGATACGCTCTGCGGTGAAGGTGACGGGATCTGTCGACGTAACGAGGCAGCGGCCGCCGCTCTTGATGACCGCGCAATCCTCGCCCACCCTCGACGCCACGAGCACCCGCGTATCGTCAACCTTGATCTTGGCGAGCTGCTTGCGCAAGAGCTCGTGGGGCAGCTTGCCGACCGATAGGGGAGTCATCAGGTTACCTCCGGAGACTCGGGCTCGGACGCGGCCCGTGCGAAGAGCAAAGCCGCGATCACCCCAAGGAACAGTGTGCGGAGTATCACGACGACCCACAGCAGGGGCGCCGTCTGCTCGGGGCCGGAATGCAGCAGCCTGAGTCGCAGCCAGACGGGCATCTCCACGAAGTTTATGATCGAGATCAGCGCGGCGATGGGGATATTTGTCCGTGGATCGAGCGCAATGAGAGCGAAGGGCAACACGTAGATGATGAACTGCGGGCTCCATCCGTGGGAGTAAATGAAGAGCGTCATCAGCGTTATGCCGGCGAGCGCCGTAATGTTCAGGGGGGTGGGGCTCTCGCGCATCCACAGGAAAATGCACAGGTACAGCAGGCCGAGTATCGCGAGCATCGGCCATGCGAGAGGGTCTTTGCCTCCTTCGAGGTAGCCGATATTGGTGGAAAAGCGCGAGACGATGCGGGCGCAGTATGCGGCGCGTTTGCTCTGCTCGGGGACGAGCGTTTCGCTCAACTTGGCAATAGCGGCCATATATGGGCTTGCGAAGCCGTCGGGATGATCCTTCACGTACTGCACTGTGGGCGTTACCGCACCGAAGTCCTTCCGGCCGCCCGCCAGCGCCCTGATCGTCTCCCAGCCGGGGCGTTTGAACGCTACGCGAACCGGCATCATGAATAGGTCGCTCCTCACGGCAAGGAACGGCGCGGACAATATGCCGAGCGTGAGCAAAAGCGTGCCGAAATAGTTGATCAGCCTGTTTGAATCCGATACGCCTGGCGGCTTCTTGGCAGAGAACAGTTCTTCGGCGCCTTGCGCGTCCGGCGGGGGAGCGGCTCCGAGCGCGGCCGGTCCGGGCTGCGCGCTTGATGGGCCCGCGTCCGTGCTTGGCGCTTTTCCGCGCACCTTCGCTGCATATTTGACGGCCACCGGAATCAGGACGACCGGGATGAACTTGCTCAAGATGCCTACGCCGGCGACAAAAGCCGAAAACTTCCCGTGGCCGTGAATCAGAGCCCATATAGACAGCAGGATCATGAAAAGCACGAAAGTGTCGAAATAGCCGGTCATTACCACCAGCGGGAAAAACAGCAGGGCGTAGGCCGCGCAAGCGCGGACGGCAAACCCGTGGTCGCGGATCTTTTTCGCCAGAGAATAAATCAGGCAGAGGTTTGCGAGGTCGACCAGCGCGAGAAACAGAGATACCGCCATCGAGAAAACACCCGCCTGAACTGCGCCGACCCCGGGCCCCGTGATCAACGTCTGAAGCTTGTAGATGCCGACCGCAATCCACGGAAACACCGGCGGGTATTCCAGCCAGTAATCGATGAACGGCAGCGCCGGCTCGAGGCCCATGCCGCCGACGAAATCGCCGTTGGATAGCGCCATGAAGGGATAGAGGAAAACGCGGAATTCGGAATAGTAGGGCTGGAACCAGAAAAGCATCATCACGCGGAAAAGAGCGAACAAAGCGGCGAGTGTGAATATCTCGCGCTTCTCGCTGCCGGGTCCGCCGGCTTTCTTCAGTGCCAGGCTTTTCAGGCTCCAAACCGGGATTGGTTTTTCCATCGTAACGCAGCGCCTCCGATTGACTTCCGTATCATTCGATCCGTTTGAGGACCACGTCGTCGAAACACACCACGCCCTGCGGCCAGTAGGCGTAGAGCTCCACCCTCGTTACCTTGGGGTCGTGGGTGTCATTACGGCGCGGGTTGAAATCGCGCGTGAAGGTCTTCCATTCTTTCCCGGCTCCGTGGCCGTTGAGGGGTGCGCGGCGGGTCTCGCGCCACTGGCCTACCTTCTCTTTTCCCTTCAGCTTGGGGTCGTGAGCCGGGAAGTAAGCGTAATGCTTCAGGAATATCTTTACCGTTGGACCGCCGCTGAGCACCCGCACGCTGAAGCGGTAGCGCGTGCCTGCCGAGGTGTCGATGGGATCGCTGTAATACGCCACGCCGTAGCCGGCCGCGATGGCCGCGTTCATTTCGAATTTGAGGCACTTGCCGTGGCCGCCGGGGAGGGGGGCCGCCACCCAACGCACCATACCCCGGTGGTAGTCTTTGGTATTGAGGGCGTCCCAGTAGACGGGGTTGTCTCCGCCTTCCTCAAACCCGGGGTTCTTCACCAGATTCGGATTCTCCTCCCATGCCTTGTCCCACTCCGGGTTGTTTTCATCTTTGGGTTTTTCCTCTCCGGCGAGCCGGCGGAGCATCTCGTCCACGGCCTGGCCCGTGACGTGCCGATTTGCGGCCGTGAAGGTCTCGTTCATCAGCAGGTCGGGCGGTTCGTCCGTGGAGATCACTTTTACATTAATATTGATGCCGCCGCGCCGGGCGAAGTCCACTCGCCCCCACATCGCGAGACCGCAGCCGAGGTCCTCCCGGGCGAAGTCCGCGACCTGTTTTGTCGGGGTGCCGTACGCCGCGACGAAATGCTTTGCCTCGGCCGCCGCCGATACGTCCATCGGCTCGACGATCACGTACAGCCCCTTGCGGACCGTGCGCGCGCGGATGTTGTCGGCCACCCAGCGGCCGATCTCTCCGTCGTCTCCCATCGATTGAAAGTCGAAGATCGCGATTACCGGCTTCTGTTCGGGGTCGCCCTCGCCGGCGTACGCCGGGAGGCCGGCAGCTATGAACAGTACGGCTGTGGCGATGGTCGTTTTCATGTTCGGGCGTTCTTTTTACGAAGCCGGTGCCGTTGGGTGTTGCGAGCCGGCGACGGCCCTGCGAGGGCCTGTCCATTATTAGTGTAGCGCGACGGCCGTCGAAATGCAAGCTTAGGTTCGAAACGTTTTTAAGCAACGATGGTGGGGGGGAAACTCTTTGAGTTTTCCCCCCCACGCCCCCCCTTCAGAAACTTTTGGGCTGTTACAACCGTGCCAGCACCGGCCGGCACGGCGGCGAAAAAGTCTTTGGAAGGGGGTCTGGGGGAAATCCTTTCTTCAGAAAGGTTTCCCCCAGCAGAAGCGACCAGACCAAAGCTTGAACCAAGATCTCTAATCACACCCGTTGCGGCGGACCTGGGGCTTTTTTTCTTGATTTGCGCCACGCAACGCACTATGCTTACGGGCCGACTTAATTGCCTGTGGGCTGTAAGACGTAGCTCGGCCGTGGATCGGGAAATTCATGAAAATGCTCCTTCGCAAAGCGGTTTGTGTGGTTCTGGGCTGTGTGTGCCTGTGGGGCTGCGCCTCGTCGCGAAAGAAGATATACTCGCAGCCGCTGCCTCCCGGCCAGATCGCGTTGAGAATGATCAACGACAGCCGCCGCATACCCGATTTCCGCCCGGCGTATAGTAATAAGGTAGGGCTGGCGCGAAGCATCAAAAACAGCCTCTTCTATTTCACGCATCCGTCGTCGCAAGAATACTTCCCATACCCGCCCGATATCACCCACAGCCGAGCGGTCCACTCGCTCGAGAACTTCCTCTCGGTTCTGGAGACATCCGTCACGGCCGACGAATTCCAACGGCGGATCGTCCGCGAATTCGATGTCTACGAGTCTGTCGGCTGCGACGGCAAGGGGACGGTTCTCTTCACCGGCTACTGCACCCCGATATACGAAGCTTCCCGCAGGCCGGTCGGCGAGTTCAAGTATCCTCTCTACAAGCTCCCGCCCGACCTCGTTAAGACGGAAGACGGGCGGATCCTCGGCCGGAGGGTTCCCGGCGGGGGCACGGTGCCATATTATACCCGTGCCGAAATAGAGCGCGGCAACAGGCTCAAGGGGCTCGAACTGGTATACCTGAAAGACCGGTTGGAGGCGTTTCTGGTCCACGTGGAAGGCTCGGCCAAGCTGCGCCTGCGAAACGGATCCACATTGGAGATCGGCTACGCCGGCAAAAACGGCCGCGAATACAGGAGCCTCGGCAAGATGCTCGCAGCCGCCGACAAGCTGCACCCCGACGGCGTCTCGCTTATGACCATCAAGGAGTACTTCAGAAAACATCCAGAAGACATGGACGTTTTTCTGCCTCGCAACGAAAGCTTCGTGTTCTTCTGCGAGACGCAAGGAGGACCCTTCGGAAGCTTGGGTGTGCCGGTCACAGCGTATCGCTCCATAGCGACCGACAAGAATAAAGACGGGCGCGGCGCGGATGTTTACCCGCGCGGATGCCTGGCCTTCATCCGGACCCAACTGCCTTCCGTTACCCAACACGGCAAGATTGAGAAGCTTCCGTACAGCGGCTTTGTGCTCGATCAAGACACCGGCGGCGCGATCAAGTCGGCCGGCCGCGCCGACGTGTATCTGGGTGTGGGGCCCAAGGCCGAGCTGCTCGCCGGTCACACCGTCTCCGAGGGCAGAATATATTATTTGTTCGCAAAAATATCCCTGTTGCAGCGCCGGTTGTAGCGGGTAGGTAATTCTCTGTAACAAAGGAAGATCAACAATGATGATCGGTGTGAACACCTACACGATGGGTTTCGCGGGCGACGTGGAAAAAGGCCTGGCAAAGGCCGCCGAGATCGGTTTTGAAGGAATAGAATTCCAGCCCGACTCGCTTGGGCTGTCGGGCGAGATCGGCTCGGTCGAGGCAGATGCCGAAAAGGCCCGCACCATCTTCGCAAAACACGACATCGCACCCTGCACAGTGGCGTGCGACACCGATTTTGTCCAGCCCGACAAGAACGAGTTTGACCGGTGGGTGCGCTGGGGCGAATACTGCGCCGCTCTCTCCGCGCAGCTCGGCCTCGAAGTAGTCAAGTACTTCGCGGGCGAACCCAAGCCGGGCCTGACCGACGAGCAGATCATAGACTACATGATCAGGGGTTCAAAAGAGCTCGCCCGCATCGGCGAGAAATACGACGTTGCCTTCGCCGAAGAGAATCACGGCAGCTTCACCAATCGGCCCGAGGTCCAGTTTCAGATAATCAACGCCGTGGATTCTCCGAAAGTCGGAGTTTGCATCGATAGCTCGAACTACCGCTGGTACGGCCACTCAGTGGATGAAGTGCACCGCATTTACGAAGAGATGGCCCCCCACGCCTATCACGTTCACGCGAAGGACGGCGACGGTTCCGCCGGCGCCACGGGCGGCTACAAGGCAACAGCTCTGGGGGAAGGTGAGCTCGACATTGCGCTGTTATTCCGCGCGCTAGCAGAGCGCGACTACGCCGGCGATCTTGTTTTGGAGTACGAGGGCCCTGAGGGAGAGGCGGGGATCCGTCGCAGTCTGGCATACCTTCGAAGGCTGCAAAAGGAAACATTCGCCGGGTAACGGGTCGGGGAGCCGAACCCGGCCGCCCGCGCCGGCAACAGGACGAGCACGCGGAATGTTTACTCCGTTTTACCTTTCAATCACAATTATTTACATTGATATGCCGAGCTTAATCGGCCTTTTACCTTGACATCGGAAAGCGTGCGCGGTATTATTCGTTAGACTGAAGAACCTCAATGCGCCGCGGCGTTTCTCTCAATGCTGCCGCGGCCGCCGGCTAAATACTATCTTTCGGAGGCAGCGAGGATGAATCTGCTCTTTCCCGCAATGCTTGCCGGCTTCGCCGGCCTGGCTGTGCCGATTGCTTTACACCTGATCGCGCGGAGTCGGTTCCCGGTGTGGGATTTCCCGACGATCCGGCTGCTGCGTTATGAGAAGCGGGATAACGTCTTCGCGAGAAAACTGGTAGATCCATGGCAGTTGCTGTTGCGTCTCCTGGTCATCGCGCTGCTGGTCGCGGCGATGGCGCGCATCTTTCTCCCCCGACTATCGGCGAAGCCCGCTCCGCGCAACCTCGTTGTT
>Ga0180432_10002490_pt1 | contig 27536 bp, 29 predicted proteins | sample SS_ome_10_FD_132414 | JGI IMG/M metagenome (GOLD analysis project Ga0180432, IMG submission 132414) | Hypersaline lake sediment archaeal communities from the Salton Sea, California, USA - SS_1_MS_2 metaG | ecosystem: Environmental > Aquatic > Non-marine Saline and Alkaline > Hypersaline >... | reverse complement strand
TCTTTGGATGGTAACCAATATTCTTTATTAAATGGCATCATTGGTTTACCGTTAGTTTGGATTTCACCACTTTCGTAATTAAAGTCTACTACTTCACGATAAGAATTCATTAACTGAGCCAATGATTGTTTTGCCCTAGTTTTAGATTTACCACCAACAGGAATAATAAATTGAGTTTTAAATGAAGCATTAGAAACGGCCCAGATAATTCTAGTCGTTTCCATAATTCTTAAAAGGTTAAAAGATCGGATAAGTCTTTCAACATATGATATTCTCATTGGTGAATTTACCTGAGAATACGATATGTAAATAATTTGAGAATCCCAAAGCTTTCTTTCTTTGGGGCCTTGAGCTTTATATTGAACCCATTGCTTTTTACCAGTATCAGTATCAATACCAGGCATTAGAGAAATTGGATCTAATTCTTTAAATCCTATTATTTCTGTTTGCTTATCATTATAAACTATTTCAAATGCAAGATATCCATCAACCAACCATTTCCTAAAGTAATTCCAAGGTTGAATAGAATCGTTAAATCCAAAATAGTTATAGATGTTATTGTAAACATCACCGATTTCATCTTCTATTGAATTTGCAATATGGCCATTGAAATGAGCATATGCCATAAAATTAGATTCATCAAATACAATAGCCTCATCTGTAATTACATCAAGGATATCTTCAATTTCATCCTGTACTGCATATGTTCTTAGTTCATCTCTCTTTCTTTGATAATCACTATCAAAGATAGAAATATTTTTCTTAAGAGATGTATCGGTTAATGAAAGGGCAGCAAAAGCACCATAGATGTCATCAGAATCAGATCCCATTGGATTAAATGTATAACCCATCTGATTTTCAGTAAAACCTACTGCACGGGAATTGCGGATGATCATATCATCATAGGCCATTCCTAAGTTAGAAAGATCTTTTAATATTTTTCTTACTGGATTACCTGTACTTAATGGTCCTCTTCTATCAGTAAATCCTGCCATATTGTTTTATCCTTTATTGTTTATATATTCTTGTAATATAATGCTTGTGCCTCGTTAATGTTTCCTCCAAAAAATTTGTTTTGGTTATTAACAGCACCAATGTACCAATCTTCATAACCTAATACTTTAGGTTTTCTAATTCTATCTAATCTGTATTGTCTTATTGCATACTTAAGATTGTATTTTCTTGCCAATGAAGACTTTAAATTATCATAAGTAAATTCCTTAAGACTACCTTGCGATTTAGGATTTCCGGTTGCGCCCTTTAATTGTTGAACTATAACGCTCTGAAATGATCTAACTACATCAGTAAGAAATGGTATTCTTGCTTCATAAGGGATGTAATGTAAATTTATTCCAAGCTGGTGGTTGTCTATACTCTTACCTAAACCTAATACAATTGGATTAGTATCATAAAAGGTTTCGTCAGGTGTAAAATATTCAAAGCAATACATTTTTCCATTTTCCAAAACACCGGTATCTTTTACACCTACTTTATATAAATCGTTTGCAGATGCTTTAGATGCACCAGTACGACCTCTATTTTCTGCGAGGTAAATATCTAAATCTTCGGTAAATGATCCTATTATTGCCATTAGAATAATTTTGAATCTTCAGTTAAAAGCATTACTTTAAAGTTTCTCAATTCGGCTGCTTTATTTAATGCTTCAGTTTTGCAAAGGTTTCTAACATAGGTTTCATATCCATGCTGAAAATTTTTCATAGCCTTTGCGGTCTTTCTTTTAGGTGGTTTAGGTTTTTGTAACTGGGCCTTTGGTTTTATTTCAACAACATATTCTTCGATTACACCACCCTTATCCATCTTAATATAAAAATCTGGATAATAATTATGAAACTTTTTGTCTAAGATATTAAAATACTTTATAGAAAAAGGTTCAGAGATCCAATGTATAACATCTTCATTGTGATCACACCAATGGCAAAACTTTCTTTCCCAGCTACTACGGTATATGATAGGACCTGGCCCCATATACTTTTTAGGATTATGAGGTTTGTAATATCCTTGTTTAAATCCTGATTTTACTGTTGGTTTTACCTTCTTTATACTCATGTATCTTAGATAGTGTAAATGCCATCACTGTCCTTACTTCCATTAATTGATACAGTTCCTGCATATTTCTTTGGATGTAATTTATTCCATCCTTTAGCGAACCCTCTTTTTGCAATTTCAGTAAAGTAAGCAAACGCATTAGTACTCTTCTCTGGATTAAAGTTTCTCCAATAGCGATAAAGATCCATATAAGCATAAGCTATACAATCATCTCTGTCGTCTGGGTTTGCATATGATAATTTTCTTGAACATTTATCTGCTAATAGCATTAAGAATTCTAATGCCTTTGGTGTTAATTCATCTTGCTCTTGAGACTTAATAATCTCATCAAGCAAATCTCTATTATTTAAGTAGTTTCTCTTTCTAGCCATACCTTAGGTTTATTTTATTATTATACACAAAAAAAGCCGATAGTTTATTATTACTATCGGCTCTTAAATATGTAGGTGGTTAGATCTTTACATTAAGTTGTCCTTTTGGGCAGATTGTAGATTTACCGGTTTTGTAGTCAATACATTCTAATTGATCATTATTACCTAGAGAAGTATAGTCTTCGGCCTTTACATAAACTTCTTGACCTTTTCTGAGACCATTTCCGTTTTTGTTAACTTCTGCCTCAACGTATCCGTCGTCTAGCAACTCGTTACGGCTTTTTTTTTCAACTACATAGCTTTCTTGAAGTTCTTTTTCAAACTTAGAGATCTCTTCATCTAAAAGATTCATAGCTTCAGCAAGTTCTTCAGTTTCTCCAAGTTTGTTAATAGCATCCTTTACTTTAGCCTTCTTTTCTTCCAAGAAAGAAATTCGGTCAGAAATGGTAGCTCTTACCTTTTCAGCTTTAGCGGCTTTATCATTTTCAGCAATCAATCTTTCTGAAAGAATTAGAGAAGCATCATAGTTGATAAATTCTTTAACCAATTTAACTGTTTCAGTTGCAGAAGAAACAAGTTTCATTTCATTTAAATGCATTGCAGAATTTACGGTATTAACATAAATTCCTTCTTCAACAGCGATCATAGTTAAGAATAAGTTAGTAAACTCATTTGAAGTAATTGTAGTGAAATTATCCATTTCAGCAAGAAGATCAATTGATTCAAAGAATTTACATACACTATCAATCTTCCATTGGTTTCTGTAACCAAAAAAGTTATTTGCTAAGAGAGCTTCTTTTAATTCAATGATACTTGAATTTGATAAATCAGCATTACCAAGCTTAAGAGTACCTTCAGTTAAGCTGTATTCTAAAGTCTTACCGCTTTCACCAAATGTAACTAAAGTATTGTTAATGTTCTTAAACATTCCTAATCCTTCTAATACATCGAAGAATCTTGAATCTTTAACCTCAGCTTCAGTAATAGTTTTACCGTTAAAGATATAATTTTTACCGTGCAAGTGGAAAGTTAAACCTTCAGCAGATTCCAATACTGGTGAAAGCGTAGTAGAAATAGTTCCACCACCATTTGCGGTAGCTTTATTATCTTCTGCTTTCATTTCATTTACAATTGACTTACCTTCCAAATACCATGGGTTCTTAGCAGAAAAAGTAGCAAATTTAGTTTTAATAGAATCAGAAGACTCTGTCAAAAGACCTTCCAAATCATTTACTAAACCTTCATACATTTTACCTCTCTGTCCTTTTACTCTTTGGATAGCTTCAGAAATTCTGAAAGACCATTTAGTGTCAGTATAAGCGCCTTCAATATAAGATCTTAATTCTTTAATTGGGGTTAACCAATCAGAAGATGCAAGGTCTCTATGGAGTTGTTTTGCAATGTTAAACTTAAGTATTGGGTTAACACTGTTTTCTACTTCTTCACTGATTACCTCAGCTTTTTCATTTTTAAATCTCATTGGGAATGCCTTAAGAGATTCTTCTAAAATGTTAAGGGCATTTTTAGCAGTATAAGAAACTCTGGAGTTATCAGAATTCATTTCATTTAAGGCCTCAATACTCTTCATAACATTTTCATACAGTTCAGCAATTGTAAATTTCATTTTGTTATGATTTTTTTGTTTATTATTGTTTTCAATAATTCCTTGGTTTCCTTTAAAGGTTGCTATTGCAGACATTGCTAATTGTTGAGGAATTCCCATTCCTACTAAAATGGAAAGAACTTGAGATTCTTTCATTCCACCTTCTTCAATTACCTTACCGTTTTTGGCATCTAATTTAGTCTTCCCACTTTGTGAAAAGAGAGTAGCAACTATTTCTAATAATTGCTTAGATGGTGCATTAAGATAAGGAGCATCGGTATTTACACCAAATTGCGGATCAATTCCACCGTTCATATAAACCTGTGTCTGCCCTTCTTTAATAACTTTATCCATATTATTGAATTTGATTTGTTTTATATATTCTAAGATCTTTGAGTTAATTATCTGCTGTTCCTAAGCCTGAATTTTCTGGACCCCCTTCTGCATTAGCATTTCTATAGCTCCTACTTTCTTCTGTCTCCGGATCAGGTTTAGAACTATCAATTTCACCTTCAACATAAGGACCTCCAGTCATAACACTGTTAGGATCAAAGTATGAAAGATTTCTTTGAACATCCTTAGCTGGTGCTTTAAGTATATTATCTTGACTAGTTAATAGTTTTTGGAATACTCCACCGAAATAGATTCCTATTTCACCTTCTGCATTAGATCTTAATTGTCCTACACCAGATGCAGTAGGATTGGTCTTAATTGCTTCCTTGGTTAAAAAGTCTATTTCTGAAAAAAGTATACCACTCTCAAAAACAGGCATAAATGATTTCAATTCAATATCAAAAGTTACCTGGAACTCTTTCTTGTCATTTAAGCCCCATTCAAATAACCTATCTTGTGAATAGTCCTCAGGTACAGACATACTTGCCTGGACTCTCATCATACCTAAATCACAGCTAAACAAGGTACCTTTATATAACTTATTCATTACGGACTCAGTAACCTTTAGCATCTCCAGGTTATTTGAACAAATAAGAGTTACACCAAATCCCATAGTTATTGGTAGAAAATTTGTTTCTAATGAAAAAGTTTTAAGTATTCCGTCCCATTCTCTTACAAACTCAGCTCTTGTAAATTTATTAGTTTGGGCAGAAGAATCAATTGCCATAGAATTCATCTGAACGATTCCTCTAGGAACAACTTCATAGTCACCGATTGCTTTACCTGCGGCTTCAGCATCGTACATAAAATTGTCTAACAAGAATCTTTCATTACCAGAAATTGAATAAAAGAAAGGAACTTCTATTTTCTTTAAAGTATCTTCATCTACCTGATTATAGTAATAGACTTTTTTACTCAACTCAGCTAACATAGATACGACTAGGTATCTTAATATAGTATTATCCTTATTGTACTCTTGATTATAGGCAGACATTCATTAGATCTATTTTATATTCTATTTATCCAATAGATTCAATGTTAAATTCGCTAAAGCCTGCATCTTTCGTAATTTCAATTTTCTTATCAAAGTATTCACTAGGTAAAACAGTATGGTTAATCACGAATGTATTTAATCCTATATCTTGAATAGTATTATGAAGTATGTTTATGATATGGTGTACACCGTCACTGTCAATAGAAGAAAAGATTTCATCCAAGAATAGAATGTTAAGAGATGGGAATCTAACTTTTATCATTTTTATTAAAGCCATAATAATTACAAAGTCAACTTTCTTTCTTTCACCTGTACTTAAAGTCTTAGGGCTGATTTCTGTACCTAGATGGTGGAGAGAACAGTGAAACTTTTCATTAAATCTAATACCAAATGGAATTCCCATTTCCCTTCCCATTAACAGGATATTATTATTAAATGATGGAAGAATAGATCTTACAGCCAAATTCTTAATTCCATCTTCTCCCATAATATTTTCTAAGATAGTCAAATAATAATCTTCACCTTCACTCTTTAACTTACCTTCATTTTTATCTGATTTTTTATCAGTAAATTCTTTTACCAGTTGTTTTAGGTGAGAAGACGATTCAGACTCATCCTTATCAGCAAGTTCAATTAGCTTATCTTTAATAGATTCCATTTGGGTTTCTAACTGACCAACCTTTACATGGATCTTTCTTCCTTTTTGGCGAAGGGCCGTGAGATCGGCTTCAGCCTTTTCAGCTTCTGCTTTAATGCCATTCCATTGGGAAAATAAGGAATCTAATTTTTCTTCCTTTTCCTTTTTAATATCTAAATGAAAATCTGAATTAAGAGGGGCTGTACATGTTGGGCATGTATTATTTTCATAAAGCTTAAGTTCTTTCTTTACTGTATTGATCTTAGAATTAAGATTTGATTTTTCATTATTCTTTTTGCGAGAATGTGTATCTAATTCTTCTAGTTTTTCTTTAGTTGATTGTGCTATCTCCAATAACTTTTTTCTTTGGCTGTTTAGAGTAACTAGATTTTCTTTAAGACCTTTAACCTTTTCGGCATCCTTATCTTTACTTATCTTTTCAAAATGTTCAATCTTTTCTAAAACAGAATCTATTGAATCATTAAGTGTTCGGATTTCATCTTCATAAGTTCTGATTTCCTCAATTATGATCCTCCTCTTTTCTTTAACAGCTTCTGCCATTTCATTAATAATTGAAAAACCAAAGATCTTATCAATGATTCTTTTCTTATCATAAGGGGACATTGTAATAAAAGACTTAAAGTCATTAACCGATAGAATAATTACATTCTTAAATACATGATAAGGGATTTCAAAAATTTCAGTTTCTAAAAAGTCTTGAAGATTTGATTTACCTGCAACATCATAATCGGAACCATTAATCTTTACATTAAATACCCCAGGATTAATACCTCTTTCAATCTCAATAGAATTATTTTTTGACTCTAACCAGATTTTACCCCAAAGCTCCCCGTTTACTCTGTTAGGCAAGTCTTTAAGATTAGCACCTTCTACTTTACCATAACAAAGATAGGTTATCACTTTTGCTAAAGTACTATTATGAGAAACAATACCGTTAGCATAAAATTCATGTACTTCATCTACTTCTATGTCGTACAAATCAGATCTTTCTTTTAAGATCGAATTACTAGAAATATATGACAATCCTTTTTCTGTTTCTATAATATCACCAATCTTAAAATGTTTTGCCTTTTTCCAATCGTTTGCAAAGAAAAGATGATCTGGTGAGCATATAATTTCTTCGCCAGAATCTAATATTAATTTATGCTGTATGCTATTTTTAGCAGTGACACCAATTCCATTTATATTTTTGAGTCCTTTTCTAGTATTAGTTTTGAATTTACCACTATCTACGGATTTATTTAATTTATTAAATTCATATAAATCTTCTAAAGTGCATTCTATCATAATTCAATTATTTATAAATTTTATGCATTTATCTATTATTTGTTTAGGATTCTCTACCCACTCAGATTCCCATATAGTTAGGACCTGGTAATCATACTTTTCTGCAGTTTTAATTTTTTCTTTATCATACTCCCAAATTTCTTTAGCAGTCATTTCTTTATTTTTATTAAAATAATTTACCTCATAAATCTCTGGATTACAATGCCAATAGTCACCGTTAAATTCTATGATCTTTCCATTGTAAGTAAAATCATATGAGTATGCTTTTCCAGTTTCTTTATTTTTAATCCATTTTTCTTTTTGTGGAATTTCTATGTTTAAGTAATCACAAAGTTCTCTAATAATAGAATTTGCAAATTTACTTGATGGGCTACGACCGTCACCTTCTCTTTCAAAATTTTCTTGTAAAGATTTTTTCCACATTTCTTGTCTTTCGTTAAAGACATGAGTGCCTTCCTTTTCACCGTATTTTTTAATACATTTTTCTAATGTAAATGTAGACTGTCTTTCTTTTAATTTTTCCTTAGCTTCTTCTTTACTATAACCTTTGTTTAACCAATATTTTAATTGTGTATTAGAAAATCCTTCATATTTTTTAGTATTTTCTTTATATTTTTTAGAAAAAGACAGACCAGCATTTTTTTGGTGATCTGTTGCTAATTTTTTTGCATCCGTTTCAGAATATCCTTTATTTAGCCAGTATTTAATCGAACTTGGCCGTTGTGATTGAATAATATCATTTGCCTCAGATTCTGAAAACCCCTTATCTAACCAAAATTCAAGAGTCATTGGACTCTTCATGTGACTATATAGTTCTGGATTAGACTTTCTCTTTTTAGCAAATTTTAATGAATTATTTCTTTGTAATTTAGATATTCTATCTTTTGCATCATTGATATCCCATCCTCGTATTAAATAATAATCTAAAGAATATACACGCAACTGTTTTGTAGTAATATTCTTTATATAAGAATTTTTAATACCAATTAATTTAGTCAATGAATAAGTCAATGCATCATCTACTGAAATATTTTCATATACTTTCTCTAATACATGATCTTTAAAATGAATTAAAGCTTTATTAGTTGAACTTTTATCTATCCTATTCTTAATAATATCAATTTTATCCATTACGTCCTATTTTTATTTTATATATTTAGGGCGTAACGGATTTTCTTGTTTTTAAGAATTCCTTGAATTCTTCTTTTAATTTCTCATCTTCAATTTCAACCGAGATCTTAGTTTCTTTTGCGAGACATTTACCTGCACCATTTCCACCTAATACCAAGTATAGGTCACTTTTATTTTTGTCAAATTCTATTACTTGCTTTCGGTTACCGTAACTTGCAAAATTCTTAAACTCTACGCGATTTATTTTCATGTTATTTTTTATTACAATTATTGAAATGCCATCTATACATAGCATTTGTTAATCTTCATAGTTAGGTGATAGTGTTGTTTTATATAGTTCTTGGACCGACTGTTTTAGTCTTTCCTTTAAATCCTGTTCATAATCTAATGAATTGATATACTCTGCGGCAATATTCATTAAATTCAATTCTCCATTAAAATCTGACATTTCCCCATCTTCTCTATCATATGGGTTATCTTCATCGTAAATTCTTGGTTCTAATTTTCTGGCAACACCATCTAGGTAATCCATGAATCTATTAATATTATACTTACCTAAGATATTTGATGGCACAAACACATCCACAAAATTATCCTTTATTTCTCTCTTTATATCCTCCATTCTCATCTCTAAGATATCATTAATATAATACCGTATAAATACTGGACTCCTCTTGTTCATAAAGAACTGGTGCTTTCCAGTATCTAAATCCAATAGATAGATACCTTTTTGATTATCGCGATCAGATCTTGTCATCTGGTAAGGATTTCCTACAAGTACAAAATTCTGTTTATCTTGCCTATAATGAATATGACCTGAATAAACTCTCTTAAATCTCTTAAAGGTTGAAACATCATTACCACCTTCGTGTAAATATTTTGTACTAGGACTCGTTTGAACACCGCGCGTTTCAGTATGACAAAACATATAGTCAATATTTTCTGTAATAGAATCTAATGTTTCTTTTTCATGTTTATGATCTCTTCGCCATGGCATAAGTAAACATTTAGTATCTCCATACTGTAAGATCTTAGGTTCTTTATGAACTGTAACATTAGGAATATACTTAAGGCAGTCTACTGATGCAATATCATTGGAGTTCTTTCTCATTATATCATGATTACCTACAATGATATGAATGTCTGGAAATATCTTTCCTAATTCTTCAAAAACTCTAATTCCTAAATCTTGCGCAGCCAAGTTAATACTTTGGCGATTATCAAACACATCCCCTAAATGATAGAGGACATCCCCTTCTTTGTATTCCTTTTTAACTAATGGTATGAAAAAGTTAAAGAAGTAATCTTCAATGATGTTAAGCCATAAAACTGAATTTGATCTACACCCAAGGTGAGAATCACTAATCATAAAAATTCTTGCCATGTTAAAATAGTTTTCGTATTTTTCTTTTCTCTAGGATATTATACTTATCATCTAATTCTTTAATAAGTTCATCTTTAAATTTATTAGAAAGAGAGTTATAAAATTTGTTAGGAAATACATCAAAGTAATCTGATATAACACTAAATAAATCTACTCTTGTATAATAGTCACCAATATGTTCAATTACATAAGTATATACTTTATTGATTTGTACTTTATTTAGTTTCTTAATAACACCATCAGGGGTGGCTTCATTGAGATGCTCATATTCACTACCTTTAATTAAGGCATCAATCTTTTTAATTAATTGTTCATAATGCATCTTATCATCTGGATCCGTATCATCCAGGTAAGTAGAAGAAACTGTAAAGTTTACATGATTTTCGGTTATATCTTGTTCACCGTAAGTGTTGTTAAAGATCTTGTCTTTATCTGCTAATGATGGCTTTATTTCTTTGCCATTTTCATCTAATTTTGGTTTTTTCTTTTTTCCCCACATATTGTGTTTAATTTATGTCATCGGTTTCGGTTAATCTCATATGATCATAATCGATATTAAATCTACATCTTGACCCTTTCCCTTGCCCATCTCTAATCTTCAGTACCTTTAACCAATATTCTCTATTTGCGTGCATCATTGAATCTTGAATCAATGCATACATAACATCGGCGGTATGCGCAAGACCTGCAGATTCTGCAATGTTTTCCATTCTTACTTCAGTTGCATCCCATGCACCACGGTTAATCTGCGTTGCTGAAATTACTAACATATCTCTCTTAACAGCAAGAGCGCGAAGATCTTCGGCAATTTGCTTAATCTTCATATAAGTATTTTCAGTATTAGGATTTCTATAATTTGCAAGAATATTAATATAGTCAACCACCAAAACATTTACTTTATGATCTTGGCTTTCTTCTAAGTCTTTAAGATAGGATTCAATATCAAGAACAGTACCTTGAGATGTTGGAAATTCTTTTACGAAGAGTTTTCCTGGTGGAAGTAATCCTCTAGAGATTCTTTCCAATTTCCTTTTCATAAATTCACGATTGCCTGTTTTATTATCATATTCCATCATGGAAATATCTAACAGATTAGAACCTATCCTTTTAAGTACCTTTTGTGCAGACATCTCAGCCGAAATGAATACTACATTATGACCCATTCTAACGAAGTTAGCAGCATCATTGGCCAACCAAATAGAATTATGGGAAAGTATATCATTTGTAAAATATCTATGATTTGTATCATCTACTTCTAAATCAAACATATTCTCTGTATACCCCAACGGCTTTGAATACTCTACTAATTCTGCTCCATCCTTTGTAATAATTTTATCAGGTCTAGTATCTTTATTTAAATTCTTGGCAAAAATTTGATCATATGTATCATCAAAAAGAATATGATCATCTGCACACTTAAGAGATTTACCGCCACTTGTCTTAACTTCCCATACTTCATATGGAATAGTTTTTCCTATCCTTTTAATGGGAGACCAACCTAAATCAGTTTCAACTTCCCAGTCAGATACATTAAAAGTTTCTTCAAATTTTCTTTTAATACCTTGGCTTAAATCAATATGTTTAAGATCAGTAAGATTGTCTAATGTTAATTCCATTAATCTTTATTTATAAATTTTATGCATTTTTGTACGGTTTGTTTAGGATTCTCATTCCAATCACTTTCCCAAACAGTAAGAACTTGGTAACCTTCATTTTCTACTAGTGAGATTTTCCATTCATCAAATTCCCATTTTTCTTTTGCGGTACATTGTAAAGATTTGTTAAAATAATCTGCTTCATAAAGAGCAGGATTACAGTGCCAATAGTCACCATTAAATTCTATAATCTTTTTCTTATATCTAAAATCATATGCAAGGGTCTTTCCTACTTCTTTAAAATTTCTAAAGAACTGTTTTCCATTAACAGATGAATTATATTCAGATTCTTTTAATTCTAAACTTTTTACCAACTCTTTAATAAAATCTTCTTCTGTTTTTGACCAATTATTTTTACAGAATCTAGTAAATTCTCCATTCTGATATTTTTCTTCAATTAACGTGGACCATTGTATTTGTCTTTCTCTAAAGATTTTGGTACCTTTTTCTTTACCGTATTTTTTAATACATTTCTCTAAGGTAAAGGTTGATTGTGATTCTTTAACTTTAACTTTAGCCTCTTCCCTAGTATACCCTTTATTTAACCAATATTCAATCTGCCCCTTTCTTTTACCTGACCAATCTACTTTAGATAAACTCTCTTTTAATTTTGGCTCTCTTGTATCCCTTATCTCTTCATATTTTCTTTGCGCCTCTTCTGGAGAATATCCCATCAATTCCCATTTTCTTTTACCGTATCCACCTAAAAATCTGCGCTCTGGGTTTTCATCCATAAGCTTCTTTTTAGTTTCATTTGCATTTTTAGTTGATCTCTCATGTTTATCTTTAAGATACTTAATTGCTTCTGCCTCAGAGTAACCTTTTACCTTAACCCAATATTCAACTGTTGATGATGCAATCTTTTTCTTATTAGATTCTTCACTACCATCAAACATTGAATATCCCTTTGTAAATCCTATAAAATTAGTTTTATTACCGGTGAAAGGATCTTTACCTTCAGCATCGGACTTTAAATAAGAATCATAATATTCTTTAAGTTGAATATCTGAAAATTCATGAGTCTTTCTTAAATGCATTTGTAAAGACTTTCGTGACTTAAATTCTTTATTGCATATTTTGCAGGTTTCCATGTTTTATTTTATTTATTCTTCTTAGGTGAACAAAACATAGGAACTTAAGAATTTTCTTTAATAAGATTAAAAAAGTCACCAACTTTAATACTTTGGATTTTTCCAGTTTTCTTGTTTCTAATATTAATTAAGGTATCATAATGAGCACACTTACCAATATTTTGTTCACCGGCATATACAATAAGAGATTTTGTATCATAACCGCCACCTGAAACATTATCTACGAAAGTCCAACCTGTTTCAATCTTCTTGGATGTTCTCTGTATGTGGTGCTCGGGATTGAAGAAGTCTAATCCAATATCAGTATCAAAGTTTAATGATCCTTCTGTAGAGATCATACCAATTGCACGAGTTACTACATCTTCAACATTTTCTGGTGTAACATCTTGAGTTTTTACATACTCAATAGTTCTTACCAACTGTTTATCAAAATGTTTCCATTTAACCCAAGACTCACCGGTTCTCTTTAACCAATCCTGATCATATTCATTAATGTTAATGTCATAAATACTCGTTACAATATCATCAGGAATTTCATTAGGATCATCTTTAACCAAAGCCTTCATTTGTTCTCGTGAAGGGCTTTCGCCAAAGTTAGTATAAAAATTCTTGGCTAATTTTGCAATATGATCCAGATCACTGTTAGAAAAGAAACCTGGGCCTGTGCTTTTTAGATAATGCGGTTTCTTAAGAAAATAGTTAAAGAATATTTTTTCGTGATCTGTACTTGATTTCATCTTTGTTTATTTTTATATAGTGGAAACTATATTTAGTTTATTCATACGGATTCTTAATAACCTCGTATGTAGTATAGGCAGCATTGGAAAGTGATATATCAATAATCTTATCTCTCCTAAGACTCATGATTATTTCATTTGTTCTTTCATCGGTTAGGTTATACTTTTTCTGCAAAGATACATTAGTAAACTTTATCTCTTTTGCTACCTTACCACAGTAATCACGTATTAATTCAAAAATAACATCTTCAGAATCAGGGTATGTTGATAATGCTGTATGATTTCCTAATACGTGCTTAACTTTAAGTTTAGCAGTATCAATCGTTTTCTTCAGCATTTCCTTCAAGCATTTCAGTTAAATTCTCTACATCAACTTCTTCACCATATTTAAACTTCTCGGCAACTACCGGTTCAAGTTTTTGTAAAACTTCTGGTGTCATAACCAATGGTGTAAATAATTGATTAAGATCAACAGTCTTATTAAGGTGAGCTACACAGATCTTACGAGCAGTTGCTGCAGGTTGGAAATAAACAGTTACTTCTTTACCATCTTTTTCATATGTATGTTCTCGGCATTCTGCTTTACCTGCCTCGTTAAGTTTATTGTATGCATTTTTATTAATAAACCTTCCACGTTCAACACCACAAGTATCCCAGCTGATATACTCTTCTAATCCAATATAAGGATTCATACCTTTGTTAAATGAAATGTGGAATTTAATTGGTATAGGTTTAGCAAAACGATTCTTATTAGGTTTTGCAGTTACAATAATACCCGTCTGTTCAATACCTTCTTTGAGTTTTGCCTTACCTAAGAAAAGAATAATAGAAGCAGCATACTCTGGGCCTGTATTATGATTAATAACACCGTTGTCGGTTATATAGTGTTGTGCATCAACAACAGTTAAATCGTGAACCTTAGTAGATTTTAACTCTGTTACTTTTTTTACTTTTAATTTCTTTAATTGCATGATTTATTATTTTTATTGTTTTTATAGGTTTTGTTTTATAGTGTTCACAAGAAACTCTTATTATACCTAAAATATTATTTCTAATATCAAGTGTTACCGTATCTTTTATTTCATCATATGATTGGTTATGCCAGTATAAGCCATCATATTCAATTAATATTATCCCCCCATCAGTCTTTAAGTAACCATCGTATTTTACTATCCCTTGGTTTAGTGACTCACTTGCTTTAACATTAACAATGAATGGCTTATGATTAACACCAGGAATACTGCTACACAAGTCTTCAAAAAATACAGTCTCTTCTTTAGAAACACTTCCAAAAAAGGATTTATATTTTTCTGGATTATTCTTTATAAAGTTAGAGGTTTTCTTACCTATGATTTTTTTAATCTCAGCATACTCTTTATCCGAGTTCCAAAATTCTCTCTTTCCATAATTTCTTTTAGCAATTTCATATTCTGCCTCTTCCTCGGTATATCCTTTTGCCATCCAATAAGACTTACTCCATACTGATTGACTTGAGATTTCATCTGCGGTATACTTTTCATATCTTTTCTTTGAATTATATGACTGTCTTTCGGCAACCATCTTCTTCGCCTCACTTTCGCTATAACCTCGGTTTGTCCAATATCCCACAGTTAAAATTGATCTAGCCGATTGTAGCTCAGATACTTTTTTTATTGCTTCATCTTCAGACCACCCAATTGATACCCAGTAATCTTTAGATGTTCTTGAACCGCCCTTTCCGTTTCGTTGCAATTTAAAAAATTTACTACATTCTCTTATAAAAGATACCTTCCCTTTAATTTTTATACCACATATATAAGAATACACAGTATTCAAATAATCAGTGTTTGAGATATTAAATGCAGGGAAGTGTTCAATTAGTAATTCTTTAAATTTATTAAAATCAGTTTTTAAATTAGTATATGCTTTAGGCGAACTTCTCATGGTTTTTATTTTATATATTTAGATGTGGCGGGAAAACCTATTAACCACCACAACTAATTTTAAACTTTTGATACAGTATCTCCCTCGACTAGGTCTTTTGCATATACCCAATTGTCATCATCTAACGGATCATCGGTAGAATCTCCAATAAAGAATCGGTGATCTTCAGAGCATACCAATTCAGAACCATCTTTAAACTCTACCTTGTAAGTAGGTTTATCAAACTCCCATGTTTGTTCGATATCTTTATCACCCATTAATGTTCTTACTTTATCACCTTCTACTATATTCTCAATTTCCTTATAAGTTCCATCGGCCATTAATACCAATGAACCTGGTGCTAAACAACCACCTCCTCCTACCTGGCGAGAAAATAGGTCTTGTGTCTGGTATGTATGATTTGTAAATAAGAAAGGTACCTTTACAATACCTAATTTAGTCATAAGGATACGGAACGTAGATTTAAGCAATTTAGCTCGTGTCATATCAGCCTTATCACTACCACTCTTGGCATCATCAATTTCTTTTTGTGTTGCAAGGTTACCTGCAGAATCTAATACAATCAAAACTTTAGGTAATTCAGCACCCTTATTCTTTTGTTCAATTAAAAGATCAGTTAATGCGGTAACAGAACTTCTGAATTCTTGAACCGTATTACAAGGTTCATAACGGAATTTTTTAGGATCTATTCCAAATTTTTCAACTAATTTTTTATCTACTGCATTTTCAGAATCATAGAATACAATACTATATCCCATTTCCTGTGCTTGTTTAACAGCATTAAGAATAAGATAAGTTTTACCTGTACCAGAAGGACCAGCCAATGCAACTGCTCTGTTATTAGGATAACCTCCAAATAAGGATCCTGTTAAACATGCATTAAGGTGGTAATTTCCAGTAGGTATAAAGTGATCAATTTCTGAAATGCTTGATTTATCTAATGTCTCTCCGTATGTAGAGTGTTTTGACATTTCCTTGTTTAAATCTGCGAATGAAAATTCTTTACCCATGTTTTGTTTTATTTTATTATTATATAGAAAAATGATAAGTTGTTTTAATTACTCATTTCTTTAAAATAAGGTACCCAATACTTTTCTATGATGGATTCCCAGTCTCTATCAGGGAACATTTCATCATAAACATTAGATGCATATTCATTAATAAGTATTGGGTTATCTTTAAATTCATTGATAATTTGAACAGCTTCATCAACAGTTTTAAACTTCTTGACAGTATTATGATACCTAACGATTCCTACATCAGTTGAAATAAAAGGTATTTTACATGCAGTAGCTTCAGCAAAGTATGTAGGTAGTCCTTCAGCTGTTGATGTACAAATAATCATGTCCACATCATGGTACATACTTTTGTCATTAGGTCTGTTGGTAATTACAACAGATTCTACCTCAGCCTTATTACATATTTCTTGAAACATATTAGGCCTCTTAATAGACTGCCAATCTTCTTTAGGCGAAGATCCTACAAACCCAACCTTCCGTATTTGGGTAATTTGTTTAAATGGATAAAATTTCTTTCTATTTACACCGATAGGTAAGAGATAACTTTCAACACCTTTAGATTTAAGTTGATTTACTATATAAGGATTAATGCTACATATTGGAGTAGTAAACCAACCTTCATACCACCCATGATTAAAATGGTCAGCAGGTATATCTACTTCAGTATGATAGACTGGAATAAATTTATCTTTAAGTTCATTTTGTTCTTCTGTGGGTAAATCTTTAAAAAGCCAGCCGCTATCTAGGACTTTGGCAATGTAAGGATCAACTATAATAAGATCCCAATTCTTCCAAGCTTTTTGATTAAAAAGATAAACATAATTATATTTTTCTGCCCAGTCCATTAGCTCAAATCGAATATCTGGGTATTTTTCATCAATGATAGATTTAATATCACGGTGGATTATTCCCATTGCACCACCGGTGCAATCCCCAAAATATAAAACTTTAATCATTTTTACGATTTTGTTTTTCTTTCCATTCAGGTGTATATAATGATTCATCCCATATTTCATACCATCCACGACCAGTATGTATATCAGAAACTTTTCTAAAGAAGTCTTCATACATTGGGGCTATTGCTTCTAATGAAAACTTTTCACCATGAGCTCTACAATCTGCAGACTTTATTTTACCTTCCTGTATATTTTTAACTGCTCTTACATAGTCTTCAAATGTTCTACAGCGGTAGCCTGTTATGCCTTCGATATTATTTTCAGTAAAGGCTCCCCAATCAGATGAGATAGTGGGAGTCCCTGCTAAAAGATTTTCAATCTGTACACCACCAAAAGGTTCAAGATATTGTGATGGCAAAAAAGAACCTTTTGCATTTTTCATTAACTCCTTTCTTTCTTCAACCCCTGCATACCCTACAAATTCTACATGGTCTGGCCATTCATAGTTTTCATATGAAGGATCTAATTGCCCAGCAACTTTAAGCTTTACACCAGTAGCTTCACATACCTGTTGAGCAATATGAACTCCTTTACCAGTATAAACTCTTCCTAAGAAAAGAAAGTAATCTTCTTTTTCTTCTTGATATTCAAATTGGTCTAAATCAAAATAATTAGGAATTACTATATCATAGTTACTTTGCGCACATGTCCCAACATTATGAAGTCCGCAATATGCATGATAAATTGCATAAGATTCAAATATTTTATAAGGTGCCCAATGACCACCTGCATATCCGATACCAGGTTCTATTGTTAAAAGGTCTGGGTGAGCATCACAAATCGGTCTTACACCGGCGCCCCAGAATGGAAGAATAATGTCTCCGGGTTGTTTTCTTTTATCAATTTCTCTAATTGCATTTTTATAAAAAGTCTGATATGCCTTATCATTCATATCATACTTAAACCATTTACTCTTATAATCATGAGTACCGTAAACCTCTTTCCATACTTCATTAGTAATGACTGTCACATCTTCATCTGCCATTGTATCAGAATCTTCATGACCATAATGATAAATTGTATGGCCTCTGCCAGCCATCATCTTACAAAATTTCCAGGCCTTTTGTGTATAGGCGCATGCTACAAAGTCTTCATTGGTTATGGTATGTGGAAGACCTAGTACGTGAATTCTAAAACTCTTTTTCATATTTATGTTAGAAAAGATTGGTTGTATAAATTAGATTTCTATTAAAGGCCTTAAATCCCATTGCAGTTACAACCCGATTTATTGGATCCAATATTGTCTTTTCAAATTGTTTATCATAATCTACCTTAGGGGCAAATTCATAAGGATAATCACCAGGTGCATATGCAAATACATCACAAGATGGATCTACAGAAAAGTACATTTTTAGTTTTTCGCCGTTTCCTAGCGGCTGATATTTCCCTTTCACACTGGAGTTATTTAATAGGTAATTATGATAACCTGCAGATCTTACACCTATTGGACATTTTGATGCAATTTCAAATGTATCATAATCGTTTACTATATATCGTTGATAGTTATTAACCTTCTTAGAGAAACTAATGTGGTCAGTGTTTGCTAATCTGAACTGTCTTTTAATGTCTTTAAGTTGACTTGCAAATTTACCCATATCTAATTCTTTAACAGAAAAGATATATGTAAGAAGATCTTTTAGTTTTTCTCTAGCAAAAAGAGGTGTTGACGATTGAATAATTTCAAAACCTTTGGCACTGATTTTTGAAAGATCATCATAATGAATACCTGGATCTTTCCATACAATATTTTGCATATACTTTTTCTTGGCAAGCCATATTGCATTTTTAGCAATACTCTCCAATTCAAAGCTTAAGAAATTCTCTGCATTATTATCATCAGCATATTTCTGTAGAATCTTTTCAATATAATCCTTAAGTCTTACTTCATATAACTTAAGAATGAATTCCTTTTCATCACCTTCCCAACCTTCGGCTTTTTTAATGACTTCATCAAACTTAACATATACCGAATCTGTATCAATATAGATACCTACGGGCTTTTCAATTTTACCGGTAACAGATATACCCATTGCGGTATGAGCAGGAATATCTTTATGCCAAAATTCTTTAAAGTATTTATTGACAAGTTTTTCAGTGTATAGAATAGCATCCTTACCCTGAAGGGTAATTGTTTCAGCAATATCAACATTAAAGAAATAGAAATAAGGATTACCAAATGCACCGTAAATAGAGTTAAGCATGAGCTTGACGCCTTGTTCCATATTTGTGTACATAGAGGCTTCGTATTTAACCTGTGCTATTTTAGCCAAATAATCTTCACGTTCTTTATTCGTCATGTGTTAAATTTATATAATATATAAAAAAGGCCCAGCTATCCGAAGAAGCCAGGCCTAATGTAAGGATATATGTTAGTCTTCGTCTGTAATGGCAACAGCCACAGTAAGATGAGTGTTAGTATCCAACGATTTGAAAACAACTTTATTTTCACATACACTCACTTTATAATTTTCCTTATCTAAAAGGTTTATGTATTTCTTATAGATAACAACCTTTGCACCTTTTTCAACAGATGAGTCATATGAGTGACAAAGTGTAGCATCGTATGAAGTACCTTTAATGTTAATACCCCTTTCTCCAATATAAAGAGTAAAGATATCCTCTTCTTTATCAAGGTTAAACAACGATTTCATTTTATCTACATGAGTAGTAAGAAGATCAAATTCAAACATCTTAGATTCAGTTCCAAATGCTCGGTCAGTTTCTTCTTTACTCATTTCCATAAATGATAATGATGGATCGGTACATGCAAGATTAATTTGAAGATCATCATTCTCTAGAATAAAATCACTTGCCATGTATTCTCCGTCATATTCAGTATACTTAATACGACCTTTTACATCACCATTAAAATGACTTAATGCATCAATAACTTTAGTACCGTTATAGAAGCTTACCTTTACTGGATTATCAATATCCGCTTCAAAGATATCTTTAGTTGGCGTGTTAACCAATTTAACAGCATCTCGTTCAGGAAAATAGACAGAAGAAACAGTTCCTTCTTTTGCAATCTTCATAAAGATAAACTTGTCAATTGGAAGTAGTTTGCGGACGAATGAACTTAATTCATAACCGTCAATTCTGTTAATTGTTGTTTCCATTGAAAATAAATTTTGTTTATTATTATATTGATAATTATTGAATGGTTTTATGATTTAGAATAAAGATTTGAATTTATCCTTCCTTTTCTTATGAACCAATTTAAAGGGCTCAGGTACCCAGTTTTCGTTGTATAAAATATCTTTAAGTTCAAACTTAGGAACAAATTCACGATCCTCATATCTCCATGAAATTCCTGGTATAAATTTTCTAAGCCACAATGGCTTCTTTACTCCAACTGTGTAATGAATAAGATATGGTACTACTTGCTTTAAAAATTTAACACCCTGTTCTTCTTTACCTAAACTGGTAATTAATCTAACATCTTTACCTTCAAATAGCCTAATGTCATCTCGCTCTTTGAGTAACCTATGCATATTAAAATGTTGGAATCTTTGTTCAACCGTCCAGGCACTGTACCCAGAATGTTCAAAGAACATTGACTGAACATATGAGTTTTCAACAAACCTATTAACATAAGTTGTATACTTTTCATCAACATCATAGATAATAGTACCACTATTTAAAGATAAGGCATTTAATTCATCAAGCTTAAAGTCTGTATCAAAAATAGAATTAAATTCTTGTATTACTCTGTGCTTATTTTTATTCTTAATGTAAAATAGATTTTCTTTTTTGAATGCCCATCCTTTATACTTATCAAAGATAGGACTTAAATCCCTAAGAATGAAAATATCATCATCTATAGCAAATACCTTTTTAACATTAAATATTTCTCTAAGATAGATAGGAACGAATAACTTAAAGCATGCAGAGTATTCTTTTGCAAATCTCCTTGCATTATCAGACAAGTTTAATGAATTGGAATAGTGCTCTATAAGATCCGAGTTGATAACAATTTTTGCATTCTTAAAAATTGGTACATCGTATTCATTAATTAAGCTCTTAATATCTGGCAAAATATTATTCCTATTGTCAACAAATAATACTATATCAAAATTTTCTGATATATCCTTAGGATAATATTCCATCATAATGCTAAAGTGATCTCGGTGAGATACACCTATAGCCAATACATTATCTTTCATTAAATAACGCTTTGAGATTTATACTTTTTCTTTGGCTTACTGCTTAGTTCATCAAATGAAACAATCTTCTGATTTGTGTTATCTTGTTTCATAAACTTATAAGGAGTCATCTTAAGATTTCCTTCACAGAATTTACGAACCTCATCAGCCATGTCCTGTGCAGTTCTAACTGGTACATTTTGTGCGATGTGGTTAATATGACGAGATTCTGCAATTTCAAAATCATGAGGCATTCCCATTAAGTGAAGCATTTCACGAACATTAAGATACCGATTTTCTACTGGGTGTACGCCATTAAACATATTTCTACCAATCAATGCAGAAAAAGATTCATAAAAGAAGTGCGGGGAAGCGTCCCAATACCCAAGACCTTGGCTAACTTTATTCTTTTGATGCTCCAACATATCAATGAAAGTCTTAGTACTTTTCTTATTTGAAAAACCTTCTTTTGGATAATTCTTTTCTAGCCAAGAAATACAGTCATCAATAAGATCGTTCTTTTCTAAATACTGAGAAATTGTACCTTTCTTAAACTTCTTAGAAAATTCAGCATGCGTTAAGCCTTCCTTTTCCAAAACATATTCATAAGGTCTGAAGTGTTCAGTGACTTTACCTTCAACCATAAACATATCCTGTAATGTGGCATCTTCTGGTATATCGTTTAAGTATTCCAGCAAATTTTTCTTTTCTCTGAATTTCCAATTAAGCATCGGTACCGTAGGAGTATTCCAAAAGAAGTAAAAGGTTCGCATTCTTCTTTGTGGAATTCCATGAAGCTCAGTGTTAGTTTTAATAAGAGAAAAACTATAACCATGTTTTTCTGCAATCTCTCTTAGTCTTTGTACAACACCTTCACCCATCTTAGTAAATAGTCCTGGCGCGTTTTCACCCCAAAGAACTTTAGGTTTTACATGTTCTAAAATGTATTCAGATGATTCATACATCCATTTATTTTGAACAGCATCAGATCCACGTGACGCGGCAGATCCGCTAGCAGAATTCAATAAGGATAATCCTGCACATGGACAAACCGAATTTACATAATCTACCTCTTCAAATGTTTGGTTAGGTATTTCTAATTCTTCATGATCCAGTCTATACATTGGTACATCTGGCCAATATCTTTCAATATGACTTTCGTTTGCAGCAAATGCATCATAGCTTAAGTGGAATGCCGGTTCATTACCTGCGGATTTTTTACAACCTATGGCACTACCTCCAATAAGAGGTATAATAGTACCCCATTTTAATTCTTTACTCATATCTTAACTTTTTCAATTTCTAAATCTTCCATGAATGTTAAAGGATCAATTGTTCCTTCAGCTATTTCATTTTCAAGATATACAATAGTTTCCTTAATAGTATCTCTAATATCCTTTTTAGGTTCCCATCCCATTGATTTGGCTTTAGAAATATCACCGCGAATATTTAATGCTTCACCTGCAATAGGATCATAGTGATCAAAGGGAACTTCGCCAACTCCCATAATATCACCGATCATATTTTTAAGTTCCATTAGATTGGTCATTTTACCTGTACCTAAGTTGAACGTTTGATTTGCAGTATTTTCATTTTCCATACAAAGAATATGGAATGCATTAACATCAGATACATCAATGTAATCGCGAGCTTTCATATAATCTCCAAATACGATAGGATTATGACCACCTTTAATTCTTAGAATAAATCCTGCAAATACTGGAGGTATTGTTCTATTATAATCTTGTAATGGCCCAGCTACATTAAAATATCTCAATGCAGTATAATTAAGACCTTTAGTTCTCTGGTATGATTCTGCTAATAATGCGAGACATGCTTTAGATGTAGAATAGATGGTAGTAGGATCAGATTGTGTTTCATTAAACCCAGCATCTGGCATTTCACAGTTTTCATATACAGCAGAAGTTTCACTAAATATGATTCTCTTAACACCTGCCTTAACACAACCGTTCATTATATTAATACTACCTAAAATATTATTGTCAACCGCTTCATAAGGATCTTCATTACAGTCATAGATTGAAACTAGACCAGCAAAGTGATAGACATACTCAGGTTTAAATTCTTGGATAATGTTTTCTACATATTGATTTCTGATATCCTCTTTATAGAAATGTTCAATTTGATCATGAACCTTAGGAATATAAGTACCGTGAGATAAGTTATCAATTACAGCAATACAGTTAGGATTATGACCTCTATTTAGCAAATCGTTGATAAAGTTTGTTCCAACGAACCCAGCTCCACCGGTGACCAGGATTTTAGTTTCAGAATTATACATTTATGTTTTCAGTTTTAGTTACTCGTTCATAAGCTTCCCAGATTTTAGTATCTACATGTTCTCCAGTATAATAAGAATCTTTAAGATACTTTTCTTGGAGGTTATAGAACAATTTCTTATAATGCTCTGGGTTTGCATTTAAGAATTCAATTTTCTTTTTAAGATCTTCTGGCGATTTACATCTAATGAAATGACCTTCTGGAAATACATTAAATTCGGTATCATAAGATGGATGGAGGAAAGGTATAATACCATAGTGTAGCATTTCGGCATACTTAGAAGTGACCATACCTTCTTTAATAGGAACACAGAATGTGTATTTAGTTTTAAGAAGTTCATCGGTCATTGTTTCAATACGCGTTTCTCCCTTAAACCATTTAGGATACTTTTCTTTAATCTCATCATCCCATTTACCATAGATGTCAGTTTCAATATCTTGATCTACAATATACTCTTTTACAGGGTGCCAGCGGTCCATTCCGCCCGAGCCCTTTCCTTGATTTTGTAACATCATAAATGAATTATCCTTTTTCATTGCAAAGAGTTCATCTATGTCATATCGTTTTTTGTCTAATAAGAATACTGTTTCAATACCTGAATATTCGAACACCGAATGTATCTTTGCAGTTTCTCTAGTAGGAGGGTTACAAAAATACTCTTCATCTAATTCAAAGTTATTTTGTGCAAGATAATATGTAGGGCGGTTATTATTACCCCAATCTTTACATGAAAGAACATAACGGTTATCAACCAATAAACCTACAATAGGTACTTTCTTTTCCAATTCATTCATTGCACGAATAATTGGAGCAGCATAATACTTAAAGAAGTCTAATGATTTAACTCTACCGGTACCATCCTTCTTATTAATATAGTTTTCAATATTAACAGTACTAGTAGGACCTGTGTAGAAAAAGATAAAATCTAAATCTAAACTCTTAATGATTTCAACAGTTTCATCAGCAGATTTTCTCTCTTTCATAGTAGAGTGAAATTCTTTAATATTAGAAGGGACTACAGATTCTTTTTCTGGTGGTGGGCCAAAGAGTGAATTTACTTTTGGTTTTTGCTTTGCTCTAAACTTACCTAAATCATTAGGACTAAGTAACCAATACTCAATATCTGGGTTACGATTTGCAATTGAGCAGATAAGTTGTTTAGGTTCACAATCACCACCGATTGCGCTCCAACTGTTTTCATTAAACTTAATGGCTTTACCTAATTTAAAAAAGCCGACCTTTTTTACGTTATCTTTCATATTAACAGTTTTGGATGATGTCTTCTATAACTTGTTTATCCTGTTCGTATGTTAAATCATACCAACATATTCCTAATTCCTCAAACTTTAAATTTTCCATAGAGTTTATAAGATGAGTGATTTCATATTCATTACGGTTTGATAACTTAATGCTACTTAAATTATCAAATGCTTCTTTTGCAAAAATCATATATCCACAAAAATATCTACCGTTTACAACGCCATGAGGTTTTTCAATAACCACATCTTCTAAGATAGTTGCAAGTTGTAAATTCCTTGCACGAGTATCATAATCTTTGTATGTAGCAACTGATATATTAGGATCATGGTATTCTAAACCGATATTTCCTTGGTAATAATTGTCTCCAAATAGACATAAGAACGGTTCATAGAATTTACCTTCCCATGCTTTAATAGCAGCGCCTGGTCCATATTCATCATCTTTTTGGAACTCATAGTAAATATTTATCTTTTCCTTATACTTTGATAAACTTTCAATAATAGGATGAGATAGTTTAGTATTCCTATTCTTAAAGAAGAAGTCAGATTTACTAATTGTAACATATGCGTCCTCTATGCCATTTTCAATACAAAATTCAATACAGTACTGAATTGTTGATTTACCTAAAATTGGATCAATGAGTTTATTTGATCCGTATCTTGTTGACTTACCAGCCGCCAAAATAATTGCCTTTCTTACTCTACTCATTTAGTATACTTAATTTCTAATTCGTCAAATAACTGATGCCCTTTCTTAAGGAACATGCCTGCCAATTCATATCTTTCGTTTAATTCAAAAAATGGAACTGCTCCTAATAAATGAACTGCCAAGAAAAACTTTAATTGATATTCATCATACCATTGATACATAATCTTTTCAGCTTCTCTACAGAACTTAAGGTATTTAGGATTCCTTTCATTGTATATATGGGACTCATATTTCATAGTAAATGATTGCATTAATTTACCATGATCATAATAGCTCTGCTCTTCGGTACCGCGAGGATCAATAAAAATAAAATCTTTATCATATAAGATATTACTTACAGTAAGATCGCCATGTACAAAACCCCATTTTGATGCAGCATCAAATTTACCATCATACTTATAACCTGTCCTAGTTTCAAGTTTATCTAAATATGATCTTGTATCTACATCAGTACCATAACCATCAAAGTCATTTACAATATGTATGAGCCTATCTAATTGATCTAATGATTTAATCAAAGGTTGATCGCAAATCTTTTCATACCAAGTAGGATACCTATTCATTTCAAATGAAGTATCCGAAATTGGATTAATCTTAATAAAGTTAGGATGACTGCAATTTGCCAACCAATCCATTTGTTGTTTAAACTTTATAGGATAAACCCCTGCTTCTTTAATAACTTTATTATCTTGGAGATAAACGCGGTCTCCACTATTTCCTACTAAAACTTTACCAGAATGCATTTCATATTATTTTTAAGTGCGAATGTTGAATCTACTTCAGAATCACCAATCATAAGAAAATCAGTGGGGGTATATTCAGGAAATGTTTTATAGATAAGATCTGCCATATCAGAATGAGGCTTCTTATTTTTAACATCATCTCTGGTTACAATAAGATCAAATAGGATTGGGCTAATGTTATGATACGACATAATTCTGTCCACATTTTCTCTAGATGAATTAGATGCAATTATAACCTTTTCAAAGTTTGAGTTTTCAATTATCCACAGAAGTAATTGATTAACATTTGTTTTATGAAGGTTCTTGGAAAAAATTTGCCTTTTATATTTCTGAGCTAATTGAGATTCATTTTCGGTTAATTGATATTTTTGCAATAGAACATCCATTCCATAGTTAATATCGGACATAATAGTTTCTATTGGAATTTCTCTATTTAGGACTCTTTCCAATGCTCGCCTCCAAGAATCTGCATGAGTATCTATAGTAGAAACTAATGTATCATCAAAATCTAATATTAAGCACCTTTCCATATAAACCAAGCTGATTTATTATTATATAGAGGTTTTTAAAAAGGTTTCAAGTAAATAGGACTTTATTAAACTAAAAAGGACCACTTTTCAGTGGCCCTCTTTATAGGAGCGTCTGGGGGCGTGTTATCTTACATGTTATTCTTAGTCTCTTGTACGTGAACTCTTAATTCTTGTGCAAGATTTTTAACTTCTTGCATAGACTTACGAATTCTTACAGCAGCAGCTTTATTTCCTTTAACGTAAAACTTTTCAACGTCTTCGCCTACTGCTTCAATAAGTGCTTTGATTTCTTCAAATTTTTCCATAATAGTTATTTTTTGTTGTTTTATTATATATTCATTGGAATTTACCTTTTATGTAATTCTGAATAGAATCTAAATCGGTAGTAATAGGATCTCTACCAAGTAGCTTATTATAACCTATCTCCAAACCTCTTAAAGTTTAAAATATGTGAGTTATTTTCCAATAACCCTTTACTCACAAGATTATTTATTAAAGGTAATTGGGATTTCATGGTTCTCTTCATGGCTTCTTTATAGTCTAAAAAACCTGCCCAGTCAACCTCCTCAATTTGTAATTG
>Ga0180432_10002488_pt1 | contig 27544 bp, 20 predicted proteins | sample SS_ome_10_FD_132414 | JGI IMG/M metagenome (GOLD analysis project Ga0180432, IMG submission 132414) | Hypersaline lake sediment archaeal communities from the Salton Sea, California, USA - SS_1_MS_2 metaG | ecosystem: Environmental > Aquatic > Non-marine Saline and Alkaline > Hypersaline >... | reverse complement strand
GAACAAAAGGAGGGGTCACATCTTGAATTATGAATTATTTTGTTGACGGAGATGCGGGGATGTGTTAGTTTGAGGGGATGGCACGGCCCTTGCGAATCGACCAGGAAGATACGTTCTACCACGTACTGAATCGTGGCAACGAGAAACGCGCGATCTTCCGAGACGCGCTGGACTACGAGGGATTCCTGGCGAGGTTGGGACGATGCTCGGAGCGTTTTTCGCTGGGCGTCTACGCCTACGTTCTGATGGGCAATCACTACCACCTGCTCGTCCGCACGCGGGAGGCGAACCTCTCGGCGGCAATCCAGTGGCTGGGCGTCTCGTACAGCACGTGGCACAACGCCCGGCATCAGCGCAGCGGCCACCTCTTCCAGGGCCGGTTCAAGAGCTTCCTCATCGCCGAAGACCCCTACCTCCGCCGTCTGCTACTCTATATCCATCGCAATCCGCTCCGCGCCGGGCTCGTGAGGCGTCTGGCGGACTATCGATGGAGCAGCTATCGGTCGCTGGCGTACGGCCGGGGCGGGCCGGAGTGGTTCGATCGGCGACTGGCGTACAAGCAGTTCGGCATGAACGGCAAGAGTTTTCGCGATGCGGTCAGACTATACGATGAGCCAAAGGATGACTTGTTGTCGCGATTGCACTATGGGTTGGTGCTGGGCAGTACGGACGTTGTGGAGAAACTGCGCGGCCGCCTCAAGGGACAACGGGACAGGGAGAAGCCGCAATTGCAGGCCCTCGGGGCGCACGGGTCGATCCCAGAGCGTCTGGCGGAGTACGTCGAAAGGCTCGGGATTGAGACGCGCGAATTAGCCGAGTTGTTGCGTCCCATCCGACATCGCGAACGTCCCTTCCGCGATGCGTTGATGTACCTGCTGTGGCGAGAGGGCCGCTTTCGATTGGGCCAGATCGCGGCGCATTTCGGAGTGAGCTATTCGGCGATATCCCAGGCCTGCCGCAGAGTCGAAAACCGGTTGGAAACGGACCGCCGCTTTCGTAGGAAACTGAACGCGATTACAGAATAATTCATATTTCAAGATGTGACCCCAAATGCCTGCGAATTTGACACCGGAATACTTGAAGGCTGAGAAGTGGTACAAGAGCGCCACTTCTACCGATGAGAAGACCCTTGCCCTCGAGCGGATGCTGGCCGTTATCCCCAAGCACAAGGGAACCGATCATCTCAGGGCGGACCTGCGCAAAAAGCTCAGCAAGCTCAAAGACGCCGCGACGCAGAAGAAGGGCGGCGGCACGCACGTCGATATATTTCACGTGCCGCGAAGCGGGGCCGGGCAGATCGTCCTGATCGGCACGCCCAACTGCGGCAAAAGCTCCATCCTCGCGGCACTAACCAAGGCGAAAGTCCACGTGGCGGACTTCCCGTTTGCAACAGGCGCGCCGGTGCCGGGAATGGCTATGTTCGAGGACGTCAAGATTGAGCTGGTTGATATGCCCCCGATCACCGCCGACTACAGCGCTCCGGGCCAGGTCGGCACGTACCGCAACTGCGACTTGATCGCAATCGTCATCGACCTTTCCGGCGACGTGCTCGAGCAGGCCGGCGTCTGCATGGACTTTCTCGAAGAGCGAAGCCTGCTGATCGACGCCGAGACGCCCGCCCACGACGGTCAGGGCAACGCGCTGGGCAAGAAGGCGTTCTGCATATGTACAAAATCCGACATCGCCGAACCTGGCGCTCTCGAGAGCCTCAGGGAACTCATCGAGCAACCGTTCGAGTTCGTCGAGATTTCCGCCGAGACGGGCGAAGGGCTTGAAGAATTAACGACGGCGTTTTTCAGGCTGCTTGACATAATACGCATCTACGCCAAACCTCCCGGCAAACCCGTGGATATGACCGATCCGTTTACGCTGCCGACCGGCTCGACCGTGATGGACCTGGCTCACGCCGTTCACCGGCAGTTGGCTGAGAAGCTGAAGTTCGCAAGGATCTGGGGCACCGGCGTCCACGACGGCCAAAACGCCCAAAGAACCCACGTCCTGAACGACAAGGACATTATCGAATTGCATTTCGGCAAATAACGTTGCATGCAATGCAGTCGCGGCGTTTGTCCTGCCGTACGTCACGCTGCACATTGTGGCGAGGGCGTCCCGCCCTCCGCAGGATGGCCAAGCCATTGCCGTCGCGAGGCCGTCCCGTCCTTGCTATTTCAAAGAACAAGGGCAAGATACCCTCGCCACGGCAAGACGGCTTCTCATACTCGTTCTTAGAAATCGTCGCAGGCTCGATAGGCGTCGATTACCGCCTTTTCGCCTTCGATACCGCGTTTGCTTCTGCCGTGCTCCATACACAGCACGCCGTCATAGCCCTTCTTGTGAATGTGTTTGAAGATGTTCTTGTAGTTGATCTCGCCGGTAGTCGGCTCCTTGCGGCCGGGATTGTCACCCAGATGGAACGAGGCGATCTCGTCCCACGCCATGTCGATGTTCGGGATGAGATTGCCCTCGGTTATCTGCTGGTGATACAGGTCGTCGACGATCTTGATCGAGGGACTGTTGACGGCCCGGCAGATCATGTATGCCTGCGGAATCTTGGTCAGGAACAGGCCCGGATGATTGGTCCAGGCGTTCAACGGCTCCATGACGATCACGAGCCCCGAAGGCTCGCATATCTCGGCGACGTATCTGAGGTTATCGATCACGTTAGCCGTTTGGTAGTCCCACTCCAGACCTGTATCGAATGCCCCTGGAACGAGCAAGGCCCACCTGGCGTTGGCGCGCTTGGCGAACTCAACACCGTCTTTGGCCGTCTTGATGATCTGTTTTCGGATATCCGGGCTCTTGTTTACGAACGATTTTCCACCAATGCCCTGGAGAACGAACGGTCCAAGGTCCATATTCTGCCGGTCCAGCTCCTTGGCGATCTTATTGACGAGGTCCGGAGACTTCTTCATTAGTTGATTGTCGAAAATTGCCCGAAATCCCTGGTCCGACATGAACTTGATGTTGTCGATCGGGTCTTTACCTGCGTGCTGTGTGAACATCCCGAAATTGGGTGCATACTTGAGCTTGAACTTACCGGCCGGGCCTGCCGCTTTGGTTTTGGAAGCAGTCGATGAAATCGCGACCGCCGCCGCGGCCGACGCCATCAAGCCGCGCCGGGTGATCTTGTTATCATGGACATTCTGCATTCTATATACTCCTTCGCTCACGAACTCCTCGCTACTTCTTGAACGCGATCCATTTCTTTTTGCTCTTTGTGCTCGCCAGGACGGTCTCGATGAATTGCATGCCGCGAAGCCCGTCTTTGACATCGGGGAAGTCCAGCGCCAGCGGATCGGGTTTCTCTCGGACAAGCCTGGCCCGGACGGTGTCGGCGAAGTTGCGGTAATTGTTGCCGAACGCTTCGAAGAAGGCCTCGGGATGGCCGGAGGGCAAGCGCGTAGCGCGGCCGGCCGCGGCGCTCTTGGCTCCGACGTACTCGTTGCCGCGGCACCATACCTGCATTGGTCCGTTCGGCTCTTTGACGTACAGATAGTTCGGATTTTCCTGATGCCATTCGAGGCCCCTGTCCTCGCCGTAAATCCAGATGGCGAGATTGTTCTCTTCGCCGATGGAGACCTGGCTGGCGTGCAGGACGCCCCGGGCGCCGTTGTTGAAGCGAAGCAGAACGTTGCCGTCGTCGTCGAGCTTTCTGCCCTTGACGAAGATCGTCAGATCGGCGCAGACTTCCTTGATCTTCAATCCCGTGATGTACTCTGAGAGGTTCTCTGCGTGCGTGCCGATGTCACCCATGCATCCGGCGCCGCCGCTTTGCTTGGGATCGGTGCGCCAGGCGGCCTGCATCTGGCCGGTCTTCTCGAGCGCGGTCGCCAGCCAGCCCTGCGGATACTGCACGACGATCTTACGAATCTTGCCCAGGTCGCCGCCCTTCGCCATATCACGGGCCAGCTTGACCATCGGATAGCCGGTATAGTTGTGCATCAATCCGAAGACCCTGCGGGTTTTTTTGACGATTTCCACCAAATCTTTCGCCTCTTTGACGTTAATCGTCATCGGCTTTTCACACATGACGTGGAAGCCCGCGTTGAGGAAATCCCTGGCGATCGGGAAGTGCCAGTTGTTCGGAGTAGTGATCGCGACAAAATCGATTCGCTCGCCATCGGGCAGTTTCAACTCTTTCTCGATCATCTGCTCGTACGTGCCGTACACGCGCTTTGAATCGAGCAGCAGCTCTCTTCCCATCTGTTTCGATTTACGCGGGTTGATGTCGAACGCCCCGGCTACGAGATCAATCCCGCCGTCCAGACGCGAGGCCTTGCGATGCACGTCACCGATAAACGCCCCCGGTCCGCCGCCGACCATCCCCATTTTTAAGTGTCTGTTGAGTGCCATGCCTGCTCCTTTCAGAATAATTGTCCGTATCCTTTTGTTCTGTAGTTTCAATCATGGGCAAATATAACCAAAGCCCGTTGATTCCGCAACCCTTTCCACAGAAAGAATTGCCCCGTTAAACAACGTGCGGATCGGGACGCTGGTTGTCGGGATTTCACATTGCTCAGTGCTCAAAGTTGTGTTAGAGTAGTTAAAGTGCAAGTAACGGGTAAGGAGAACATCGGTGTCTTGTCGCTGTGATAAGGCTACAGCTTTCGTGATTGCTGTTTTGACGGCACTGGTTGCTCTTTCATCTGCGCTGAGAGGGCGGGACGGCACGATTCCCGCTTCCGGAATCAAGTCAACGGTTGAGGCTGATTGGGACCGGCAGGAAAAACGCTTGGATCGAAGCACCTCGTCGCCGGAGGCCATTCGAGCAATACTGCTGGCAGCCGAGCGATTGTCTGCCAATCTCTCACAAAGACCTGATGCGCCTGAGCTTGAGCGAGAGAGAGTTGCGCTTACAGGTTTTCGGTCGCGCCTGGCGAGCGTCGACGGACTGACCGACGCCGAGCGTATTGAGCTGTATCGCGATATTCGATGGGCGTCTCGCGGCATGGCTCTCAGGAATCCCCTTATCGCGGGCAAGCGCATCCTTTTTATGAAGCGAAGGCGCTTCATCTGCCAGATGCTGCATGAATATCTCGGCTATTACTACGACTATGAAGACATCGCCGGCGGCGGTATCTGTCTGCTGGAGCAGTCAGGCTACTCGTTTGCGCATAAGGATCTAACCGGTGACCGGCTGGGCCGGGGCAATTACACAACGCTCGCTTTGTCTTACGATGCCGCGACTATATATTTTGCTTTCGCCGAGCGGGCAGCGCAGAAGCCGGATTATTATTCCAAGCAGCGAAAGTGCTTCCACATCTATGCGATGGATGCCGACGGCGGCAACGTAAGACAGATCACCCACGGCCCGGACGATGACTTCGATCCCTGTCCGCTACCGGACGGCGGACTGGCGTTCATGTCGTCGGCACGCGGCGGTTTTACCAGGTGCAACAATCCCTGGGAACCATTGCCGGCTCATACGCTGCACCGGCTCGATCCGACCATGCGTCACAGGCGGATTCTGTCGTTCCATGAAACCAGCGAGTGGCATCCTTCCGTGCTGCACGACGGGCGCATCGTCTATATCCGATGGGACTATGTGGACCGCTCGGCCGCGAACTTTCACGGGCTCTGGATTGCCAATCCCGACGGCTCGGCGGCGATGGCGCTTTTCGGCAACTACACCATGCGTATCAACGCCTGCTATCAGCCGAAAGCGATTCCGAATTCTCACAAGCTCGTCTTTCTTGCCGGGGCCCATCACGCGGACGTCGGCGGCTCGATAGTGCTGCTTGATCCGCATCGTATCGCTCTCGATCCCGACACGGGTCAGGACGACTTCCGTTCGATCGAGGTGCTGACGCCGGAGGTGTGCTTCCCCGAGGCGCCCGGCTGGCCCTCCAGCTATTTCCACAGCCCCTGGCCGCTGTCGGAGGATTACTTGCTCGTCTCGTTCAGCTTCGATCCTCTGCCCGGCATGGGGCCGAAAGTCAAAGCGGACACGCAGACCGGGCTCTACTACTTCGACCGGTTCGGAAATATGGAGCTGCTCTATCGCGAGAAGGGCATCTCGTCGATGTATCCCATCCCGCTCGAACCGCGGCCGATGCCGCCGGTCGTGCCGGGCACGCTGGACAAACGGTTAGGCGACGAAGGCGAGTTCATGGTGACCGACGTTCGCGAAAGTCATTTTCCTATGCCGGAAGATCGGCGCATCGTCGAGCTGCGCATTTTCCAGGTCCTGCCGAAGAGCCGCACGCACGTGGCCAATGATCCCCGCATCGGCTACGCCAACGCCGAGAGCGCGCGAATGCTCTTGGGCACTGTTCCGGTCGAGGCGGACGGATCGGCCTACTTCCGCGCCCCGGCAGGTAAGCCGCTTTACTTCCAGGCCGTGGATAATCGGGGCAGAGCGGTTCAGTCCATGCGCTCTGTGACGTACCTGCAACCCGGCGAGAGGCGTGCGTGCGTGGGCTGTCACGAACCTCGCAACAGAACGGCCGTTTCCCGCAGGCCCCTTCCCCTTGCTACAAGACGCGCACCCTCTGCAATAAAGCCCGGCCCGGACGGAACGAGACCATTTAGTTTTCCACGCCTCGTTCAGCCTGTCCTGGGTAAGCACTGCGTTCGCTGTCACGACGGGGATTCGGGCCCGGACAAGTCCGAGATCGCATTGACCGGCGAGCCGGCCGGACAGTTCACTGAGTCGTACCAAAATCTCAAGCCGTTCGTGAAATGGTACGAATGGGGCGGCGCCAGCATCGAGCCGATCGTCACCCGCCCCGGACGGATAGGCGCCGACGAAAGCCCGCTAACAAAGGTCCTGACCGACGCCGTCCACGCCCCGCACCTGAAGCTTGAAGATGACGAGCTGCGACGACTGTATCTATGGCTCGACGGCAACGCCCCCTTCTACGGCACCTACGATACCGAAACCCGCCTGGCCCAAAAAACCGGCCGCTCAGTCCCACCCCCGGCTCTCCAGTAGCGTCAAAGTCCTTTGTGGCCAATGCCCCGCGATCTGTCGCCTCACCCGCACAAAATCCACGTGAACCCTGGCTGAAAAGCCTTTCAAACACCCCCCAACCGAAGCCTGCCCTGTGCGAGGTTAGACTATTTGCACGAACGGGTCAATTCTGCACAATCACTCGATACAGCCCGTGACCAGGAGTATGGCTTCCTGGCGGTCATTCAACGACAGAGAAGCTATTTCCTTCTTTACTTCGGCCAGTTCTTTCCGGGCCCGTTCTCTGGCTTGATGCAATTGGTCTATCTTCTTTTGGATATCTTCATCTTTCGAATTCTTATCTTCCAGAAGACCGACAAGCTCATCGGCGATTTTCTTACGTTCGATCACCACATCGGGAGCCGGTGCTTTCACGCGATCGGAGAAGCCCGAGTGCTTATTCCAATGAAAGCTCCCGTCGAACCCTAATCCACACCCGCGTGCGCCGCCCCATCTTTCCCTAAAAAGAAACCCAATAATATCAATTCTTGGACGGATCATTTCCCATTGTTGTTCGTTTATTCTCAGAAGTCGCATCCAGGTCTCTTTCCTTCTGATTCTGTGACCTTCCTCGGCCTCTCTTTCTCTTTGCTCGAAAAAGTTATCAATCGATTCGGTAATTGCTCTGGCTTTTTGCTCTCGGGTTAAACCCCGCAAACTCCTGGAATCAGGTCGCGTGGGCTGCGCAGGTGGCCGATTCGTGCGACGAGCGCGGCCCATGGTTTGAACCGTAAACACAGATACGCATAAACATGCTAATGTTAAGAGAAATGTCCTTTGAATATTCATCTTAAACACCTTTCAAATCATCAGAAACACAATTGATTAAGGAGTTCTTCGTCTCGTGCAGCGTTTCTGCCCATTTTTCATGAGACGAATCAAAGAAAACCGCTTAATACCAATGCAGCCTCCTCGCGCGTCGTCAGCAACTCACGTAACTCGTTTCGTACTTTGGACAATTCCGATTTCTTAAGCTCCGCCTCTTCGGCTCTTGCATTTCGTAGGGCATCCATTTTAACCCTGAATGCCTGCGGAGTTGTATTGCTTCTTTCCACAAGGGCAACAAGCTGCTCAGCGAGTTTTCGCGCCTCTGTCAACTCGTAGTCGGGCTTACCCTTCCACTGTATGCTCCACGGAAAAGTCTCAGCCCTCGCTCTTGTGCTAATTCGACTGCCTGATCTTTTTTCGCTTGGGCCGCCGGCGTGTGATAATTGCACGGCGGAGAATAGCTGTTTGCGAAGTTCTCGTATTCTTTCCAGCTTCGTTTTAATTAGCTTCCATTTCTCTTCGGTTGTTCCGATTGCGTACTTCTCATAGATGAAGTCTCTTCTCATTTTGATGGACATCTCATGTTTTTTTTCGCGACTGACCAGCCGACCGAGGCCCAGCTTTGCAAGCTTTTCATTGTATTGGTCGCGAGCCAATTTATACTGTCTGCTAAACTTGTCGCTCTCCCTTCGTCTTTGTTTTAATGCCCTGATTTTTTGCTCCCCGATCAAACCCCGCGTGCGCTCATCAAACTCTTTGCTCCACTTCATTTTTTCTGCTTCGATCTTCTGCGTACGCTCATTAAACTCTTCGCTCGCCTTCATCCTTTCTTTTACGATCATATCCCAATCCAACGTTTCTTTGGAATCCGTTGATTTCCGTGTTTGGTTCGGATCATCCGTCTCAGACTGCGTTCGCACTGCAAACAGCACCATCGGAAAGCATACGCCCAATAAAAGAACTATGCTTCGCTTAGCCATAGTATTCTCCCTTTAAAAGACCATTTGATACGTCAATATATTAGCATCTGCCCATTCTCCGTTCCAGGGTTAGAAAATCTGCTTTATGTAATAATGACGATCCTCAGAGCAGGATGTTACGAAAAAATCCGAAAATATTTTCGGATTTTGCAAAGGGTGTCAGCCACTGAATGAGCTTGCCCCTCAGGGGCAAAGCGAATGAAGTGGATGGGCAAAGCCGGACAAGTAGTGCAATTCAAGTTACAATTGCTGGCTGAATGGTGGTGATGGACAGACCAGAATTGACAAAGAGAACTGCCCCCGTTTTCAGAGGATATACCTCTGCGTTGAAATACCATCCACCCGTTCGACTTCGCTCTCCCTATGGGACGCCTTACGGCGAGGCCAGGCTTCGCTCACTACGTGCCCTAAGTGGCTGCCATCCGTCGAATCACTTAGTGGCCAACGCCTCGCGATCCACCGCCTGTCCCTCCGCAAAATCCACGTCTATCCTGTCTGAAAGATTTTTCAAGCGCCCCCCAGCCGAAGCCAGATGGTTATAAGAACTCAGAGTCACTCAAGAGGAAGATATGTCTGCTGTCCCTCGATACGAAGATCTTTATCATAGCTCCGGGAGTTTTGGCGGCATGTTTTTGTCTTCGTGGCCAAATGTTGCTTTTACCCTTTTTGAGGTTATGAAATATGGAATCCAAATACACGCCAGAAACACGGAATATAGAACTGGCTTAAGAAATGATTCGCCGCCCTGTGTTAACACCAGCACTGAAAGCCCTACGTTGGCCAAAATAAGCAACATGTACATTTGCGGAGCCTTCCGTTGTTTCTGGAAAAACAGCACTGCCACAATTAAACCGAAGCCCATGAGAATGAAGTTTTTTGCAATACCACAATGTACAGCATTGACATATTCCGGGGCGACCTGCGCCAAGGCCTTACTGTCTTTGAATATATGTACTGCTGCGCTGATTGGAGAAATAATCAGGCCGATCGCGGGCAGCAATAGCCAGCCGGCGATACCGCTGTTTGGATTGCGTCTTGTTGTCCATATGCCAAACGCTACAGCTAATGCGATCATAAGCAGAGGTATGATCTGGACTTGCGGAAACTGCCTTGGAACTCCCATATCTTGCGGTTCTGGTGTCGGCTCGGGGACTCCCATATCTTCTGTTTGTGGTTGCGGTTCCGGCACTCCCATATCCTGTGGTTCCGGTCGCGGCTGCGAGTCTTCTTCTCCCGTAGCCGTTACGGGTGAAGCAGATATCTCGGGAGTTGCCTCCGGCGATACTTCCGCTTGTCCAAGTGACACTGAGACTATTGATATCTGCAGAACTATGATACCAATCGTAATTCTATTCCATTTGCTCATCATGCACGTCATATCCTAACTGGCATTTCCCATTTACACGCTCAAAGAACATACATTGCTTCTTGTCCTACTTGTAGATTCGAAGTTGTTGAATTTAATCGGCCTATTCAAACTTCCTGATTAACGAATTCTGATCAATTGTATGGAATATTCGGGAGAGACTAACACTGCACTTTGGAATTCAGAATTCAAGGAGTATTCAGGGGACATCCGTGAGCAGGCTTTTCTCAAGACGTTCGCTGGATTTCTTCATGCGAATCCCAAATATCTGCTCAGCCATATACGCCGCGTACGGATAAGAATCCTACTCGGTTTTCGACAGATGGCAGCCACTGACCGAATGCAGTGAGCGAAGGCCGGCCTCGCCGTAAGGCGTCCAATAGGGAGAGCAACGTCGAACGGGTGGATGGTTTTGTCTGCGCGGAAATCCGGGTTATGATCCCGGCGAGGTGGTGAGCTTTGCGGCGAGGAATGGCGCCAGATTTGTGTTCTCGTTCTCGATCAGCGGTTCGATGTACTTGTTGAGTACGAACTCCGTCGAATCCGCCGCCGAGAGATTAATGCCGTTATTCAGGATGGCGACATAGTCGGCGAGGGCGTCGAGGTATTCTTTGGCAAGGGCGTATTCGGCATTGTTTTCGGCGCCATCTGCAATAGCGACGGTAATCATCGCCTCCTGCTCCTCTGTCAGCGGGACAACGCTCGATGCGTGCTCATTTATCACTCCCGATAAGGCTGCTATATGGACACCCGAGTAATCGCGAAGGATTGCGGCCGATCGCTTGAGCCCCGCACACGCGTCGCATGGCGGTATGCCTGCCGCCGAGGCCGGCGAGCCGGCGAACGAAATCTGAGTGGAGCTTGCGTTGATACCGAGCTCTTTGGCCGCCCATTTTGTCAATGCCGGGCAGCCCGAAACTTGCAGCTCCGGATCGTCGGGAATCGGCGCCGCGGCCAGCAGGGCCGCCTGCGCGGCGGGCGCTTTGCCGGACTCATCTTCGGTCTGGAAGCTCAGCTTGGCGTCTATTTGCCACAACTGCTGAAGGCTCTTTAGTTGTGAATCGGGTTCCGGATCGGGCTGCTGTCCGGGATTCGAGCCGCCGGTGCCAGGTTCGGCGGAAGGTTCGGGATCCACAGTTACTCCCATTTGGAGCATTTTGCCTGCGGCTAATTGCGTGGTGTTATGGAGCGTGATTTCGCCGGTCCCGCCTGCGGTAACATCGTCATCGAGTATTATCACTCCGTCAGCCCAGTAGTTATCGGTCTCGCCGCCCTCGTTACATCCGTTTTTCCAGGTCTCCTTGACCATAATCTCGATGTCGCCGTCAACGGTAGTCAATGTACTTTTGGCATGAACGGTTCCGCCGCCCCAGTATGTTTGCTCCAGAGCGGTTATCGTTATGTCGCCGCCCGCATTAGCGGCGTTATTAATGGTGATATCCCTGCCCTTTAGTTCGATGTCGCCGTTCGGCGCATCCAGCCCCTGGGTGATTAGATCGCCGAAGCCGAGAAAGTCGGTGTCCGCTGCTGCGTATATGCCGCCGTGGTCGGCTATGACATCACCGCCGAGTGTGATGTTATCACTGGCCGAAAGGACGGCATCGCCGGCGGTGCTATGGAGAATCATGTTCGGTGCGACCGTCAGGTGGTGATTCCGGTTTATCGAGCTGGCGGGGTCTCCGGCCCGGAGCTTCATGCCGCCTGCCGTGATGTTTCCGTTTACTGCGAGCGATGAGCTCGTATTGGACTGTTGGCCGGAATATGCCTCGACCATACCGGCTGCGGTGACGTCGCCAAGCTCTATGTCATCTCTGGCGATAGCCGCTACGTCCACGACGTTGGTAATGGCCTGGGAAAAGATATCACCGGCGGCAAGAACGAGTTTTGCAACCGGGCTGCGGTCTTCTCCGACCGTGCCGTTGTTCGTGACGCTGTCTTTGTAGCCGGAAATCAGGTCGGCGCCGACGTTAACGATTACGTTGCCGGAGCGCCGGCCGAGATGGAGCTTATCGCCGGCCGCCATTACCACCAGTCCGCCGGGACAGTGAATAGCACCGTTGTTAATGACGTTTTCGCCGACGAGATAGACGCTCTGTTCGGCATTAATTTCACCATTGTTGATCGTATCGCCGCGGCCGCCATTGAACAGCATCCTGTTGTTTTCATCGGCGATTACAGTACTAAAAGCGTCGTTTGTCATATTCAGGCCGGATGCGACCAATTGTGCGACGTTCACGGTTGATCCGGAGCCGAAGATAATTCCGGCCGGATTGACGATGAAAACCCGGCCGTTGGCATTGAGAGTCCCGTTGAATTGCGTTGGCACGCTCCCGGAGCTTATTCTGTTGAGCACGGCCGAGAAGCTGCTCAGGTTCGTGCCGTCGTATTGTTGAAACTTAACAGTCTGAGAACTGTTTGTATTGAAATTATTCCAGTTGATAATCGCGCCGTTTTGTGTGTCTATGACGGTGTGATCGCCCCATGTGGGCTCGCCGATAATACCCGAAGAGTTGACAATGTTGCCGGCCTCGAGAGCGAACACAGCCGGCATAAATGCATTCAGGGTGATCGCGCAAACCAGAAAATATACGATGCTCTTTCTGAAGTAGTTGCCGTTCGAGTTTTTCTTAAAAGCATGCATTGTGATTCGCCCTTCTCAATAATCGTGATTGTTTTTAGAAGCCCCTGACGCACCTTCCTTTTAAGCTTCGAGTTTCCGACAAGTGCCCCCGGACTGTCTTAATGTAAATGACTCTTCGACTTAGTCCATCGGCAAACACAATCGAAAATCTTTGGCGTTTTTATGGGACGAATACAGGGGCAAGCTTCACGTTACGTTAAGGTAAGACGATCCGTATGACCGCCTTGCATGTGCTGATAAGTTAGCTTTATGGATAAATACAATCCATATAGTCTTATAATAATCAGCTTGTCAGTTCCGGGGGAGCCGGCTCGGTAAATCCGTATCCATTTTGGCTCGTCTCACAAACACAAAGGCAGCCTCGGGATTTCAACGTCAAGCTGCAAGACGTCGGCGGTTGCGCCGCTTTGCGATTTGTACAGCCGGCATGTGCACGGCCGGCATCCAATGGCCATAATGTTTGGTTTTCAGTATTAATAACGCCCCCTTCAAAAGCCTTGGTTTTCCGGGACTATTGCCGATAGTCGTGAGACAAATTTTTTCAGCGAATCGTAAAAAAAAAAGGAAATTGCAGGTACATTTTGACCTGCGCTGATTCGTCGGGCATAGCGACAAGCTACGTCGAGTCCGACGCATCCGGGGATGGATAATTCTGTCGATTGGCTGTATAATGCGAGCCTTTGCCGGTTCAACAGAGTTGTGCACGAATGGTTTGGAGAAGATCGAATGAATCACGACGCGCCGCCGAACAGGACGCTTGCAGCTTTCATGTGGATTCTCGGGCTCTTTGTCTTTCTTGGGGGCAGCGGCGCCTGTGTCGCGGCGGCTCAGAAGCGGCCCAACATCCTTTTCATTATGTCCGACGACCATTGCGCGCGAGCCATTGGCGCCTACGGCCTTCGCCTGGCGAAGCTCAATCCGACGCCGAACCTCGATGCGCTCGCCCGCAAGGGCATGATGTTTGACAACGTCTTCTGCACGAATTCCATCTGCACGCCGAGCCGGGCAAGCATCATGACGGGTCAATACTCGCATCGCAACGGCGTCTATGACCTGTACGGTACGCTGCCGGGCGAGAAGAATTACCTGCCGCGGGAAATGAAGAAGGCCGGATACACCACCGCCGTCGTCGGCAAGTGGCACCTCAAGGATTCGCCGAAGTACTTCGACTACTTCTCGGTGATAGCCGGCCAGGGGCGGTACATGAATCCGGTGATGCACACCAGCGAGGGCGGCGCCATGCGGCGAGTTCGATTCGACAGCACGCTGACGCGGGATATCGAGGTGGTCGATACCGAGGGACATTCGTCCGATGTGCTTACGAATATTACTCTCGACTGGCTGGAGAACCGTCGCGATAAGAGCAAGCCGTTCTTTCTAATGCACCACTTCAAGGCGCCGCACGACATGTTTGTCTACGCCGAGCGATACGAGGACTATCTAAAAGACGCGCATATCCCCGAGCCGGTCAATCTTTACGATCAGCCCGGCCCGCATTTCGGCTCGATTGCGACGCGAGGAGAGAATGACTCGCTCGTCGGCGTCATAGGCTCGACGATTTCGCCCCAGCGGACGAAACGCAACCTGTCCCGGTACTACCGGCGGAAGATCAAGACTCTTACCGGCAGGGACGACCTCACCGACAGAGAAACTACGCACTACGCATATCAGTTATACGTCAAGGAGTACCTGCGCTGTGTCAAGGGGATCGACGACAATCTACAGCGCATCATCGACTACCTGAAAGATAACAATCTGCTGGAGAACACCGTCATCGTCTACACCAGCGATCAGGGCATGCTGCTCGGCGAGCACGACTACATCGACAAACGCTGGATGTACGAAGAGTCCATACGGATGCCCCTGATCGTGCACTATCCGGGGATGATTCGCGGCCGCGCCCGCTGCGACCGGCTCATCAACAATACGGATTTCGCCCCGACGTTGCTGGAGCTGGCCGGGGTGAAGCGGCCGGATTACATGCAGGGATGCAGTTTCGTCGGCGCCCTCAAAGGCGCCCCCGAGCCCGCCGATTGGCGCAAGGGGACATACTATCGCTACTGGATGCACATGGCGCACGGCCACAACAATCCGGGCCATTTCGGGATCCGCACGAAGCAGTACAAGTTGATCTTTTTCTACGGGACCGACTACACCGATACCCATAACAAAAAGCTCGTCACAAAGCACGGCGGCAACCGATTCTGGAAAAGCACCCCGGCCGCATGGGAATTCTACGATCTCACCGAAGATCCCCACGAAATGCACAATCGCTATCGCGACACAGAGTACCGGCAAATCATCCGGTCTCTCAAGGCGGAACTGAAAGAGCTTCGCAAAGAGATTGGGGACACCGATCAAGATCACCCAGGAATCCGCGAAATCATCAATGCCCATTGGGACGACTGACTCGACCCCGGTCTCCATCACACTTGCCGACAAATTCAGAATTTTTGTTCACGCCTGACTAAACGACACTTTGAAATTAATCCCACTTGTGGTATTGTTTATTTTCCGGTGTGCAGGAGTACCAATTATGACGTTAAACGGAAAACCACGGATAGAAGAGAACAAAATGATAACGCGACGAGAATTTGCAAAAGGCCTATGCGCCGGCGTGCTGGGCGGGGTGCTGGTTCCTTCTCCGGCGCAAGCCAATGCGGGATCCGACCTTACCGGCAGACCCAACATCATCATCATTTTTGTGGATGACCTTGCGAGGGGGGATGTTGGGGCGTATGGATGTCCGGATTTTGCGACCCCCAATATAGATTCGTTGGCGGCAACGGGTGTGAAACTGACAAACGCTTACACTATCAACGTCCCTTGCAGCCCGAGCCGGTGCGGACTCATGATGGGCATGTACACCCAGCGGTTCGGAAAATATAATCTTTCGCGTGGTGTGCCGATTCCGGACGATAAGCCGACCATGGCCGAAACGCTCTGTTCCGCCGGCTATGTGACCGGCTTTGTAGGAACGGAAAAGTGGGACATCGGAAGATGGGATCAGGGGGCGCTTGACCGCGGGTTCATGGAAATGGGCATGCATCCGCCGCGGGTCGAAGGCAAAGCATACTTCGGGGGCGGCTCCTCGTTTATTGGCGTGGACGGTTCGTATCTGACCGAGGTTGAAGGGCAGTATGTCGTCGAGTTTCTTGAGCGTCATGGAAAGACCAACCGCAGGCCGTTCTTCATGTACTTCACGCCGTTAGCCGTACACGTTCCCCACGGAGAAGTCCCGCTGAAGTATTTGAAGCGGCTCTATCCGCAACATGCCGGCGGAAAGTACTCGAGGCGACAGTATCTGCGTGCCAAACTTCTTGCGCTGGACGATCAGATAGGATTGATTTTGAAGAAGCTTCGTGAGCTGGGCATTGAAAAAGAGACGTTGATCATGTTCGGCAGCGACAACGGCGGAGATCCCGCGGCCGACTGCAGACCCGCCCCCTATCGCGGCGGCAAGAGAGGCGCAAACATGCAGTGGGAAGGCAATTTCCGAATGCCCACGATCCTGACATTCCCCGGTACATTGCCGGCGGGCAAGCAATACCACGGAATGGCAAGCACAATTGACTTTTACGCAACCGCTGCCGCAGCAGCCGGAGCTTCACTTCCCGAGCATTGCGAAGGTAAGGACCTGCTGCCGCTGCTGCTTGGAAGAACAAAACCGAATCCCGATGAGGCGCTGTTTTGGAACTCCCACCGAGTGCAGGCGGCACGGTGGAGACAGTGGAGACTCATGAAGTACGCCGACGAGGCTGACTGGCGCCTCTATGACATCAAGAATGACCCTGCCGAGAAAACCGACCTTTCGGCGGAACGCCCGGAGATAGCAAGAGAGTTGGACAGGCAGTACCATGCATGGCTGGAACAAATGCCGCAGCCGGTGGCGCCGGTCAAACCGCCTGAGAATATGCTTGCTCATACTCATAACGGTAATCATGCCCGGCGTCCCTTTGGACGCGGGTGGATGACCGTTGGCCGGTGGAACAAGATCAAGGATGATCCAACCCTCTGGAGTGAGATGGACGTGCGTCGCAAGATGCTGCAAGCGCAAAACAGGAAATGACCGTCACGGCGGCTGCCCCGGGGCATGTCAGGGCCGGACCATAGTGCGTCAGAACTACCTCAGGCAGTTGGGCGTCATCTGGAACATGTATCTGAACTACTACAACAATCGGTTTGCCGACGACTACCTTGATCACTTCAATTTAACAACAGGAGCCAGGCCATGAAATCAATCACATCAATAATCGCTGTTTTGCTCGTGTGCGGGACGTCATCCTTGACCAGCGGCGCAAGAGGAAGGGAGCCGAGTCCTGCTTCCATAGAAGAAGCCAGAAGTCACCGATTCGAGCCGGTCGTTCGGAAGATCGAAGGCTGGACCGTCCACGTCGATCCCCAGCTACTGGAAGGCGAGCACAGCGGCGCCGGCGAGCGCTGCCTGAAGATGCTGGCCAATCATCTCCAGCGCATTGCAATACTGGTTCCCGCCGAGCAACTTGAGAAAATGCGCAAACTCGAACTCTGGATCGAGCACTCCCACCCTCAACTCGGCGCCATGCAATATCACCCCAGTCCCAAATGGCTGACCGACCGGGGACACGACCGGCGTCTGGCGAAGAAGGTGCATATCACCCGCGCCGAGCAGCTTCTGTCCCGGCAGCAGATGCTAAAGCACCCGGCCGTGATTCTCCATGAGCTGGCCCATGCCTATCACGACCAGTTTCTAAGCTTCAACAACAAGCGTATCATCGAGGCCTACGACAAGGCCATGGCCGCGGGCCTCTACGACAAGGTCCTGCTGTACAACGGCAAAAAGGTGCGTCACTACGCCGCCAGCAATCACAAAGAATACTTTGCCGAGGGCACGGAGTCCTTCTTCTATCGCAATGATTTCTACCCTTTCGTGGCGGCGGAATTGAAAGAGCACGATCCCGTACTGTACGATCTGCTGGTCGATATCTGGGGGCCGTTGAAATAATTTGACCGGGGCATGCCGGTTGTGTATTATAATGCGGATGGATCACGGGCTTAATCGAAGGAAGAGATCCACAAAGACAGGTTATTTGGCCGTAAGGTGGTTGGGTTGTACTTAAATGATACAGGAGAATGAAATGTCTAAAGTGAAAGTCTTATTAGTAATGTCGGTTCTTTCGACAATCTTGACGATATCGACGCCGCTTGCAGCGGCCGAGTGGCCCTGCTGGCGGGGGCCAAACAGGGATGGAATAAGCCCGGATACGGGATTGCTAAAGCAGTGGCCCGAGGGCGGACCGAAGCTGCTGTGGAAGGTCGATGGATTGGGCAAGGGTTTCTCTACGGTCGCGGTGAGCGGAGGAACGATATATGTCACCGGCGATGTTGATGACTCGTTGACGCTGTTCGCTTTCGATATGAACGGTGGAGAAAAGTGGAAAGTTCCCGTAGACAAGACCTGGACAAAGAACCATCCCGGTACGAGATCTACGCCTACTATCGACGAGGGTCGTCTGTACCTGCTCAGCGGCCACGGCAAGGCGGTGTGTATGGATGCCGCAAGCGGGGACGTCAAATGGTCTAAAGAAATGAAGAGTTTCGGCGGCAAGAGCGGCGGCTGGGGCTATGCCGAGTCGATCCTGATTCATAACGACCTGGCGATTGTCAAGCCGGGCGGAAAGAGTTGCATTGTCGCTCTGAACAAAGTCACCGGGCAAACTGTCTGGCAGAGCAAGGATATCGACGCGGGCCCGGAATACGGCTCGTGTGTTGCATTTGACTGCGGCGGTGTCGACGTTATCGCCACGGGCACTAAAGCCGGCATTGTCGGAGTCTCGGCAAGGACCGGTGAGAAATTCTGGCTCAATGAATGGTGCAAAGGCAACACGGCCAACTGCCCCGATCCGCAATATTCGGACGGCTATCTGTTCTGGGCCAACGGCTACGGTAAAGGCGGGATATGCCTCAAGCTTACGCCCGCCGGCGGTAAAGTCAGAGCCGAAGAGGTATATACAACCAAAGATTTCGTCTGCCACCATGGGGGGTACGTCATTCTCGACGGCCACATCTACGGCAATCACAGCCGTGGCTGGACGTGTATGGAATTGAAGACCGGCAAAGTCAAATGGTATGAACCAGCGGTCGGCAAAGGTTCTGTGTGTTACGCCGACGGCATGCTTTACGTTTTCGGCGAGCGAGGCGGGAAAGCCGGCCTGATGGTATGTTCGCCCGATGCCGCCGAAGTCCGGGGCACGTTCAGCGTGGAAGGCTCCGGCCCGAGCTGGGCCCATCCTGTAGTAATCGGCGGCAGGCTCTATCTGAGGTACGACGACAACCTGTACTGCTTCGATGTCAAGGCCGGATAGAGGATTGCGACGAGGGGATTTTACCTATTTACTTCCAGCGGCAAAACGGGCAATGAAATCGACGCTTTTCCGGAGGATTTCTTCGTGTGTCCTCATGTGCAGAGGCAGGTTGACCACCTCGCGTGCGGCCTTTTCGGCTTCGGGGCACATTCCGATCTCGTAATCGTAAGATGCCAGAGGCGTCTCGATGGGGTGCAGGGGACATTCGAACCAGCTCCCAAGCTCGATTCCCTCTGCTGCGGCCTGCTCAAGCGCTTCGTCCTTCTTCGCGACTCTCACAGGATACCTGACCATTGCCGGCCGCATCTTGCCGCCGTCATAGCTTCTGCTCTCCAGGCCCTTTTCCTTTAGAAGCACGTCGTAGCGCAGCGCCATGCTCAGTCGATGGGCAATGTTGTGGTCTAACTTCCTTAGCTGTCTCAGCCCCGAACGGGCCTGCGCGGCGCTCATACTTTTGAAGAAATCATCGGCTTTGACCGGCTCGAATTCATTCGTACTCGAAGAGCCCACCACTGCGCCCTTTTTTGTGAGATACCTGAATAGCCTCTGCGCCAAAGCGGTCGTCCGCGGATAGATGAGCAATCTGTAGACCATCAACTGAGCACGGAGCATGAATACTTCTTTCGCGGAAGGCTCGCACATTTCATCCGCCGCAAGCGATTCGATCCGCCCGGCGAGATCGGCGTCGCCGGTTATCACCATTCCCCCCAGGCCGGTCGTGTAGGGTTTGTTCCATTGAAATGAAAAAAAAGCGGCCAGGCCGAACGTTCCAACCAGTTTGCGTTTGTACTTTGAGCCGAGAGCAAGGCAGCAATCCTCGATCAGGGGGATGTTTCTGCCGCCGGCGATGCTCATGATCGCGTCGATGTCACACGGATAGCCATAGGTGTGCTGTGCAATGATGACCTTCGTTTTGTCCGTGATCTTGTCCTGAAGCAGATTCACGTTCATGTTGAACGTATCGGGCTCGATATCTACGTAAACCGGCCTGGCGCCGACGTACTTGATCGGATTGACGTTCATCACGCACGTATAACCCGGCAGGACGACTTCGTCGCCGTCTCCGACGTCGAGCGCCCGCAGCAGTGCATACAATCCGACCCTGCCCTTCCAGAACGCAAAGGCCCGCTCGGCCCCGAAATAACGGGCGAACTGGCGTTGATATTTTCCGACTATTTCGTTCATCTCTGTTTCTCTACCGTGACATTTGAATTTGCTCGGACCTTTTCATGCGGCGACCTCTGAGTACGCAAAACCTGAGGATGCCCGAAAGCGAGCCCAATCCATAAGCAAAATGCAGTATACCAAAAATCAACGGCGACGTGGGGACATATTTCCAGCCGGACCTGCGTCCGACGTCGAAAGCCCCAACCGCCAGCGCCAGCAGGTACAGTCCCGCTTCAACCGCCAATAGAATCCGGGCGGGCTGCCAAAACAAGCCGGCCAATCCCAACAAGAGCAACGACAATACCAGCAGCAGCGGCGCCAATTGCCTTAAGGCGGCGGGCCTCTTGTGCTTCTGCAAAGTCCTTATACGCCAGAAGCCGTACTGAAAATACTGCATCCAGAGTTTGCCGAGTGACGCCCGCGAGAAGTAGGTGCTCCGTATGGATTTCGACATCCATATCTTCCCGCCGGCCAGGATGATTCTCAGGTTGAATTCATCGTCCTGGTTGCGGACCAGCTCCTCATCGAAGCAGCCGATCTTGTCCGGCACCCACCTGTGGTGCGCGCCGAAGGCAAGCGTATCGACCCAGCCTTCGTAATCGCCGAGTCTGAATCGCGCGTTGCCGACCCCGACCGGCGACCGCATCGCCGAGGCAATCGCGCGGCCAATGTAGCTGTCCGCGACCGTCTCGATACGACCGCCTGCGACCCAGGCTTCCGGATGCTCTTGCAGGCACTCGACCGACCTGGTGACAAAATCCCGCGGAATCTCCGCATGACCGTCTACTCGAATGAACACGTCTCCGCGTGCTGCCTTGAGGCCGATGTTCATTGCCGTCGGCACGATTTGCTGCGGATTTTCCAGTATCTTCACTCGATCATCTTCTTGCGACAACTTCTCGACAACTTCCCGCGTGCCGTCATCGCTCATTCCATCGGCCACAATAATTTCCATCCTTTCGGCTGGATAGTCGTTGGCCAATACGCTCGTGATCGCCCGCTCGATAAAATCGCACTCGTTGCGAACGGGCATGATGACACTGACAAACGGGGTGTCTTCAGGCATTTGTCACGGCCTCCATCAGAACGTTCTCAAGACGGTCGGCAAGTTTGCTTCGATCAAACTCGCGCTCGGCAAGCGCGCGAGCGTTCTTGCCCATGCGGCGGCACAGTTCGGGATCGCCCGCTAATTCTTCAAGCGCATCGGCCATTGTCTCAGGTCGATGCGGATCGAGACTTCTGCCGCAGTCGTTCTTCTCGATTGTCTCGCCGAGCCAGCCGGGGACGTTTATCAGCACGGGTTTTCCCGCCGCCAGAGCATCGAACATCTTGTTGGGCGACCACGTCTGCTCCTTAGAAGCCCGGTAGATCGTCATGCAGGCATCGCAGCCGGCTACGATTGCGGCTACTTCGGCCTTGTCGGAAACCAAGTCGCTGAAAATCACGTTGTTCAAACCGTATGCTCGCACCATATCTTCCAGCTCCGATCGCTTGCCTCCGCCGCCATGCAGCACGAGAGCAATGCCGACCCTGCACCGCTCAGTTAGTATGATAGCAGCTTTGATCGCGTAGTCAAGCCCGTTTGCCATGCCCATCGCGCCGAAGTATATCGCCGCGAACCTGTCGCCCAAGCCGAGGCGTTCGCGCTGCGCCGAGCCGTCCAGGTCGGGTCTGAAGAGATCGAGATCGCTCCCGTTAGGAATCACCGTCACCTTCTCGCCCGGCACACCCGCTCGAACGATTCCGTCTTTCATGCCGGGCGAAAGCGCGACGATGTGCTTCGCTCCGGCATAGATCTTCTTCGCCATTCGTCGCAACCACCATATACCGGCGGGATTTCTCAGCGCTCCGACGTTGACAAGCGCCTCGGGCCAGAGATCGCGAACCTCGAAGACGAACGGCACATCAAAATGCCGGCTTAACGAAAGACCGGCAAGCCCGACTGTCAACGGAGTGTGCGTGGCGAAGACGACGTCAGGCTTTGGTATTTTCTTGCCGATCCGACCGGCCAACCGTGCAAACTGATAAAACTTCAGCATGCGCCGCCGGCCGCTCATGCCTGTGCCGAGTTGTGGATCGTTATACGCCGCGGCTATCGCGACCACGTTAATTCCATCGGCCTCGAACTCGGCATATTGCTGCCCTTTAGATACGGCAAACTCCCGATTCGCCAGGCCCGACGTCACCATCGTCACACGGTGTCCCTTGCCGACGAGCCGCCGGGCGAATTCATAAGAGCGCGTCCCGGTGGTTCCCTTGCGAGTCGCGAAGTATTGGTGCAAATAGAGAATGTGCATTATTATCAGGGCTTGTCGGATTTCGGCAGCTTCCACAGGTCCGGCATGGTTTTGGCTTTGCCCTTGAACAGAAAAGGCCACTGGTAGTACCAGTCCTGCCGAGCCTGGAGCAGCAGAAGTGACGGATCGCAGGCAAAACATCCAAGATCAGGGGCTTTTCCCTTCGGCAACGGACGGTTGAAAAAGTCTCGTTCGGGGGCATACTCGGCCGAACCTTTTCCGACGGCGGGGCTGGTCTTCGTCAGGTAGAAGGTGCCTTTCCTGGCGTCGAGAAACATCGGATCTACCGATACGCAATGAGAACCGGCTCCTGTGAATCGCGGCCGGCAGAGATTGTAGTCGATCGTGAGCCTGCCCTTGCGGGAGTAGCCGCCGTCAAGATTCTCAATAGGCTCGGCTCTCTCGAATCTCCAGCTCGTGTTGTCCACGATAATATTGTTGGCGATTATTTCATCCCGGCCGTTCTTGACGGCGATGCCGTTGCCGTTGAGGACGATTGTGTTGTTGACGATTCTGTTCGAGCCTACTTTTGGTTTCGAATACAGGCAGATGCCCCAGCGCTCGTTACCGTGGATGAGATTGTTCTCGATTTTGCTGTTGGCTATCGCCGGGTACAGGTGCAGGCCCCAGCCCGAGTTGTACCTGACGATGTTGTTGCGGATGGTCAGCTTGTCGCCATCGGCGTAAATTCCGTGGCAAAACTGCACGTGCTCGCCGTTATATTCGACGAGATTATTCTCTATGACCGCGCCGAGGACGCCGTGGGCCTCTATGCCCTGGAGGGCGTTGTTGTGAATGCGGCAGTTTCGTATCACGGTGTAATCGGCGTCCGTTTTGATGCCGGTGTAACGCGCGCCGCTGCTCTCGAAACCGTCTATGATTACCCAGTCGCAGCCGGCCTTGACGTAAATATTATGGACGGCAGAGCCGTGAAGGACCGCTTCGTATTTGCGCTGCGATCTCAGAACGGTTGGCCTCTGCGCCGAACCGGCGTGTTTCGCAGTCAGCGTGATCTGCGTCCCTGCGTAGACGCCGGGCTTGAATATGAAAATATCCCCGCCGCTCGAATTTTTCAGAGCCGTCTCGACAGACGGGAATGGATTTGTCTGCGAGCCTGTGCCCGACGTCCACCCCTCGGGGGAAATCCAGTAAGTCGCCGCGAACAGGTCATGACAGCCAAAGAGCAAAATGATTATGGTCGTCGCCTTTTTCAACATGTTTTATCTCCGCTTTGCAATGAGCTCCTCGTAGATGTCTTTGAGGCGTTTCATATTTTTTGTTCTGTCCGCCGATTCGACGACCTTTTCTCGATTGCGCTCGACGGCATCGGCTGCCATTTGTGGATTGTCACAGAAATTGACAATGCACTCGGCAAGGTCGTTCGATTCGCCGACTTTGTGCAGCAGGCCGTCAGCGCCGTGCTCGAGCCACGTCGAGTTCGCTTTGATGCCCGAGACAATCGGAAACAGGCCGGTGGCCATAGCTTCCAGCAGAGACAGGCTCGCCCCGTCCCACAGCGATGCCGATAGATAGACGTCCTGTCGGCTCAGCAATTCCGGCAGATCGCCATTTTTGAGTTTGCCGGCGAATTTCACACAATCGTTCAATCCAATATCGTTGACGTGCTTTGTAAGTTCATCGAGTAATGATCCGCAGCCCGCGAAAGTCATCTCAAACTTGATCTGCTTTTCCTTGAGCGCAGCGAGTGCGTCGATGATTGTATGATGATCGAACACCGATTCCAGGCGGCGCGTGCAAATCAGCCTAAGCGGCCGGGATTTTTCGAACTGAGGCCGCTGCGACAATGCGAACCTCTCAGTGTCGATCCCGAGTGTGAGCGTTCTGATTTTGTTCGGCTCGATCCCGAGACTCTCGACCATATCCGCCAGGTCCGGCGAGACTGTATTAACACAATCCGAGAACTCGAATATCCTCCTGAGCAGAGGTCTCCATATTCGGGACTTCATCCCGACCGTAAGATCGCTTCCGTGCGCGGTGACGACAGTAGGGTGAAAGCCGCAGACCAGCGCGGTCAGCCCGCAACTGGTGACGTAGTGGGCGTGCACGACGTCGGGCTTGATTTTCTTAATCAACCTGCGCGCCCGCGACATGCTGATCGGGTATTTCCACTTGCCTTTGCTCTCGGAATATGTCTTTCCGAGTCCGACGTTGTAAGTCGGCACCCCTCGATCGGGTCCGGGTGACATAGAGACAAAATGCACCTCGTGCCCGGCGTCCCTGAAATAGTCAAGGTAAGGCCCGACGTGGTTGAATGTCCCCAGAGAGATAAAGCAGATTCGCATTGTTGACTCTGGTAGGGTGTGCACCGCACACCATTACTTGATCTGGAAGCGCACGCCACTAATCGGACAGCACTTCACGATATGCCTGCACGGTCTTCTCGCAGACTGCCGAAGCCCTGAACCTTGCGGCGGCGGATTTTTTTGCCTGCCTCCCCATGTCTTTGGCAAGCTTCGGGTTGGATATTATCTTCGATACGGCCTCGGCTATGCCGCCTGTATCATGAGGATCGACCAGCAGTCCTATTTTGCTGTCACTGACCATCTCTGGAATCCCGCCGACTCTGGCGGCCACGACGGGAACGCCCGCCGCCATCGCCTCGGCGATGTTCAGCGGAGCATTTTCCTGAAACGACGGCACGACCAGGCAGTTTGCCGTGGACAACTCGAACTGAACGTCTTCAATGCTGATATTGCCGAGGAAACTCACTTTGTCATGAACGCCGTCTGTCTCCGCCTGCCGTCTGCAATCCTCGAGATAGGCGGATTCGGCGGCGCCTGCGATCCTCAGTCGTGCATCAGGAAAGTTCTCAGCGATCAGAGCGAACGCCTTTATCATGCCCAGCACGTTCTTTAGCGGCCGGACTCTGCAGCAGCAGAAAATCCTTCCCGGCTCACATTTCCGCTTGATATCAAAGAACGAGTCGGCAACGGGATTTTCGATTAGCCGGCTCTTGCGTATACTGTTTCGGGCAGGCAGAAACTTCCTCACATAGTCGCTTATCAGGATAACGTGCCGAAGCCTGCGGCGTCCGTATCCTTCGGTCAGCTTCAAGAGCAGTTGCTTTGGCCGGCGAAGGATGCCCCGCCTGTAATCCCAGATCGCGTCTCTTTCGGCGATGCCGTGTATCGTAAGGATGCTCGGCTTCTCGCAACCGGCCGCTAAAAACGTAAGGCCCTGAAAGTGCACGAGGTCCGGTTTCAATTCTCTTAACAGGGACGAGAGCTGCCTCTTGCCCGCAACAATATCGTAAAGCGTTCCCGGCAGGAAGCTCCAGAGTCCCCTCTTGCCCAGCCTGTAGACATTGAAGGCTCCCCATCCCTCGCAGGTAGTCTCGCCGTCGTCGCCTCTCGGAGCAACGACGGTCAACTTGACGCTCGCGTGCTTGCAGAGTTCGTCGGCGAGATATTTCGCCACCCCGGCAACACCGCCGTCGATGCTGTCGGGCTCTTTCGGAAATACTGTCACCATTACTACGTGCATCATAAAGTCTCACTCAGGCAAATTGTCCTCCACAGGACACCTTGCTGTGCTGCAGCACGAAATCTTCCTCATACTCTTGCCGGGCGTCCTGCTCCTGCGGCGCCTCTTCGAAAAACCAGGACATTCTCTCGCTCGCCAAAACAAACGCAAGGAATACCCAATAGTGTTTCTGATACAACTGACCAACGTTCAATCCCATTATCAGAAGGTACGTTAGTATAGCTCTTGCGTACAGTTTTTCCAGCCCGAGCGGGATGCGTTTGACGGTCAGCATTATTATAACTATGAACGCTGCGAGGAGAATCCCTGCGGGTATTCCATAAAGCCCGAGCGCCAGGAAGAAGTCGTTATGCGGCAGAATCCGTAGCCCGCTCTCCTGGAACCATCCGTAGTAACTTGTGCCCAGAGGCTTTCTTACGGCCGCATCGACAGCTTTCTTTATCGGCATCATCCGGTAGCTGATCGCCTCTTCGGCCTGGTTAATATCCGTCAATCGCGTCGCAACCGGCGCTTCCAGGCCCCTTCTTCTTACCACCAGTCCGGCAGAGACCGAAGCGGCCACGATGACGGCAAACATCATGGCCGCCAGGGCCGGCTTGCGAACTACCTGCCTTATAAATAATAACGGTGACAGCATGGTAAACGCCAGCGCGATCAGGGCGCCGCGCGAGCCGATCCTGAGCAGCATTATCGGCAGAAACAGGATCGCAACAAGGTATAACAAGCGCCAGAACAGGCTCTTATCGCGGGCGAACAGATATATCGCAGTTAGAAACGCAATGGCCGCCAGTGACGCGAGCATATTCGCATCGGTCGCCTCGCCGAGCGTGGCTGCATACCTTTGCTCGGGCGAGTCCTCCATAGCTCTTATGGCAGAGCCGGTTATGAAGGTCAGCGCGATGGTTCCCAGTGTCCCCGCTACGTATGCTCTCGAAGCCCAGCGGAATGCCTTTTCGCCGTTTGTCTGGAGTATCCAGTAGACTATGAAGATGAGGGCCAGAAGCTGAACCTGTGTGAAAGCGCGGATCAGCTCATAGCCGAGATACGGCCCCGCCAGAGAAGCCAGGCAGACCCAGAGCGTGTACCCAACCATTACCCACAGAGCTTTGTTGGCAACGCGCAGCGGCGGGCGGGTTATAAGCACGTTCAATGCAAATCCGACCGCCACGGCCAGACCGACGCCGCGATCGAGACTGAACGCTTCTCGAAAACCGACGCCGGCGCCCGTAGGCAACACCAGCATCAGCATGCACAGCCCGAACGTGGGCTTGATGACCATGCCGATGAAAGTCGGCACGGCGATTATCACCGCACCGGCGACTGTATTATTGGCCAGAAAGATAACGGCGAATCCAATCAGACAGACCACGATCCAAATAACAAACAGCAAGCCGTTTATCACCGGAGGCAGATGGATGTCGGAAGTCCGTTCGGCTTGTTCATCGAGCAATTCACCGTCGTAGAATTCATCCAGATATTCATATTCATCATACATATTGAACTCCGGTTATCATGCCTGTCGCTT
>Ga0180432_10002487_pt1 | contig 27545 bp, 22 predicted proteins | sample SS_ome_10_FD_132414 | JGI IMG/M metagenome (GOLD analysis project Ga0180432, IMG submission 132414) | Hypersaline lake sediment archaeal communities from the Salton Sea, California, USA - SS_1_MS_2 metaG | ecosystem: Environmental > Aquatic > Non-marine Saline and Alkaline > Hypersaline >... | reverse complement strand
TGGCGTTTGACACGTTCAGTCTGTAGGGAACGCCCTCTGTGGCGTTCCGGGAAGCAGCAACGAGCGTGTTTTCCGGGTTTCGGAACGCCACAGAGGGCGTTCCCTACAAAAAGTCACAGCCCCGGCGGTCGCGGCTTTATGAGGGAAATGCCGACGTTTTTTATGAGCGGCCCCGGAATCAACGATTGGATTCTTGGCGTGCGCGGGATTATACTGGTTCTTGTAGTTCGTAGTCTCCAGCAGGTAACCCCCGCATGCCATGCGGGTGCTTTGTGAAAACCCCGCGACCAACTACATGCCCGACACTGCCGATCAAAAGGTGACGGTTGAAACGCAGCCGCCGGCCTCGCTGCGATGGCGGAGCTGGCCGGTCCGGGACAATGCCTTGCGATCGTCGGCGGTGGCGGCCGGGCTTCTGGTTGCCGCCCTGGTGGTCTACGTGCTCACCGGGCGGCTGCTCCTGGTGCTGTTGGCGCTGGCGGTCATGGTTTCGGCCCTGTGGCGGTTTTTTCTGCCCGTCGAGTTTGAACTCGGCGAGACGGGTATCGGCCAGAACGTATTCGGGCGTCGTCGGCACATCCCATGGGGTGCGATCCGGCACTACGAAATCTGCGATGCCGGGGTTCTGTTGCTGCCCAAGGCGGAGGGTTCGCTGACCCCGTTGCAGGGCCTCTATCTGCCGTGGGCGGATCACCGCGACGAGGTCATTCTCCGAGTCCGCTACTATGTCACCCCGCAGCAAAACGAACTTCGTTCGCCCCAGCGGATGAAAACATAGGAGGTCTTCCCCAAAACGTCCCGGCGCGATACGCTACGTACTTCTTTCCCGGTGGAAAGCAAATACCGCCACGGCGCGACCGCCGGTCGCGGCTTTATGGAACCCGTAGACGCGAACTTCCCACAACGACAGGCTGTCCAAGAAATACTGTCCTCTGCCGGCTGTCCGCTATCCACTTTGCCAAATCATGCTCGATCGCAAATTCATCCTCGAAAACGTCGAACCGGTCAAACAGAACTGCGCGAACCGTGGTCTGACGGTTGACGTGGACCGGTTTGTCGAGTTGGAAACAAAGCGCAAGACGATGCAGGCCGAGATCGAGCAGCTCAACCGCCGGGCCAATGAGGTCTCCAAATCGATCGGCCAGGCCAAAGACCCAAAGGAACGCGAGACACGAAAAGAAGAGGGCCGCAAAATCCGCGAGCAAGTCGCCGCGATGAAGACCGAACTCGACGAGCTGACGGCCGAGCTGGACGTAATCCACAAAGCCATTCCGAACATGGCCCACCCGGACGCCCCGATCGGCGCTGATGACAAGGCGAATCTCGAACTCTTCCGGGGTAAGACGCCCGTGCCGGAGTTCGACTTCGAGCCACTCGATCACGTCGATCTGGCCGAGAAGCTCGATCTGATCGACTTCGAGGGGGGCGCGCGGGTGGCCGGCCACGGGTTCTACTTCCTCAAGAACGAACTCGTGCTGCTGGAGCTGGCGCTTCAGCGCTATGCCCTGGACGTGCTGATGGGCGAGGGCTTCGTGCCGATGACGACGCCGGACCTGGCGGGCAACGAAATCCTCGAAGGGATCGGCTTCCAGCCCCGCGGCCCGGAAACGCAGATCTACAGCATCGAGAACACCGATCTGAGCCTCATCGCAACTGCCGAGGTCACCCTCGGTGGGCTGATGTCGGGCCAGACCGTCCACGCCGAGCAACTGCCCTTGAAGTCCTGCGGCATCAGCCACTGTTTCCGCACCGAGGCCGGCGCCCACGGCCGGGCGACCCGCGGGCTGTTCCGCGTCCACCAATTTACCAAGATCGAGATGTTCGCCTACACCTTGCCGGACGAGAGCGACGCGATGCTCGATTATCTCCGTGACCTGGAGTGCCGGCTGTTCGACGGGCTGGGCGTGCCGTATCGCGTGGTCGACACGGCCACCGGCGACCTCGGCGCCCCGGCCTACCGCAAGTTCGATCTCGAGGCCTGGATGCCCGGCCGAGGCGAGTGGGGTGAAATCACCAGCACCAGCAACTGCACCGACTACCAGGCGCGGCGCCTGAACATCCGCTACAAGGTCAAAGGCGAAAAGGGAACCCGCTTCGTCCACACGCTGAACGGCACCGCCGTGGCCGTCAGCCGGGCGGCCATCGCGATCCTCGAAGACCACCAGCAGGCCGACGGCTCGATCGTCATCCCCGAGGCCCTCCGGCCACTGGTCGGAAAGGATCGCATCGGCCCGGCGTAGCTCATAAAGCCGCGACCGCCGGTCGCGCCAAACATAAAGCCGCGACCGCCGGTCGCGCCCACCGTTACCGGAAACCACAGCCACCCCAAGGAAAAACCGATGCGAACGACCATTGCTTTGCTCACGCTGTTGATTTCCACCGGCACGGTGTTCGGCGAGGAGAAACCCTTGAAAGTCCTCTTTCTCGGCAACAGCTACACCTACGGCAACGATCTGCCGGGGATGATCGCCGCGATGGCCGACGCGGCCGGGGGGCGGAAAATCGAAACCGACCGGATCACCCCCGGCGGGTGTACGTTCCAGAGGCATGTCGAGGGCAAAAAGGCCCTTGCGAAGATCCGGGAGAAGCCGTGGGACGCCGTCGTGCTCCAGGAACAGAGCATGATGCCGTGCGTCGATCCGAAGCGCATGCACAAGTACGCCCGGCTGCTGCACGCCGAGATCGACAAGCGCGGGGCCAGAACCGTCTTCTTCCTGACCTGGGCACGCCAACACAAGCCGGAGATGCAAAACGGGCTGAACAAGGCGTATTTCACGATCGCCAAGGAACTCGGCGCCGAGGTGGCCCCGGTCGGCATGGCCTGGAAAAACGCGTTTGCGGCCGATCCGAAGCTCGTCCTGCACCGCAACGACAAGAGCCACCCCAACCCGGCCGGCACCTATCTGGCCGCCTGCGTCTTCTACGCAACGCTCCTGGACAAAAACCCCGTCGGCCTCCCGGCGGAAATCAAGCGGGGAAACAAGACACTCGTGAAGCTCGACCCAAAACTCGCCCGGAAGTTGCAAGAAATCGCGTGGAAAACCGTGCAGGACGTCAATAGAAGCAAGGCGGTATCGCAATAGCCGGGGTGCCGGGGTGCCATGCCCACGCTTGCCGTGGGTGCCATGCCCACGCTCGCCGTGGGCATGTGGGGAAGGCACTTGTGGACTCCGCAAGCATGGCCACGCAAGCGTAGACCATGGCACCCGACTACCCGCCACCCGACTATCCGCAGTCACGCGTCTGCAAGCACGTTTGCCGCTTCCTCGCACAGCCGCTTCGCGTCCTCTTCGCTCTTCGCTTCTGCAACCGCCCGGATGATCGGTTCGGTGTTGCTGGGGCGAACCAAAAGCCACCGGTCGGGCCAGTCGAGCCGCAGGCCGTCGAGGCGGTCGGGCGTTGCATCGGTAAAATGCCTTTCCAAGGCGTCAATCGCCGCCGCGATCTTCTGGCGATCCAGCGCAATCTTCGTCTTGACGATTTCGTAACGCGGCAACTCGTCGGCCAGCTTGGCGACGGTCGTCTCGCGGGCGGCCATCGCGTCGAGAATTCGGGCCATGCCGACGAAGCTGTCGCGGACGAACCCTACCTGCGGGTCGATCGGCCCGCCGTTCCCCTCGCCGCCGAAGACCGCGCCGCAGGCGAGCATGGCGTCGACGACGTGCGCTTCGCCCACCGCCGAGCGGTGAAACGGTACCTCGTACTTCTCGGCCAGGTCCTGCGTCATCCGGCTGCTCGAGCAGTTGGTCACGATCGGGCCTTTCTGCTGCCGCAAAACGTGATCGACGCAGATGGCCAGCGTGTACTCCTCGCCCAGGTAACGCCCGGTGCGGTCGATCACCGCGAGCCTGTCGGCGTCGGGGTCCTGGCAGAAGCCCACCTCGGCCTCGATCTTCGGCACGGCCGAACAGACGCCTTCGAGGTTTTTTGGGGTCGGCTCCGGCGGATGGATGAACCGTCCGTTGGGCTCCTCGCCGAGCACGGTCACGTTGCAGCCGAGCTGTTCGAGCAGCCGCCGTCCCAACACGGCCCCGGCCCCGTGGTTGGCGTCGAGCAGGACCTTTAACTTCCGCTTGCGAATCCGTCCGGGATCGACGGTGGCCAGCACGGCCTCTAAATGGTCGGCAATCGAATCGGTACACTCGTAGGGCGAGCCGAGCAGTTCTTGGGTAACCCAATCGATCCGGCCGGTGTTGTAGCGATCGAGGACCTCCTTGCCGGGCCCGGCGGGAATCACGCGGCCCTCGTGCGAAAACAGCTTCAGCCCGTTGTACTCGATCGGGTTGTGGCTGGCCGAGATCTGAATTCCGCCGGCGGCCTCGATCTCGCGGATCAGAATGCCCGTGGTCGGGGTGGCGGCCACGTCGGCGTCGAACGTATCGCGCCCGACGGCCAACAGCGCGGCTTCAATCGCCCCAATGAGCATCTCTCCCGACGCCCGGCCGTCGCGCGAGAGCACAAGCGCCCCCTCCGGCGCCAGTGCCGAAAAGGCCGTCGCATAGCGTACCGCCACCTCCGGGGTCAAGGTCTCGCCGACAACCCCCCGCATTCCCGATACACTAATGATCAACTCGCTCACGGCACACTCCTTTGCCAACAGTTGCGCTCCACTCCGGTTGCCAATCTTCGCTCATTTCGCTGGAATATCCGTATTGTAGCTGAATCGGGAAGATTTCCACCAGGCTTTGTCTCAAAACCCGTACGTCCCGCAAGACAGAGCCTAGCCAAACGGGGGGCGGGAAGATACAATCAAGGCTGACGAGGGTCCGGGACCGTCGCGGCCATCTCGCCAACCGGAACCGGCCGGTTCACAGTCACCGACAGAGCGTTTCCCATGCCTCAACTTCTCGCACTCGAATGGGACGGCACGGAAGTCCGCCTGGCGGCTGCCGCCTTGCACGGCAATCGGGCGGTGATCGAGCAGGCGTTCTCCGTCTCGCTCGAACCGCCGGAGCCGGAAGGCGACCAGATCGAGGTGGGCGCGCGGATCGCCGCCGCACTGGGCGCCCAGGGAATCGGCCGGGGCGACGTCCTCCTCTCGGTGGGGCGGGCGAGCATCGAGCTAAGGCAACTCTCGCTCCCCCCCGCCCCCGACGAAGAGTTGCCCGAGATGGTCCGATTCCAGGCGATGCGCGAGTTCAACGAGTTGGACGAGAACTGGCTGCTCGACTTCGTCCCGCTCGACGAGCAGGAAGACGGCCCGCGAAACGTCCTGGCCGCTGCGGTCGATTCGCAGTTGCTCGACGGGATTCAGGCAACGTGCCAGCGGGCCGGCCTGAAGCCGAAGCGATTGATCCTGCGGCCCTGCGCCGCCGCGTCGCTGTTCGAGCGCGCCCGGCCCGAGGCGGCAACCAGGCTGACCCTGCTGGTCGATCTGCTCTCCGACGAGGCCGACCTGACCGTGATCGACCGCGGTAACGTGGTTTTCCTGCGGACCACCCGCCTCGGCGGCGACCCGATCGAGGGCGGCGAACAGGCGACGGCTCTGCTGGGCGAACTCCGCCGCACTGTCGCCGCCGCGCAAAACCAGCTCGGTGGGCGGCGCGTCGAGGTAATCGTGCTCTGCGGGGCCGGTGACAAACACGCCGCATTGGCCCGATCCGTCGAAGACCGGCTCTCGCTGCCGACGGAGTTGTTCGATCCGTTCGACGGGCTGAACCTCGCCCGGCGGTTGCGGAACCGGTTGCCCGAAAATCCAGGCCGTTTCGCGTCGCTTCTGGGAATGTTGCTGTGCGAGCTGGAGAACCGGCCGCACGCGATCGATTTCCTGCACCCCCGCCGCCGGCCGAAGCCGCCGAGCCGGCCCTACCGCTACGTGATTCCCGTCGCCGTTGTGCTCTTGCTGATTGCCATGTTCCTCGTGCAAGGGCACATCCGGAAGGCCAGACTGGCCGACGAGGTCGACCAGCTTAAAACGCAGTCCGAGCAGTGGGATGTGGCAATCGGCAAGGCGGAAAAACTGTACGCAAACGTCGCTGAAATCGAAAAGTGGACGACCGGCGACGTCGTCTGGCTCGACGAGCTTCGCGAGCTGTCCCGGGAATTCCCGCCGGCCAAGGAGGCCGTCCTGACCGGCCTGACCGTCCGCTCCACCCGAACCGGCGGCGAAATAAAGATCGAAGGACTCGCGGACGGCACTTCCACACTCCAGGTAATTGAACGGGACCTGCGCGATCCGGCCCATCGCGTCGACGGCAAAGGCAGCCGGGAAGATCGTTCGAACAAACGCTACCCCTGGCGTTTCGAAACCTCCTTGTCGATCGAAAAGGAGGAGAAGTGATGGCGCTTGCGAAGCGGGAAAAGGTCCTGGCGGCAATCACCGGCGCACTCGTGTTGGTGTCGGTGATCTACCTGCTCGTCGCCGGCGTCGGATCGCACGGTAACCTCCGCGCCGACCGCGAAAAGCTCGCCAACGACATCGAAGATAAAAAAGAGAAAGCGTGCAAAGCAATCGGCCTGCTCGCCCGGTGGAAAAACGATCCGAGCATCAAGGCAGAGACGATGGACCTGGCCCTGTTTCGCCGCCATATCCGCAAAACGGCCGACCGGCTCGCCGCCTGGGAGGCACAAGCGCTCCCTTCCGACAAGGACGAAGCCCGGTTGCTCTACCGGTCGTGGTTGCGGGAAACGGTAGACCGGGCCGAATTCCGCGGCGTGAAGTTCGATCCGGGCGAATCCCGCACACAGCGCGACATCTACACCGTCTTTCCCGTGACCGTCCACTGCCGGGCAACGCTCGAGCAGTTGACCCGGTTCCTCTATGATTTCTACTCGGCCGGCCATCTCCATAGAATCTCGCTGCTGACGATCAAGCCCGACCAGGGCGATCTCGATTTGAGCATCTCGATCGAGGGGCTTTCCCTGCCGGGGGCGGACCGCAAGGACAAGCTGAACGCCGGACCGGCCGGGCGGCTGGCATTCGAGGAATTCTCCGATTACCGCGACGCGATCGTGGAGCGGAACCTCTTCGCCGCGTACGTTCCGCCGCGACCCGTGGTCAAGAGGCGGCCCCGCGAGAGCCGGCCGCCCCCGCCGCCCCCACCCCCGCGCCCGCCCGCGTTCGACCACACCAAGTACACCGTCGTCACCGGTATCACCGGGGTCGACGGCCGCCGCCAGGCCTGGATCGAGGTCCGGACCACCGGCAAGAAGCTCCAGCTCTTCGAGGGCGAAACGTTTTCCGCCGGCCCGGTCACCGGCACGATCAGGCACATCGGCCAACAGAACGTCGAGATCGAAGTCGACGGTAAGCAACGATTGGTCGGGATCGGCCAGAGCGTGGCCGACGGCGCGGAATTGCCCGAGTAAAAAAGCGCGATTTCTCAATGTGTTTGCAGCGACGGCCTCGCAACGCCATCAGTCTACCTGGACCGTTTACAGGGGCATTTCATCATATCTCAGCACTTGCCGCGACACCATACCCTTCCAGGGGACTATCCCCGGAAAAGCCGTGCCTCGGCAGCGTGTGCTCGGGCCGCAGCAGGTTTTTCAACAACAGGCGGGCGTAGTCGCCGTCGTGCAGCCGGGCCCGGCGGATCTTCCATGCCGGACTTTATCCGCACCGGGGATTGCTTGACATACGACGCCGTAGGCGGTAGGTTTCCGGGTATTGCGATGGCTCACGGTTCCGGGAAACCCTACTATCACAGAGAACTGAAATGAAGAACTCGCTTTGTGTCATGGCGATGTTCGCCGTCTGGCTTTCGGTTGTTTTTTCAGTGCGGGCGCAAGATACTTCCGGTGAAGAAGGCGCCAAGAAGCCGGTCAAGGAGATCGTCTCGGAAACCCGCGGCAAAATGGAAGAAGTCGCCGAAAAGGTGGATACGAACGAACAAGCACAAGAGGCGTCGGCGGGAATCCTGAATTCGGTCTACGTCTTGGCGGAGTATCTTTCGTTCTCGGCCTTTTACTGGACCGCATTTGCTCTGATGGTCACCGGTGTTGTGAGTTTTGCCCTGCAGTTGGTGCTGGCCAAGCTTGTCGTGTTGATCAAGCGGGGCTTCAGCTTCACGGAGATTCTTTCGGACGCGTTGGGGCTTGCGATCAGTCTTGTAGGCCTGGTTCTGACCACGCAGGCGGCGGCGGAAAACTCGGGCTTCACCCGGAGTCCCGCCGCGGTTCTCTCAGCAGCGGCCGTTGGCGGCATTGCCGGATTCATTTTCTATTTGTGGGGGCAGTCCCAGGAGGTCCAGGCCGTCGAGGGACGAAGGAGGTAAGGCGGCCATTTCTCAGGTGGCACCTTACCGTCGAAGCTGTAGACCTGGACGATGTTCGGATGATCCAACGCGGCGATCATCCGGGCTTCGAGCAGGAGCTGTTCGAGGGAGCCGGGCGTGCTGCCGCGGGGAGATCTCAGACCTTGTCGGCCGTCGGGCAGGCGAAACCCTTGCGATACTCACGGGTGACCATGGCGGTGGCCTTCGGCGAATCGGGAAAGACCTCCTTCTTCGGATCGAACTTCAGCAGCGGCCCCATCGACATCGGGAATTTGGCCAGATCGACCCCATTGGCCTCCAGGTGCTTCACCGTGCGGTCGAGGGTCGCCAGGTTGTCGTCGAGGCTCTTGATGCCGGCCACGATTTTCTTGGCCTCCGCGACCGAGACCTTGTTGTCCTCGCCCATGTAGTAGGAGATGTTCCCCAGGTGGCTGATCGCGGCCGAGAGGTGGCCTTCGCGTGCGTCGGCGTTGAGGCCTTCGGCCTTTCGGCTGAGGCAGCACTTGACGAAGTTGTCGAAATGGTTGCCGCCGCCGCCGAAACTCTTGATCTCTTTGAAGTCCTTGTCGTAGGCAACGCAGTTGGTGTAGGATCGCTGAACGAGGTATCCCTTGCTGCCGTAGAAGATCACGCCGATTTTGTTTCCGCGCGTGCTCTTGAACAGCTTGTTGATCTCGTCGTCGGCCGAGTTATCGACCGAAAGGCCGCGGGTCTCGAAGACGATGCACTTGTCGCCGTAGTCGTAGATCGACACTTCCGTGTTGGCCACGTCGCCGGCGTCGACGTACTTGTCGTCCTTGCGTTCCGCCTGGTATCCGAGCCGCCCGCCGTAGCTGACCACGCTGATCGGGTGCTCGCTGATGCCGAGCCCCCACCGGGCGATGTCGGTCTGGTGCGGCCCCTGGTTGCCCAGGTCGCCGTTGCCGTAGAGCCGTTGCCAGTGCCAGTCGTAGTGGAACCGCCCCCGGGTCACTTTCGGATCGGTAAACGGGGCCGGGCCGGACCAGAGATTGAAATCGACCTCGGGGGGAATCGGATAGTCGCCCTTCGGCCCGATCGACTTGCGGCGCTTGTAGCAGAGCCCGCGCGCGAGCTTGACGTCCCCGATTCCGCCGTCGGCGATGAACTTCATGGCGTTGATGATCGCGGGGTTTGAACGGCATTGGGTGCCGGTCTGGCACATCCGGCCGTACTTCTTGGCGGCGGCGACCAGCGCGCTGCCTTCCGCGATGTCGTGGCAGATCGGCTTCTCGATATAGATGTCTTTGCCCGCCTGCATGGCCCAAATGCCGCACAGCGCGTGCCAGTGGTTCGGGGTCGCGGTGCTGACGATGTCGACGTTCTTGTCGGCGAATGCATCGCGCATGTCGCGGACGAACTTCGGCATCACGCTCTGCTTCGAGCCGATGCCCTTGCAGCGGCTTTCGCCGGCCTTCTCGTCGGCATCGACAATGTAGAGGATTTCGGTGCGGGAATCGCTCTTGAAAGCCCCCACGTGGCTGCCCCCGCGGCCGCGAACGCCCACCACGGCCACCCCGAGCTTACCGCTGGGACTCTTGGCTTTCGCGACATGCGGAGCGGCGATGATGGCGGCCCCGGCTGCAAGTGAATTGCCGACAAATCGGCGTCGGGTGATTCCGGACATGAAAATTCCTCCCTTATTGAAACGGGTCGAAACGGCTGTCAACATTCTGTCATTGTAACCGGTTGCAACCGGGAAGGCCACCAGGGCCGGGGAGAGATTTCCGCCCGTTGGCTGCCATTCCCCTACCGACGGGCGTCTGCTAGGATAACGGCCATAAAGCCGCGACCGGCGAGGCTGTGACTTTTTGCGATTTGGCTGTAGGGAACGCCCTCTGTGGCGTTCCGAGAAGCAGGAAGGATCGCGTTTCCCGGGTTTCGGAACGCCACAGAGGGCGTTCCCTACAAAGCATCGATACCAGGCTCCAAAAGAGTCACAGCCTCGGCGGTCGCGGCTTTTGGGTCGAGATTGCCGAGGCGTTTCTTGGCAACGCCGCGGACGGCACACGGAGTATGCCTGCTACTTTTCTTGAATCCAGGACACTATCCACTTCCAACATCCATGCCCGACCTGATTGCCCAGGGAATCGAACCTCAACATCGCTGGCGGCGGACACTGCCGCCGGGTCAGTCGGTCCTGCTGGGGCGGGCACACGGCGTTTGGACCGTGCCCTGGGACCCGCACGTCTCGCGGCGACACGTCCGTCTGCGGCTTCATGGCGACCGGCTCGAGGTAACAAAGTTCTCCGGCACCCAAAACCCGGTCTTCTTTCACGGCGGCGAGGTCGAGCATTTCGAACTCGCGCCGGGCGAGCATTTCGTCATCGGCGAAACGACGTTTACCTTGGCCGATCAACGCGTGACCGTTACGGCCACCGCCCCCGAACCCGTGCAGCAGCAATCGTTCACGTCGCAATACCTCAAGGAGGTCCGGTTTCGCGACCCGAACCACCGGATCGAGGTCCTCAGCCGGCTGCCCGAGGTCATCTCGGGCGCCGCGGGCGACGTGGAGCTTTCCGTCCGGCTGGTGAGCATGTTGCTTGCCGGACTTCCCCGCGCTTTGGCGGCGGCGATCGTTGCCGTGCGGGACGAGGGCGAATGCACACAGCCGGTCGATATCCTCCACTGGGATCAGCGCACGGTGATCGGCAATCCGTTTGAACCGAGCGAGGACCTGATCCGCGAAGCGGTCGCGTCGGATCAAAGCGTGTTGCACGTCTGGCGTGGCGTCGCGGCGGCCGGCAAGGAGCGTCTTGCCGAGAGCGAGGCCTTCGATTGGGCATTTTGCACACCCGTACCCGGCACGTCCTGTGAAGGTTGGGCCCTGTACGTCACCGGCCGTTTTGAAGAAGAGCCGTCCGGTGCGCCGCAGCGGAGCGACCCGGGCGACCTCCGCGAGGACGTCAAGTTCAGCGAGTTGGTGGCCGGGATGCTCGGTTCCCTGCGGCGGATGCGGCTTCTCGAACGTCGGCAGGCCGGGCTGAGCCAGTTCTTCGCGCCGGTCGTGCTCGAAACGCTGGCCGTCGACGATCCGGACGTGGTGCTCGCCCCGCGCGAAACGGAGGTCTCGGTGCTGTTCTACGACCTGCGCGGATTCTCGCGGGAATCGGAGCGGAGCGCCGGCGATCTGTTGGATCTTCTGCAACGGGTCAGCGAGGCGTTGGGCGTCGCCACCCGGCACATCCGCCGGCAAGGCGGCGTGCTCGGCGATTTCCACGGCGACGCGGCGATGGGCTTTTGGGGATGGCCGCTTGCGCAGGAAGACGCCGTGTTGCGGACCACCCGTGCGGCGCTGGCGGTCCGCGGCGAGTTCGAGGCGATTGCCCGGCGGCCGGACCACCCGCTTGCCGATTTCCAGGCCGGGATCGGCATCGCCACCGGCCCGGCCGTCGCCGGAAAGATCGGCACGATCGACCAGGTAAAGGTGACGGTCTTCGGGCCGGTCGTGAATCTGGCCTCGCGGTTGGAAGGGATGACGAGGGCTCTGCGTGCCCCGATCCTGCTGGACGAACCGACCGCGTCGGCCGTGCGGCGGGAAGTGCCCGAGAACGTCGCCCGCGTGCGCCGGTTGGCGGTGGTCAAGCCGTACGGTCTCGACACGCCGCTGGTGGTCAGCGAGCTTCTGCCGCCGGTGGCCGAGTGTCCCGAGCCGAGCGACGAGCATCTCGGCTTCTACGAATCGGCGCTCGACGCGTTTCTTGCCGGCGATTGGGCAACGGCATTCGAGTTGTTGCACCAAATTCCGGCCGCCGACCGGGCCAAGGACTTTCTGACGGTCTACATCGCCCAGCACAATCGCAGGCCACCGGAGGATTGGGACGGAGTCATTGCCCTGGAAACCAAGTAGCCCGGCTTACTATGGAACTTTGCAGTCCGTGCGAGCCAACCGGTTGATATCAACCGATCCAGAGCCCCTCAAGCCGGACCTGATAGCCGTCCGCGTTGTGACTGAGGTAGTTAATCAAACCGCTGTGCCGCCACTGCAACATGCACATTCTCGGCTGAAAGAAGTACCGCAGGCCGACCTTGAGTTCGGCGCGGGTCTGCGTGACCAGGCCTTCATAACCCTCCGCAATGTAGTAGCCGAGGTCTTTGAACCCTTCCTGGCGGGGTCCGAGCGGCCCGGTCACGCACCAGACGATGACCCCGGTCCGCGCTTCGACCTTCACGACGACGCCGCAATGGGTGATCGGACAACCGCACGACATCCCCAAGGGCCGCCCGATCAGCAAATCCCCCTCGCGGACATCGAGTTCCCGCGTCAATGCCGGGTTGTGCGGCAGGATGATTTCCCGCGGCCCCGGATCGTCGGGAAAATGCTCCAGGTAGAAATCGAACTCCCGCCCGAGACTGTCGAGCCACGTCGGCTGCCCGGGGTCGTTTCCCAGCGAGGTCAACGCGTCGGCGCACGTAGCGCAGGACCCTCCGCAGGCGGCCGTTCCCGCGACGGGTTCCACCGTCTTCGTCGGGCGGGGCAATCGCCCGACTTGGTCCCCGGACAAATGGATGCACCGCTCGATCAGTTCCGGTGAAGAAATCAGCCGTTTCTGAAACTCGTCGCAGGTGTGGCATCCGCACATGCCGCAGTCGAGCCCCGGCAATTCCACGTTCAATATATCAACCATTTTGCCAATCCTCTTCTTGTGACAACGTTTGCCGCGTTTCACCACCACACCGGGAAACGCGGTCTACTCTCCGCGGTAAAACGTCTGATCCTCCAGGGCCCGGACGACTCCGAAGTGTGCCTGCCAGCCGATTTCTTTCTTGCCAACGCATATCGTGCAGGTGCCGACCGGCGGATTCCCCCGCAAGAATAGCGAGCCGGCTACCTCGTTGGTTTGGACGGCCCGTTCGACCAGCGGATCGATTCCGATGCCGTGCAGGGCGTCGACCTCGCGGACGAGCACGTGCGGGGCAACGTCCTGAATCCGCGCCCGGAAAACCTCCCGCTCCGCCTGGGAGACCCGGTCGATCTTGGTCACCACCGCCACGTCGGCCAGCGAAAGCATGGGCCCGACCTTCAAGGGGAGGTTCATCCCGCTGGTCGCTTCCAGGACGACCAGGCCGAGCCCCCCGTCCACGTAGGGCGAACACCGCAGGCACAGCCCGGCCGTCTCGACCAGGAGAAAATCGCTCTCTTGCTGCTCGGCCCAACGCAAGGCGTCACCCAAGATCATCACGTGGCAGTGATCCGGACACAGTTCGCCCGAGTAGACCTTCCGCGTGGGAATGTCGAACTCGTTTGCCAACAGTTCGTCTTCGTCGGCGAATTGGACGTCCAGTTTCAGAAAAGAGACCCGGTGACCGGCCGCCAGCAACTTCCCCGTCATGTGACGAAGCACCGATGTCTTGCCTGTCGTCGTGGGACCAGCGCAAATGACGACTTTCATGCGACCTCCTTCAATTCGCTGGTGCAAAGTCGGTGCCCCTGCCGCAACCTCTCTCTCAGAAAGGACAGAGCATCGTCCAACTGGTTGACGTGGGCCGAAACCTCGCGCTCCTCGTCGTTGGTCGAGAGGACCTGTGTGATCGCCCCTTCCTTCATGATGACGCGAAAATCGGAAAGCAGGGCAATCCGCGGGTCGTGCGTGACGAAAATAAAAATCTTGTCGTGCTGACGCAGCAACTCCACCGCCCGCGTCCGGTGAATGCCCGCATTCTCCACCTCATCGAGCAAGACAATCGGCGTACTACAGATTACCGTGGCGTCGGCGATCAGAAGGGCACGTGTCTGCCCGCCCGACAACTCCGTCATCCGGTAGCGTGGTTCGACGGGCTCTCCGGTCAACTGATTGGCAAAATCCATCGTTTGCTGCACCAGTTGCGAGACTTTTCCTCCTTCGGTCCGGACGCGGCAGTGGGTTTCCAGGAACTCGCCAACCGGCAAGTCGGAAAGGAATGTCGTGTGTTGCGTGATCAGAGCAATGGGATTCATCGCCGGGTTGTAACGAAACTCGCTTGCCGGCGTCTCATTATTGATTAGGACCGTGCGGGCGCTCGGGGTGTCGTTGTTGGCGAACAACTCGATGTCGTTGATCAACGTTGTCTTGCCGGAGCCGGTGGGGCCTACAATGCTGACCACCTCCCCCATCTTCAGATCAATCCGTTCGAATGCGTCCCCCCGCCCGCTCTTGCCGTGTCCACCCAGGATGGAAATGGTTTCAATTGCACGCATGATTCAGTTCCTTGCTGATGAGAGAAAATGGATCGTTCTCACGGTGCTCCCTGCCGTGACGTCGATCGTCACAACAGGGTCTGTTCTTCTCAGCACCTTGTCGGGCCAATCGCTGGCGTTCCTTTGGAGAGGTTGAGCAACTACCATGCCAATCCGTGTTGCCGGGTTTCGCCAAACGCAAGGCGGGCTGACGGGAAGCGGCGATGATCCGCTTTTCCGCAAGTGCTCGGAAGGATTGCCGAACACGGCCGGGGACAGAAACCGGCAGATATGCTCGCATGGACCGTCATATATGCTTGCACAACCGTGAAATGACGTGGTTTTCGGTCGTTGCCGGGGCCCTCAGCCGCCGTCCCGGCCGCGGAACCGCCGCCAGTCGATCCCGAGTTTTCGCATTCTCGCACGGAGGGTATGGGGATTGATTTCCAGCAAGACGGCGGCGCCGTGGGGCCCTTCGATCCGCCCCCCGCTGGCGACCAGGGCGGCTTGGATGTGTTGCCGTGCGGCGGTGTCCAGCGGCACGATCTTGTGCGACGAGGCGGGTTGCGTCGTTCGTGTCTTCTCGGGACCCAGCGAGGGACCGGGAATGCCGGTGGCAACGCCGAGAGCCTTCGCGATCTCCAGTCGCCTCCCGTTGCCGAGAATGGCGGCCCGGTCGATGACCGCTGCCAATTCCCGCACGTTGCCCGGCCAGGCGTAGGAAACCAGAAGGCCGACGTCTTCGGGGGAGGGCATGATCGAGGCCAGACCGAAACGAATGGCGGCGCGCTGGGCAAAATGCGCGGCAAGCTCGGGAATGTCTTCCTGCCGCTCGCGGACCGGGGGCAGCACAATCGGGAAAACGGAGATCCGGTACCACAAGTCCTGCCGGAACTTGCCCTCCGCCACCATGGCGGGCAAGTCGCGGTGCGTGGCGGCCACCACCCGCACATCCACGTGGATCGGATGCTCGCCCCCGACGCGTTCCAGCCACCCGTCTTGAAACACTCGCAACAAGCGGACTTGTGCCGCCGGCGGCAGCTCGCCGATCTCGTCGAGGAACAGGGTTCCGCCGTCCGCACGTTCGAACCAGCCTTTTCGGGCTTCGACGGCTCCGGTAAAGGCGCCCCGCTCGTGGCCGAAAAGCTCCGAGTCGACCAGTTCCGACGGGATAGCCCCGCAATTCACCCGAATCACCGGGCCGCCGGAGCGCAGCGACCGGGTGTGGATGGCCCGGGCAAGGAGTTCCTTTCCCGTGCCCGTTTCTCCAAAAATGAGCACGGGTGCGTCTGAGGACGCGACAAGTTCCACGCGTTCCATCACTGCCTGCAGTCCCGAGTCCGCCCCGATGATCGTGTCGGCGAGGTTCTTCCGTCCGAGGCGACTGAGCAACGAGCGCTTATCTGCTTCCGCTGCTTCCCGAAGTGCGGCCAGATCTCGAAGTTGACGGTCGTTGGCCAGTGCCACGGAGAACGGTTCGAGCAGCGCCTGCGTCAGAGCCGCGTGCCGGGCGTTGAACGTGTGCCGCGAAGACGCAACAAACACCAGGGCGCCGCAGAGGCCGTCCGGATTGCCAAGGGGTCCGATCAGGGCGTCGGCGTCGATTCCGGACGGAACGATGATTCCGAGCACACCTTTCGCAGAGGGATTTGTGCGACGGTGTGTGACGCTGCCTCGCTTACACCATGCGAGCAGCTTCTTCATGTCAGATGCCGAACACTCGGTACTGGCGTCCAAGTGAGGCTGCTCGGAGTGAGGCAACCCCGCTGCCACGGTCTCCAGGCTGGACCGCTGGCGGTCGATTCGGCGCACCAGGAGTTGGCTGATGGGAATATCCCGCATCAACAGGGACGTGATCGTCTCGGTCGACTCGCTGATTTCGATGTGGCGACAGGCCTCGCGCCAGACGTTCAATAGAACCGCTTGGTATTTCTCCATGCGTGACCTCCTGCGGGGAATTCCCCAATTCTATAATATATCACGGCAATATCCAGTATATTTCACCTTGGCTCTTTTCTCACCCGATGCCGTTCGAGGAGATCGGCCGCGTGCGGCTTCTGCCGCCGGTCTCCGAGTGTGCGGAATTCGCCTGCGTGATGGTCTTTGACGGCAGACGTACCGGCTTACCCGGGGGTTTCGCGGGGTTATTGCGTTCGCCAGAAGCCCGGAACGAAGAGAACGACGATCACGAAGATTTCCAGCCGGCCGATCATCATGAGCCACATGAAGAGGATTTTGGTCCACCAGGAGAAATTGGTGTAGTTCTTGGTGGCCCCGACGACCCCCAGCCCCGGGCCGATGTTGTTGAGCGTCGCGGCGACCGCGCTGGCCGCGTCGATCAGCTTGTGCTCGACCTTGTAGCCGTGGTCGGTCCAGGTGTCGTCCGGTTCGAAGGTGATCGTGAAGAGCCAACTGGCCGCAAAGATCGCCATGATCAGCCCGAAGTAAACCAGGATGTTCTTGCGCAGGGTCTGGTCTTCGACCGGTACGCCGCCGAGCCGCAAAGGCCGGACCACGCTCGGGTGAAATGTCTGCTCGACTTCCAGTCCGAGGATCTTCGCAAAGAGGATGTGGCGGATCACCTTCATGCCGCCGCCCGTGCTGCCCGCACAACCGCCGACGAACATCAGCAGCAAAAGGACGCCGCGGGCGAAACTGTTCCACCGGTCGAAGTCGTCGGTGCAGAAGCCGGTGGTGGTCATGATCGAAACCACCTGGAACAAACTGAATCGGACCGCGCCGCCGACGTTCGTTTCCATCGGGTCATCCTGTGTGCGATCACCCGGCGGAAGGCCGGCGGCGCGGTCGGTTTCGTTGGAAACCGTACCGTTGGCGCCGTCGAAGTCTCCGTAGTAGAGCCCGAAACCGATCACCAGCAAGGTCACGACGACGATGACGCTGACGTACGTCTGCCACTCGACGTCGCCGAATAATTTCTCGGGGCGTAAGAGGACGACGAGATACATCAACATGAAATTGGTGCCGGCCAGAATCATGAACAGGGTGATGGTCATTTCGATCAAGGGGCCGTTGAGGCCCTCGACCGTCATGAAGTAGCCGATGCTGGCGTTGTGGGTGCTGAACCCGCCGGTGGCCATTGTGCCGAAGGCATGGCAGAGTGCATCGAACAAGCTGAGCCCCTCGAGCAGGAGCAGGACAGTCAACGTCCCGTTCAGCCCCGCATAGAGCAGGAAAAGGACCCAGGCGGTGTGCTGCATCCGCGATTGATGGCTGGACGGGCTCGGGCCGGGCATTTCCGCCTGCATCATCGCCTTGCCGGCGGAACCCTGGCCGAGAATCGCCACAAACAGGACGATAATCCCCAACCCGCCCAGGAAGTGCGTGCTCGAACGCCAGAAGAGGATGCAGCGGGGGACGAGATCGGGGTCTTGCAGCTCCGTCAAGACGGTGGCGCCCGTCGTGCTGAATCCCGATTGCGCCTCGAACATCGCGTCGACCACAGTCATGCGTTTCCCGGGCGAGCAATGGGTGCCGCTGAGAAGATAGGGCAGTGCCCCCAGCACGGTCGCCACGATCCAACTAAGGCCGACGACCGCCATGGCTTCCTTGCGGAATAGTTGGCCCTTGGCTCGACGGCCGAGGTATCGCAGGCCGAACCCGACGACGAAGCAGATCAGCATGGCGCCGACGAGGCCGATAAACCCTTCTTGCTCGTATTTCCACTGGCCGCCACAGACCGGCAGCGCCCAGGGCAGGCTGAAGACCATCGTGGCGCCGACGAGCATGGCGATCAGGCCGAGCAGTTTGCAGAGCAGGGGTTTGTTCATGGTTGGCGACGCGCGTTCTCTTACGCCCCCTCCGCACTGAACGTCTTGAGCGTTTGCTCGAATGCGGATTGCCCCACCATTGCCACAACCGTATCACCGGGGACAAAGCGTTCGTCGGCCCCGGGCACCACCACGTAGTTCTCGCGAATCACTGCCCCGATGAGACATTGCGGCGGCAGATCCAGCTTTGCCAGCACGTGTTCGGTTGCCGGCGCCCCCTCGACCACTTCGATCTCGAGAATTTCGATCCCGCCCTCGCCCGCCAGCGGAGTCCGCGAGATCACCACCCCCGTATTGAGAAAGCCGAGAATCTGCCGGGCAACGACGATGCGCGGGCTGACGGCGTGGTCGATCCCGAGCTTGCTGACTACGTTTGCATAGTCGGGGCGACTGACCACGCACATGATAGTTGCCGCACCCAGTTCCCTCGCTTCGACACACGCCATGATGCTGTCTTCGTCCTCGCCGGTGCATCCGACGAACACGTCGGCGCTGCCGATGCGCTCTTCCTCGAGGCTCGCCCGGCGCTGGGCATCGGCATTGACCACGGTAGCGTGCTTCAGATGCGAGGCGAGGTACTCGCAACGCTCGCGGTCCTTTTCCATGACCAAGACGCTGAATCGGCGGCTCTCGAGCACGCGGGCAAGGTGGTAGCCGGTTTCGCCGCCGCCGGCGATCACGATACCCTGTTTCGGCGGTGCACGGTCCTGGAATATCTTCCGCACGTCGTCGATGTCGTCGCGGGTGCCGATCAGCGTGATCCGGTCGCCGATTGCCACCTTGTCCTCCGCACCGGCGATGGTCATCTTGCCGTTGCGAAAGATCGATGCCAGTCGCACGCCGGCGGGAAATGCCAGGTCCCGAAGCGGCCGGCCGACCGCCGAGGTGGCCTGCAAGACCGACAGCTCTTGCATCTCCAACTCACCGCGCGCGAAATTCTCGACGGCTACCGCGCCGGGGTGCCGAATCTCCCGCGCGAGTTCCATGGCCGAGAGATGCTCGATGCTCAGCAGCCGATCGATGCCGAAATGCCGCTGGTAGTCGAACGTGCTGAGATCGCGGAAAACGGGGGCGTAGACCCGGGCAATCGTGCGGCGGGCACCCATCGCCTTCGCCATACTGGCTGCGATCATGTTCACTTCGTCGTTGCCGGTCACCGCCAGGCCGAGGTCGGCCCCGAGGATGTCCGCTTGGAACAAAACGCTCGACTGGGCCGCCGAACCGGTTACCACGCGGACGTCCAACTCTTCATTGACCTGGCGAGTCTTTTCCGGGTCGTCGTCGACAACCGTGATGCTGTGGCCTTCCTCACACAATTGGTTAGCGATTGACGAGCCGACCATGCCGGCCCCCATAATTACGATACGCATCGGATAAACCTCACAGCCGCCAGGCGATAAGCAGAATGACTACGAAAATGACTGCCATGAAACCAACAATCCATACCGCGATCCGCAACGAGTGCAGCAGGATCGGCACGATCAACTCGTGCCGCGTGGCCGCATAGACCAAACTCACCGAGGCAATCAGCGGCAACGTAAACCACAAGTCGTTGATCTGGGCAATTGTCAACAGGCTGTCCATGGACCGCACCTTTCCGTCAGGCGTTCTCTTCTAAGTTTGGGCATCGAGTGCCGGGTCGTCGGCCGTGTCTTTTCTCGCGGCTTCCTCTTCAGTCGTGTTTTGTTCCGCTTCTTCTTCCTCATCGTCCTTTTCCTCTTCGTCTTCTTCGTCCTCCTTCTTGGCCGGTTCGCTGAAGACGGGCCCCCCCCACGCATCGTAGATGGCCAGAACGTTCAGCAGCCCCGCGATCATCGTGTAGACGGTACCCAACTCGAAATACCGGTAGAGCTTTTTGTGGAGATCGTCCTCGCTGGGCGGGGGCACGGCGGGATTGCCACCCGTCCCCGGCGGCGCCATGAATCCGCCAAACCATACCTTCCAGCCCCTATGGTGGTGCAGGTAAGCCTGCCCTAAGGCGGGAAGAGCGGGCAGCCCAGCGCCTATCTGACAGGCATAGGGCCACCGTTTTGGTGTCCATGAGAAGTATACGACTCTCCCCCAGCCGAGTTCCCTGCTCCCACCCAGGTAGCACCCGTAGGCGAACGTCCCGAAAATACAGACGAAAAACAGCACCGCTTTGCCGATGCGTCTTTGATACAGGTGCCCCAACCCGGGAAACAACCATGCCAGAAATGCCGCCAGCGCGGGGTCCTTCAAATCGATCGATTCCTGGACGGCTTCTTGCTCAGGGTTCATATTCACTTGGCTTCTTCGCTTTCGAGGGGTTTCGTCACAGACGATTCACGAGCGGGAATTATCGGCGTTGGCAGCATCTATTTCAACCCGAATATATGCGGGAGAATTGACATTCCGTATCATAACTGGAAGTAGCGACAGATGCCAACAAATTCGTGTGCCGAGGAACAACCGGCCAAATGACCCACAAGGGGGAGATCCCGGACTGCGAAACGGCCCGGCAGCAAACTTGCAGGTTCCCGCCGTTCGCGGTATTGTGGAAATTGCCCATGGATGTCAAGAACCTCAACGAAATCGCAGCGTTTACGACCAAAGACGGCTCCGAGATTCGCGAGCTATTGGCACATCGCAACTCGTGCATTCGCAACCAGACCCTGGCCGAAGCGCGGCTGCCCGCCGGCACAAGCACGATACCGCATCGACATCTCAAGACCGAGGAAATCTACTACATCCTCGAAGGGCACGGGCGCATGCGCGTGGCCGAGGAACGCCGGGAAATCGGGCCCGGCGATGCCGTTGCCATCCCGCCCGAGGCGTTGCACCAGGTTACCAACACCGGCAACGAAACGCTCACATTCCTCTGCTGCTGTGCACCGGGATACGAGCACGATGATACGGTGCTTGAAGAAGAAGGCTAGGCTCTGTCAGATTTTGAAATTGGGGTAGCCACGGTCGCCAGACCGTGGAAATCCCACGCTCTGGCGAGCGTGGCTACCCCAATTCTTAGGCTCGACAAAGCCCAGGCTTTCTCTCAACGCCCGCAGGGTCTAATCCCCAGGGGCACGGTTTCCCTGCAGACACACCATCTCCTTCCCATTTCCCCTTTTCGCTACATTTTCCTTCTTCGGTCCATCAGAAACTCCCATACGGAACGTACGTCGGTTAGGCCATTCGCGATTTACTCAGTCGCGCCAAACGTCCGATCTAGTCGATACCAAGGCCCATTGCTTTCCCGAGGATTGCGTTCAGGAACCACCGATGATCTGCAGGCGTGATACGACTTGGCCGTTCTTATGCACTTTGGTGTGCTTGTTCATCCTAAGTGCCGTCTCGCCGAACATATGGGAATGGGCGGTGCGTAGTTGGTTCTCGGAACAGTCTTCTCAGATTGCGCGTACTACCCATGTTTTGCCGGTTCCGCACGCCGTACAAGCACCAAAATCGGCAGCGGATACCGATGGAAAAGTCGTCGAAGCAGATGGGTCCGCAGAAATCGATAAGGCCCCAAGAGCGAACAGGGAATTCCCGCGCGAGGTGACCGATTACCATTCCGTTGAGCCGGCTTTGAAGATCGCCGAGAATCGGGACGTGGAGGATCAAGACCATTTGGATCCGGGTGACTCGGATGCGAACGACTCGGACATGGCGGAATTGGAGTTTCCAATGCTCAAACCGCCGGCCCGCCCTGTTTCGCTTCCGCAGGACGTTACACATCTTCCCCCAGAAGATGCCGAGGCGACGCCGCCGACCGGAATGCCGAGGACGATTTACGCCTTGCCCTATCGGGTGGCTCTGTCCAAGAAAAACGACTACCCGAGCACCGGCCTGTTGCCGGTGCAACTGGTCCCCGCCGGCGACGCGGACCCCCGGCTTGCACCGCGGAAGACTTCTCGCGTGGAATGGGAAACCCCTGTTGCTCTGCTGAGACATCTGCACACATTGAGCAAAGAGGCTGCTACCAACCAGTGGGCGGCCCAGGCCAAACAACTGGTGTGCCAACTGGGGCGCGCCGTTTCGGGAAACCCGGACGAAACGACGGCGATACTCCACCAACTCCAGACGCTGAACGGTCAGGCGCTTTCGCTGGCCGGCGAGCAGCGGTCCCAATCGCTGGCTGCCGAGTTGCTGCGAACCAGCTATGCCTTGCAGCGGCGGCTTGATATTTGGCACCAGGTGTTCGATCCCGATTCCACTGCGACGGCGACCTCGCCGCCGCGAGGCGATCTCCAGCGACTGGCTTCGGTGTTGGCTGTGATCGACGCCGTCACGTCGGGTTCACCGCAAGGCAAACCATGGCGCAAGTTCTTGCTGGTCGATGACTTGCAGGAATGGTTGGACAAACATGGCACAGGATCGCAGAGCGATCCCCTGCCGGCGGAGCTGGCCGGGTGCGTCCTGGATCGTCTGGCCGGAACGCCCATGACCGTTTCCCAACGTCAATTCGCCGCAAGCGAGCCGGTTGTTGCGTTGCGAAGAGAGCTGCGTTGCTGGGTGACAAAACCGGCCGACGCGTCCCAACTGCTCAAATATATCGAACGATACGAAAGGACCCGGCTTGCCAGCGACGCGAAGCGGGTGGCCCGGAATTGTCTCGAATTGGACCTTTCGCTCGACGGCAACCACCGCGAATTGGCCGGACGGCTCAGCGAACACTACCGCAATGCCAACGTGCGCATAGCGATTAGCGGGGCCTTGTTGAACCGGTTCATGCCGCAACGCGAGCCCGAGTACGGCAAGGTTCGCGACACGGTGCTGGGCGTGCGGGTGCGAGGGAAAAGTCTTACGTCGGCCAACGTGGGCGTAAGGCTGATACCCAACCCGGACCGGGTCCGGCTGGCGCTGGAGGTAAAGGGCGAAGTGGCCGCGTTGACGACCTCCACCGCCGGGCCGGCTACTTTCCACAACAGCAGCGAAACCATGTATACGGCCCGAAAACCGCTGGAAATCGATCTGAAGGGAATCCACCTTTCGCCGGCAAAAGTCTTCGTTCACAACCGTACAAACTTGCGCGACGTCGAAACCAACTACGATGGTGTCCCCCTGCTCGATCCGCTGGCAAAAAGAGTGGCCAGCAAAAAACACGAGCAGAATCGCGAGGCAGCCAACCAGGAAATCAAACGCAAGGTGGCCGCACAAGCACGTAAACGAATCGACCGGGAGGCCGATGTGCGGCTCACCGAGACCTCCCGGCGGCTGCAAGAACGAATTGTCGCGCCGATGGAAACCCTCGCCCTGGAACCGACGATGATCCACGCCAAGACCACCGCCGATCGCTTTACCATGCGGTTGCGGCTGGCCGGCGAAAATCAACTGGGGGGAACGACCCCTCGTCCCCGGGCGCCTTCCGACAGCCTCGCGAGCTTCCAGATCCACGAAACGGCGGTCAACAATGCCATCGAACACCTCGATCTGGATGGAAGAACCTTCACATTGCCGCAACTCGCCGCGCGCGTCTCCAAGCGGTTTCATCTCAAGAAGTCTTGGGAAATGGACCCGAATTACAACAACGTCACGATCACTTTCGCCGATCGGGACGCCGTCGACGTGCGATGCCAGGACGACCAGGTCGTGGTCACACTCTCGATCGCCCGGCTACGCAAGCCGCCGCGGGGTTGGAGGAACTTCCAGGTTCGGGCGTTCTACAAACCGAAAATTGAAGGATGCTCCGCCGAACTCGTCCGCGACGGAATTCTGCACCTGATGGGCAAGCGGATGAGCACCGGCGCACAAATCCCCATCCGGGGCGTCTTTGCCAGGGTCTTCTCGAAAAAACAACCCGTTCCCCTGACGCCCGAGCTGCTCCTTCACGACCAGAGAATGAGCGGCCTCGCAATCACCCAATTCACGATTGCAGACGGCTGGGTCGGCATCGCGCTGGGACCGAAGAGGCCCGAACGACAGCCCGAACGCACCGCCCTGCAACAGTGGCTGTTGTGGCGCTAAGGACCGGCCGATCAATAACTTGCCGGATTCAAGAATAAAAGGAGGGGGCACCTGCCCCGGCCCATAACCAAACGAGCCAAGTTCGGGGGCGGGTGCCCTCTACTTCCAATCCAAATCGGAAAGTTATTCTTCGGTCGCCCCTAAGGACCGGCCGATCATCCGGAGCCGTGCCGTGAGAAATCGGGAAGTTATTTATCCGCCCCTAACCCGGATGATTCACGTAGACTCCTGGAAACTGGCCAGGGCGTCCGCCTCGGTATCCCTGATGTCGAACAGTTCGGTCAGCTTCGTGATGACGAGAATCTGCTGAATCTCCGGCCGAACATTTGACATCTTGACGATGCACCCGTTCTTCTTCGCCTTTTGGTCCAGGGCGAGCAATCTGCCCAGGCCCGCGCTGGAAAGGAAATCGACCGCCGAGAAGTTCAGCAACAGCTTATTGCAACCGTCGGCCTCGACCAATTGAAACAGCTCCCGCTCCACTTCCGTGATGTTGGAATCCTCGATCCTCCAGTCGCGGAAGCGGGCCACCGTCACATCGCCCACCTCCTTCACGGTCAGCCGCCGGTATTCGGTCATCTCGATGGCTCCTGATTGTTTCGGTCAAGGCCCTCCGGCCCCATGCCAGGATACCAAAACCTGCCGGCCTGGGCAAGCGGCCGCCGGCACATTGCACCACGCCGTATTTTGGGTTAGCATTATGGTGGTCCGACAAGCTACGAATTCTCTTCGGGAGAACCATTTCCATGAAATTGCGCACCATTCTGTTCATAACGTTGAGCCTCGTCTGGTTTGCCGGTTGTCAACCGCCGGAGGCCCCGAAACCGGACAAGCCGGACAGTAAAGACAACAAGTCTCAACCGGCAATCGAGCAGCCGGGACCGAAACCCGAAACGACGCCCGACGAAACCGGAAAATCCCATCCCAAGACAGCCGCCGTGATCCGGCGCGTTGAACAACTCGGCGGCAAGGTCGAGTTGGATGATGCGGGCAACGTCACCACGATCGATCTGCCCGAAACGGAAGTCAGCGACGAAGACCTGGGGCTGCTCACCTCGCTGCCCGGCCTTCGCCGCCTGAAGGTCTGGAGCACCGGAATCACCAACGATGGCGTCACGCATCTCGAAAACCTCCCCAACTTGCGTGCCCTGCAATTGCTTTTTGCAAACATCACCAACGACGCCCTGGTCCATATTGAGGGCATGACCGCGCTCGAAACGCTCGACCTGCGCGGTTGCGTGCGGATCGGCGACGACGGGCTGGCCCACGTCAAGCACCTGACGAAAATCAAAAACCTCAAGCTCCAGACCTCCTCGGTCACCGATGACGGCGTCGCGCACCTCGCGGGCATGACCAGGCTCCGAATTCTCGCCCTCGAACAGACGTGCGTCACCGACAAGGGGCTCGAGCAACTCGCGAATTTCCCCGACATCGAGGAATTCAGCCTGCTCGAATGCCAGACGATCACCGATAAGGGCCTTGTGCATCTTGCCAAACTACCGAAGCTCCGGCGGCTTTCGCTCCGCGCCACGCCCGTCATCGGCAGCGGCCTCACCTATCTCAAATCGCCCGAAATCCTCGAAAAACTCGACCTCAGCCAGACCGAAACGACCAGCGGGGCAATGGCGAATCTCAAGGACTGCGCCGAGTTGAAATGGCTGAACCTCTGGTGTACCCAGGTCGACGACGCCGGGCTCGAACACCTCAAAGGATGCTCCAACCTCGCGTGGCTGAACCTCGACAACACCAGAACGACCGACGAGGGACTGAAAACGCTCGCCGGGCTCGCCAATCTCGAAACCCTGAACCTCCAACAGACCGACGTCACCAACAAGGGCCTTGTACACCTCGAGAAGCTGAAAAACTTGAAGAATTTGAACCTCAGTGTGACGTTCGTCACCGACGAGGGCGTCGAGAAGCTTCGGGCCGCCTTGCCGGGGTGCAAAATCGACCAATAACACGCAGGTTCCGTAACCTGCGCCCACACTTCGGAGAACACCGACCATGAAAAACTCTTTAACCAGCTTCCCTTTTGTTGTCTTTTTCTTCCTGCTGTCGTCGATGGCCGAGGGCCAGACGAACTACGACGAGTCGAAGGTGCCGAAATACACCTTGCCCGATCCGCTGGTCGCCGCCGACGGCAAAAAGGTGACCGACGCCGAGACGTGGAAGAAGACCCGGCGGCCGGAAATCTTGAGGCTCTTCGAGGAGCACATGTACGGCCGTGCCCCAGTGGGACGCCCCGAGAAGATGACCTTCGAAGTCACCTCGGTCGACAAAAAGGCCCTCGGCGGAAAGGCCACCCGCAAAGAGGTGACCGTCCTGCTGACCGGCAAGAAAGACGGCCCGAAGATGCACCTCTTGATGTATCTGCCCAACAAGGCCAAGAAGCCGGTACCGCTGTTCGTCGGCTTGAACTTCCGGGGCAACCATTCAATCCAGCCCGATCCGGGTATCACGCTCCCGAAATCGTTGATGCGCGACCGCAAACCGGCTACCGAAGCGCAGCGCGGCAAAGCCGCTTCGCGGTGGCCGGTCGAAAAGATTATCGATCGGGGCTACGGCCTTGCGACGATCTACTACGGCGATATCGATCCCGATTTCCACGACGGTTTTCAAAACGGCGTCCACCCGCATTTCTACAAAAAAGGCCAGACGAAACCGGCCGACGACCAGTGGGCATCGATCGCCGCCTGGGCATGGGGCCTCGCCCGCGCCTTGGACTACTTCGAAACGGACGACGACGTCGACGCAAAGCACGTCGCCGTGCTCGGCCACTCGCGGCTGGGCAAGACGTCGCTCTGGGCCGGGGCGCAGGACGAGCGCTTCGCCCTGGTCATCTCGAACAACTCCGGCTGCGGCGGCGCGGCCTTGAGCCGCCGGGCATTCGGCGAGACGGTCAAGCGGATCAACTCCTCCTTCCCGCACTGGTTCTGCGGTAACTTCAAAAAGTACAACGACAACGAAGACGCCTGCCCGGTCGACCAGCACATGCTGATCGCCTTGATGGCCCCGCGGCCGGTCTACGTGGCCAGTGCCGAGGGGGACCGCTGGGCCGATCCCCGCGGCGAGTTCCTGTCGGCCCTCGGCGCCGATCCGGTCTACAAGCTCTTGGGCACCGACGGACTGGGGACCGACGAGATGCCCGAGGTCAACAAGCCGGTCGGCGGCACCATCGGCTACCACATCCGCACCGGCAAGCACGACGTGACCGACTACGATTGGCAACAGTACATGGATTTTGCCGACAAGCATTTCGGCCGGAAGTGAACCCGTATGGCCGAACCATCAAACAGATCGAAAGGGCCCTTGCTAATCCCTAACTAGTCCTAAAACAAGCGTGAGTTTTGCTGTTCAATAGTTTGCGTCAACGTGGTTGTGGCGGGCGTGGATTCTCTGGCCAAGCCGATCATTGCTGGGCTAAATGAGTTCGGCTTGTCGGTC
>Ga0180432_10002485_pt1 | contig 27550 bp, 18 predicted proteins | sample SS_ome_10_FD_132414 | JGI IMG/M metagenome (GOLD analysis project Ga0180432, IMG submission 132414) | Hypersaline lake sediment archaeal communities from the Salton Sea, California, USA - SS_1_MS_2 metaG | ecosystem: Environmental > Aquatic > Non-marine Saline and Alkaline > Hypersaline >... | reverse complement strand
TCACTCATAAGTCACTCACCTCTACTTGGCGGCAGCCATCTTTTCCGCCTTTTCCCGGGCCTCTTCAATACCCCCGACCATGTAAAAGGCGCCCTCCGGCAAATCGTCGTGTTTGCCCTCAATAATCTCCTTGAAACCTTTGATGGTCTCCGCCACAGGGACGTACTTGCCCGCCGTCCCGGTAAAGGTCTCTGCCACGTGGAAAGGTTGTGACAAGAAGCGCTGAATTCTCCGTGCCCTTGCCACGGTAAGCTTGTCCTCATCTGAGAGCTCATCCATTCCCAGGATGGCGATGATATCCTGCAGGTCCTTGTACTTCTGAAGAATCTGCTGGACCTGCCTGGCCGTGTCATAATGGTCTTCACCAAGGACATTGGGATCGAGGATCCGGGATGTTGAATCCAGCGGGTCCACAGCGGGGTAGATCCCGAGCTCTGCGATAGGCCTCGCCAATACCACGGTCCCGTCCAAGTGGGCGAAGGTGGTGGCCGGGGCCGGGTCCGTCAGGTCGTCGGCGGGCACGTAAACGCACTGTACCGAGGTAATGGAACCCTTGGTGGTGGATGTAATTCGTTCCTGGAGCTCGCCCAGGTCGGTACCCAGGGTGGGCTGATAACCCACAGCAGAAGGGATTCGGCCCAGAAGGGCTGAGACCTCTGATCCGGCCTGCGTAAATCGGAAGATATTGTCAATGAAAAGCAGAACATCCTGGCCCTTTTCATCGCGGTAGTACTCCGCCGCGGTCAGGGCGGAAAGGGCCACCCGCGCACGGGCCCCCGGCGGCTCGGTCATCTGCCCATAGATCAAGGCCGCCTTGGGAAGCACCCCGGACTCCTTCATTTCCAGATAAAGATCGTTGCCTTCCCGGGTCCTTTCCCCGACGCCCGCGAAGACACTGATACCACCGTGCTGCATGGCGATATTATGGATCATCTCCATCATAACCACCGTCTTGCCCACACCGGCTCCGCCGAACATGCCCATTTTACCGCCTCTAGGGAAGGGCACAAGTAAATCAATCACTTTTACGCCCGTCTCAAGGACACGTACCGAGGTGTCCTGCTCCTGGAACTCAGGGGCATGGCGGTGAATGGGATAGAACTCGGTAGCATTCACGGGCCCTAGACCGTCCACGGGTCTGCCCACCACGTTCAGCACCCGTCCCAATCCAGGATCCCCCACAGGCATCAAGATGGGCTGCCCGGTATTCTTGACCTTCATACCCCGCACAAGCCCGTCGGTGATGTCCATGGCGATACATCGGACCACATTGTCTCCGAGGTGCTGCGCCACCTCCACCACGAGATTATCCTCTGCATCATCGATGCCCGGATTGCTCATCGTAAGGGCCGTAAGAATCTCGGGGAGCTCTCCTTCGGGAAACTCCACATCGACGACCGGACCTATAACCTGAAGTACCTTGCCTTCATTCATGGTTGACTTAAAACCTCCTTGTTATTTAAAACCATTACGCGTTTTTCAAGGCCTCAGCGCCACCCACGATGTCCATCAATTCGGCTGTAATGGCTGCTTGTCGGGCTTTGTTATATACCAGAGTCAGGCTCTCTATGAGTTCATTACAATTTTTAGAGGCATTGTCCATAGCAGCCATACGGGCAGCATGTTCACTCGTTTCATTTTGCAGAAAGGCGTTCATGATCTGCACGCTCATGTGTTTGGGCAAGAGCTCTATAACAAGCTCCTCAGGACCGGGCTCGCACAGATACTCCGCAGAGTCTCCTCCCCGTTCGGTCTCTTCAGTGGTCGGAGGTTCGATGGGTACGAGCTTGACCAGGTTAGGCTCCTGCTTTCCCATATGGAGAAACCGGCTGTAGAGCATGTAGACTTCATCCACCTCGTCCGCCATGTACCGATCGATAAAGGCCTTTGCCATCTGGTTGACAAAGGCGATATCCACGGTTTGGTAAACATTAATGAAGCTTTCCGTGATATTGTAGTCTCTCTTGGAAAAATAATCGCGGCTCTTCTTGCCCACGATGGTGAGACTGCACTCAAGGCCCTTTCCCTGTTGCTCCTTGATCCATTTCTCGGCCCTGGCAATGGAGGCGGTATTGAAGCTGCCACAAAGCCCTCTGTCCGCCGTGAAGTGAAGCAGTTCAACCCTGGTAACTTGTTCTCTCTTTTGCAGCAAGGGGTGAATATCTGGCTCTATGCGGCTCGCCAGGTTGCCCAGGACCTCGGCAAATTTGGTCGCGTAAGGCTCAAAACTCTCCATTTTCAACTGAGCGCCCCGCAGCCTCGCTGCAGCCACCATATTCATCGCCCTGGTAATCTGCCGGGTCTTCTTGACGGCGCCGATCTTTCGCAGAATATCTCTTAGGGTTGCCATCTATCCTTCTCCATCTCTCACCCGACCCTCAACATGGGTGAAAGGTTCAATAATCCTAGGCAGAGGGCTGGAACACGCTCTTGAACTCGGTGAGAGCGGCATTCAGCTTTTCCTCTGTTTCGTCGGTGATATCGTCTTTTTCCTTGATGTCGTTCAAGATTTCAGGGTGTTTGCTTTCCAGGAATTCCAGCATTTGATCTTCATACTGTTGCATGGACTCCACCGGCCATTCATCCAGGTAACCATTTGCCCCGGCGAAGAGAATGGCCACCTGTCTCTCTGCCCGCATGGGTTTGTACTGGACCTGTTTCAGGATCTCCACCAGCTTCCGGCCCCGCTCCAACTGCCGCTGAGTAGCCTTATCCAGGTCGCTTCCGAACTGGGCAAAGGCCTCCAATTCCCGGAACTGGGCCATATCAAGGCGCAGGGTTCCTGCCACCTTTTTCATGGCCTTGGTCTGGGCGGCCCCGCCCACCCGTGAAACAGAGAGGCCCACATTGATGGCGGGTCGCACCCCTGAAAAGAAAAGGCTCGGTTCCAGATAGACCTGACCGTCGGTGATGGAAATCACGTTTGTGGGGATATAGGCGGAGACGTCACCGGCCTGGGTTTCGATGATGGGAAGGGCCGTGAGAGAACCGCCTCCCAATTCATCGTTCAGCTTGGCCGCGCGCTCGAGCAACCGGGAGTGGTTATAAAAGATGTCCCCGGGAAAGGCCTCTCGGCCTGGTGGCCGTCTCAGGAGCAGAGAGACCTGCCTGTAACTCGCCGCCTGTTTCGAAAGGTCATCGTAGATAATGAGAGCGTGCTTGCCGTGGTCTCGATAATATTCCCCAATAGCACAACCCGCATAGGGAGAGATGAATTGCTGAGTTGCGGGGTCACTGGCGCAGGCCGCAACCACGGTGGTATACTCCATGGCCCCATGACGCTGCAGCACGTCCACCACCTGGGCCACCGTGGATTTCTTCTGGCCTACAGCCACATACACGCAAAAGATATCACTGTCTTTCTGATTAATAATGGCGTCCACGCATATGGCTGTCTTGCCTATTTGACGGTCCCCGATGATGAGCTCGCGCTGACCTCGCCCGATGGGGGTCATGGCGTCAATCGCCTTGATACCCGTATACATGGGCTCTTTCACGGGCTGGCGGGCGATCACCCCGGGAGCCACCACCTCAATGCGCCGCGTCTCCGTGGTATCAATGGGTCCCTTGCCGTCGAGGGGCTGACCCACAGCGTCAATAACCCGGCCGAGCACCGCATCACCTACGGGGATCTCTGCGATCCTCCCGGTCCTTTTGACCGTATCCCCTTCCTTGATTTTGGTGTCATCCCCCATGACGGCGACACCCACATTGTCCTCTTCCAGATTAAGGCAAAGGCCGAATATGCCCCCGGGAAACTCCACCATTTCCATGGCCATGGCCTTCTCAAGTCCATAGACACGAGCGATACCATCTCCCACGGACAACACCGTCCCGGTCTCGCTCACCTCTACTTTCTTTTCGTAATCCTTAATCTGGCCCCGGATTACCTGACTTATCTCTTCGGCTCTTATCTCCATCAGCTATACTCACCTCTTCTTAATGATTCTTTTAGCCCTTCAAGCTGGGCCCTCACACTTCCATCCAATACCAAGTCCCCTATCCTTACCACAACCCCTCCGATGAGGGACTCATCTTCCTTGACCTCTGCCCTGACGTCCTTGGACGTCATCTCTTCCAAGGCCTTTTCCAGTCTTTCCAAAGCATCTTTCTTGAGCGGTTTTGCGGTAACGATCTGGGCCCGGGTGATATTGGAAATCTCATCCGTCAGCACAGTATAATATTCGGCGATCTGCCGAACCGCCCTCATCCTGCTCTTATCAAGGAGGAGTCTCAAAAAATTCTTGAGCAACTCGGTGAAAGAACTCTTTTCCAAAACCGCTTCAAGGATCTTTTGTCGGTCCTCTAAAGAAAATATCTGGCTTGAGATAATCTGAAAAAACTCCTTGTTGGCAGAGCAGAAGTCCGCGAACTCATTAAGGTTCTGCCCATAGAGCTCATATTGCCCGTCTTCTTGCCCCAAACTGAGGAGTGCCTTGGCATATCTCCTGGAAATTTTTGAACCGATCAATGTAGCTTCTCCACCTTTTCTATAAATTCAGCCACCAGATGGTCCTGGTCGTCTTCGGTAATGTTCTTGGCGATGAGTTCCTGGGCTCTGGTCGCTGCTATCTCCACCATTTCCTGGCTGAGCCTGTCTTTGGCGGCCTGTACTTCCCTTTGAATGGTTACATCGGCCTGGGCCAGTATCTGGGCCGCCCTTTCCTTGGCTTCAGCGATAATCCTTTCCTTTTCCTCGGCCCCCTCCGCCTTAAATTGCTCGATAATCTCCTTCTTCCTTTCTTCAAATTCCTTGAGCTTTTGCTCCAGTTCTCGATGGCGGTTCTCAGAGGCCTCCTTTTCCTTCTGGAGGTCCTCCATTTTTTGCCTGATTTCCTCTCTTCGGGTTCTGAAGAAGTCTTTGATGGCCGTCTTCCGGATCACCACGAAAAGGATGATGACCATCAGGCCAAAATTGATAATGCGGTAAACCAGGTCTTTGACCTTTCCGCTGTCCTGGGCTGCCTCATGCTCACCACCCCCGCCGGCAAAGGCCAGGGCGCAAAACAAAAACAGGCCTAACAGGGTGCCCCCGCATATGAGTAGGGCTCTGCCCTTTCTGCCCCTAAAAACACTCATTGAACACTCCTTCCCAATATCTTTTCGGCCAGCTCACCGGAAAAATTGGCAATCTCCCCTTCTAAGGCCTTTCGCACCTGCTCCATGTTGTCTTCCAATTCCTTCTTGGCCTTGCCGATCTTTTCTTCCACCGAAGAACCGGCGTCCCCGAGGATCTTCCGCTCCTCTTCCTGACCCGAGCCTTTGAGACTTTCTTTTTCCGCAAAACCCTCCTTGCGGGCCTGAATCTGGCTTTCCTCTATGCCCTTTTCACTGCCTTCGACGCGTCTCTTGTAATCCCTGATGCTTCCTTGTAAGGCGTCTATCTCTTCGTCCCTTTGCCTCAGAATCCTGCGTATGGGTCTGTAGAGAATAAAATTCAACAAGATGAGCAGTACAAGAAAGTTGGCGATCTGAATGAACAAGGTGGCATTTATATTGAGCATGGCAAATGCATCCTTTTTTTAGATAAGGTATTTATTTGGAAGGTAAGGCCTTTTACAAAAAAAAAATTTCCTTGTCAAAGCTTTTTTATAGAACGCGCTTCATTTTTCACCGGACCCTATTGGGGGAAAAGGGCCACCTTTTTATCCAGTCCTTTGCCCCGCTCCTCCATCTCACAATTCCCTTCAAAAATAACCCCCTCGTCTATGACCACCACGGGGGCACTAATGTTTCCATAGACCCGAGCCGGGGCGTGAATCTCGATCCGGTCAGCGGCCACAATGGTTCCTCGAACTTCGCCGCTCACAATAACGTGGGCCGCCCGAATCTCAGAGGCAACCACTGCCGTCTCCCCTATAATGAGCGTACCCTCACTGGATATCTCGCCCTTAAAACGCCCGTCCACGCGAACGACACCGGTAAAGGAAAGCTTTCCTTCAAATTCCGTTTCCTTTCCCAGAAAGGCGTTTATCTGGTCCCGTTCCTTCTTCATCTGGAGATCCCCCCGATTTTGTTAGCGCTCATTAGCACATCCCCTGGTGTTTTGCAAGAAAAATCACAAACTAATCAATATTTATAAAAGAGCCTTATTTTATTACATTTCTACGAAGTCCATATCCCACATCGCTAGGATTCAAGGATTCCAGGGTTCAAGGGTTCCAGCGGCGCCGCGAGCGCCGCGGTGTTGGGTATCGGGTATCAGGTATTGGTCTCTGCAGCGCAGCCGCCCGTATCTGGTATCCGTATCGGGCAATGGTCTAATACCCAAAATACCCAGGACCTAATACCTGTGAACGCAAGGTTGACCTGATCACTAATCACTGCTTACTGATCACTTTCCCCTTAGACTCGTCGACCCGTTGACCCCTCGCCTCGTTAAGCTGCCCACGCGTCTAACGATCATAACGATATTAACGATCTAAACGTTCTAAACACCTATCTCACATCTCACATTATATGAGGTATCGCCTGCCAGGGTCTGGATACCAAGGGGATGCACCAAGGTCTTACTGAAGCCGAGCCTTGTAGCTCCTGAAACGGCCCGGCAGCTGGGCCATACTCTTCCAGTCCGGATATCGGGACGCCTGGCTCATGCACTTCATGAGTCTCTGCTTGGGCGGGGGATGGGTGGAGAACCAGGACCCCTTTTGCCGGGATCTGGCCTGGAGCAAGATCAGCCCCTGGAGGACCTCAATCATGCCATTGGGACCGTACCCCGTTCTATAGGCCGTCTGCATGCCTGTGAGGTCTGCCTCGAATTCCATATTTTTATCCAGCCCCCGGTCAAAAAGGACGGTCTGGAGATTGCCGATCATCTGCTCGAATTGTCGCCCCTTTTCCCCCTCCATGGTAGCGGCGGTGATTTTCCCCACCCCCTGAAAAAACTGGGCCCTCTGAATGGACTTGAGCGCATGTTTATGTCCCACATGGGCCACTTCGTGGGCTAGGATGCAGGCCAGCTGGGCCTCTGTACGGAGGGCCCTGACCAGGCCGGAGCAGATAAAGATGATCCCCCCGGGACAGGAAAAAGCGTTGATAAGGGGGTTGTCCACCACCACAAAATGGTAAGGAATGGCCGGGCGAAGGGAGTTTCTGGCTACGGCGCAACCTACCAGATTGACATATCTCTGGAGTGCGGGATCGTTGACCGGCATACCGTATCGGCGAAACCCCTCCAGGGCGAGGCTCTCTCCGATGGTCAGTTCCGTTTCGTAGTCCATCTCCGCGGCACTGGAAATAATGCTTGTCACGCCCTCGAATATTTTTCTCTCTTTGGATCCCTTATCCATTAATTTTTCTAAAAGACCGGCAAGGAGAGGGGTCTGTCCCGCCGGCGAGGTGAGGGTCCCTTTTCTGGGACTTCCCTCGTCATCCCTCGCCCCTGTCTCGCCTTCAAGGGCGCCCAGGCACAACCCTGGCGCCAGCAAAAGGCAAAAAAGACAAGCCGCTGTAAGGCCCTTCCATTTCATATTAATCTCCCTCTTGTTTAGGGGGCGTACTCCCCGATCTTTCCCTCCCTGAGGAAGGCGTCCAGTTCCTGCTCGGTCACGCTCAGGGCCAGCACCCTTTCGAGGACCTCTTGATATACTGCCGGGGTCCCCCGGTTTCTGGCGTATTGCTCTGTTTCCCGGGTCAAGCCCCGGATGCTCCGGGCCGTATCCACCCCTTCTGCATGGATTTTACTCTTGGCTATGCCCGTAAACAGGTTTTGGGGCACCTCCTCGGTGGCAGGAGGTGAATCATTGAGCCTGCCCCTGTATATCCACCCCTCTTGGCCGGAGGGGGTCCGGATCTGATACCACCGGCTCTCGTAGGAAAGGACGGACACTTCTGTTCCCAGAGCCAGGGTGGCAATTGTCTCTGATGAAGCCGATCTCTCTGCTTTCAACCGGGCCTCTTCAGAGGCCACCCACAATTTGTCCTGGCCATGGCTCTGGGAAAAGGCCATGACCTGGGCCAGGAGAAACCCCGTAACCCAAAAAATCCGGAAGCGCTTCATGATTTCTCCTCACCTCTGTGCAGACCAAAAAAGACTGTATTTGCCCGGCCTTGAAAAAAGGACCCTGAGTCTCGCTAATAACAGTTTGTTTTCTAAAAAACCTTAGCCCTTTCCGGTATTAAGTTCAATCATAATCCCCCACCAGCACGAAGCCCCCCCAGTAACCGGGGTGCGGATAACGGTTCTTTACATGGAGACACGCCTTGCGCAGGCTTTCCGATTTATTGGCCCTGATGTATTCACGGTAGAAATGCTTCACCAAAAGGGCCGTTGAGATATCGCTCACCCGCCAGAGACTTGAAATGATGGCGTGGGTCCCGGCATAAAGAAAGGCCCGGTTCATGCCGATCACGTCGTCTCCTTTGGTGACCTTCCCCAAGCCGGTCTGGCACGCGCTTAAGAGCACCAGGTCCGCCTCTATCCTGAGGCCGAATACCTCCGCCGCTTCAAGGTCACCATCAGCCTTGCTGTCTTTGACCAGCTTCACCTCCGAGAAAAGGGGGTTGATCGGATCGTATTCCCCGTGGGAGGCCAGATGGATGATGCCGAATTCGCTCACATGATCAACGACCCAACTCTCCGTGGCCCTTTCTCCTGTAAGCACTGTAATGTCGGGAAAATTCCAGCCGATGGAGGCCACTTCATGTTCTGTAAAGGGGAGGTCCAGGGTGGGGTTTCCCAGATCCGGGTTGGCAATGGCCAGGACCCGCAGGTTCTTGCCGGCCTTGCGCCTTTGCAATGTATAGCGGAGTACGCTTGCGCCGGGCATATAAAAGAGGGGATAACGTTCCACTAGATAGGCCTTCCCGTCATAGAGGGTGGAAAACGAGAGGTAATGGAGTGTTCCGTGGGGAATAATCCCCAGTGCCCTGAGGGATCCCGCCTGAGACAGGGGCATGGACAACAGCCACTCGTGCAGTTCCCTGGACTGCTTCTCAAGGGGCTCCAGGTTTTGTATCTTGCGGCGGTAGTCCAGCACGGTCCTCCCAAGGAGTTCTCGATCCACAGGGATCCGAAAGAGTTCCACCGATTGAGGTCCCACAAGCCAGCAAAGGACCTCTTGGGGCACCACATAATAGGCCAGGAGGGCGATCCCTGAATCCAGGTGCTCCTGGATCTCGGACAGGGTCAGGGGATCCACGGAAACCAGGGTCGCCAGCTCAGGATTACTTTCCTGGATCTCCAGCATAAGGTCCCGGTATTGGTCCTGGACCCGTCTCAACGCGGGACCGTATACCGATTTCTCCGCCTCCGTATCCGCCTGGGCCAGGAGCCTTTCTTGTTCCCTGGCCCTGGCCTTTAAGGCCCTCATTCTGTCATAAAGCCTCTGATCCATGACCCCGCGAAGATTCAAACGCTGGTTTCCCAGGAGGTCAATCAGGTTTCTTGCCCTGGAACGCTCGGCCATATCAAAGGCCGACTCGGTCTCTCCCAAATCCAGAAGTAAGGGGATCAGGGTCTCATACACCTCCATTTTGTCGGCGATGAATCCGTCTTTGAGTTGTTCAAGCCTTATCTCGGCCCTCATACCTTCGATCACCTCGACGGCACTGAAGAGAAGCGCCTTGGCCTCCGCCTTTTCTCCTTGTCTCAGCCTCAGCCGGGCCAGTCCAAAAAGGGCCCGCCACTCCACTTCCCGGAGGGCCATAGACCGGGAGAAGGCCAGCGCCTCCTTCAGTCTGCCCGTTGCCTCCTCGACCCGGTCCCCCATACTGAGGGCCTCTCCAAGGGCCAGCAGTGTTTTGGACTGGTTGATGCGATTACCGATGACCGCAGCTATGGGCAGGGCCTCTTCGAAAAGGGGAATAGCGTCATCAGGTCTACCCATCCGGAGCAAGGTGAGGCCCTTGTTACGCAAATCGTAGGCAATGGCCCAGCGCGAATTGATCCGCCGGTCAATGCGCAGGGCCTCCTCCAGGACCTCCAGGGCCTTTTCAAAGCGGCCCAGCTTTCTATACACAAGCCCCATATTGTTCAGGGTCGTGGCCACTTCATCAGACCGTCCGGAAAGGGTCCCGGCCAAATCCAGGGCCGCGTCCAGTTCCCGCAGCGCCCGTTCACTGTCGCCCAGGGTCCACCATATGAGTCCCGACGTATTGAGAGCCATAACCTTTTCCAGGGTCCATCCGTGTTCCTCGGCCAGATCATAGACCTTTCTCTGCATACGAAAGGCCTCCTGGTACCGTGCCTGATACCAGGCGTTGTTGGCCTGCTCAATCATGATCTTGGCCCTCAGGCGGTCTTCCAGGTTTCCCTCTTGGACCAGGTCCAGGGCCCTGTAATAGTGGTCCTCGGCTTTCTCAAGGTTACCCAGGAACCGATGGCAACGCCCCATATCCAGAAGGGACCGGGCCATTTTGGCCTTCAGACCCATTTCCTCATAAATCTTGAAGGCCTGGGTGTAGGTCTCGAGTCCCCGGGCGTAGCGGCTCAGGCGGAGGTCGTAAATGCGCCCCATATTCTCATACTGCTGGGCCAGGATTTCTCTCTTATGGGACTCCTTGCTCAGGGATGCAGCGCTCTGAAACTGGGTCAGGGCCCGGTCATAATCCGTAGCGCTTTCCAGCACCACCCCCAGGCTGGAAAGGGCTTCTACCTGTTGGGGGGCCAGCTCCAAGCCGGCCATAATCTCCACCGCCTCCTTGATGTCGGCTACGGCCTTGCCGTAGTGTTGGGCCTGAGCCTCAATCAGACCCCGTTTGAGGAGCGCCTCCCCGTGGGCCTCAGAATCAGGCCGGGTTTGCGCCAGGATCTCTACCAGGGCCAAGGCATGTTCAGCCGCCCTTTGCAGGTCCCCCGCACTATAGGCACTTTCACGGGCAGACCTGTGGAGGTCCGCCCTGTATCGCCCAAACTCCTCCACTTCCTCCGCCACCCTCAAGGCATTTTCAAAGAGGATCAAGGCCTGACGGAAACGGTTTTCCTTGAAGGAGGCCACACCGGTTCGGACATACCTGGAAAACTGCTTTCTGGCAAAAAGGCGGGCCTTTTCCGGTGTCATCCCCCAGTAGCCGACCTGAACCCAGCCCTCCTCTGTGGTTGATTGGGCGGCACGAAGTGCTTCCCCGGCCGAGAGGCTCCCGTAATGTCTTAAGAAGCTCTCCAGGAAAAGGCCGCCGTCATTTGCCGAACGGGGACACAGAAGGCTCGGCACTCCAAAAAGGGCCATCAGGTGTGCCACAGGATAGATCCGGCCCAGGGGCGTTCTCGGAAGGAGGGCCAGGGAGACATTCGAGCAGGCCTCTGCCACGAAAACCAGAGGAAAGGGCTTTTCACCGTGCAAGTCAAAGGCCATAAAGGGCCGGGGCCGCTCCCCGGCCCGGGTGGGTACGGAGGCCGCCCGGTAAACCGGCCGGTCGAGCAAAAAGGTCTGGGCTTCCGGGAGGGCCTGCACAATCTCCGTTCCGGAGCTGGTTTCGGCCAGGTTTCGCAGGCTGAAGTCCTTCGGGACCAGATCCCGGGACGGAAAGACCACAAGGCGTTGTTTGAAGGGCCGGCGGTTCTCGATACACCGCACCAAGTGACTCCCGCTCAGGGCGAAGGGGCCACCCTTTCCCCCGGGGATCCGCCTTGGATCTTCATACACCAAAATCGAGGGTCCACCGCTCTCGTACCCGGATCGTGGGTAAAAGGACTCGACCCGGATTTCCTGCGGGGTGAGAATAAAGGCGACCCATCCTTTTTTCCCTTGGGCAAGGGCAAACAATCTCACACAGGGAATCCCCTCCGGTAAACTTTCCATCACGTCAATGGCCTCCACCGGATTGGGCCTGAGAACCTCCAGGATCCCCCCCCCGCGGCTACCCCTTCCATCGCCTTTCAGAGTCCGGGTATAAGCCGTCATAAGGTCCTTATGGGTCTCCTCCAAGGCCGCCTTATCCGGCCCGGCATCCCTGGACGCGTAGGCCTCGGCCACTTCCTGGGCATGGGCGGCGAGTCCCAAGAGGATCAGGAGTCTCTCCTCTTCGGCCTGATTGCCCGCCAGGCGCATTATGGAGGGCATCTCTCCTCTTTTCTTCTCCTTGGCCCTATTGATAAGACTTTCTTCCTGGGTCAGTCGGCGGGCCAGATGGACCTTTTCCTCCCCCTCGGCCGTTTTTAAGGCCCGCTTCAAATCCTGGATCACCAAAAGCCTTTGGGCAATCCTGTGACAGAAGGCCCGTTCATCCCGGGAGAGGGGTCTCACGATCAGCGGGACCAGGCGATGGACCCGCTCCAGTTCCGAGAGCCTTTCCACCAGGTTGAAGGCCCTCTCCACCTCTCCCGCCCTGAGGCTTTCACCCACCAGGGGGGAAAAGGTGACGGTGATCTCCCCGGGGCCGCAACCCGCCTCCAGGAATGAAACGGACTGGAGCACTTCCAATGCCTCTCCGAGACGGCCCAGACCGGCCAAAGCACGCCATTCATATGAGGACAAGAGGCCCTCACGGGCCAGCATCAGGGCATCATGATAATAGGCCTCGGCCCTCGCCTTTTCCCCCCACCAGAGGGCGACCCGGGCCATATTCAGATTCAGGGCCGCCCCCAAGGCCAACACCTCCCTGGCTTTTACCGGCGCCTTCCCTTTCAGTCCCGCAAGGCCCCTTAAAAAATGCAGGGCCCCCTCCTGGAGTTCCTTGGCCCTCAGGGCCAAGCCGGCAGCCCCTCGGGTGTCCTGGTCTTGTGCATGGACCAGGGCAAAGACACCCATGGTGTTGTGAAATGAGAGCATGGTGCGCCGGTCCAGAACATCCGAAAACCGCTTGAGGAGGGCCGTGGTCTCCCGGGCCAGGGAACGAAAACGTCCCACCCGATTGTCCTTTTCCCGGGCCTCCTGAGGCATCCGCAAAAGGGCCTGGCCCATGTTTATGACATTGATGGCCGCACTCACCGGGTTTTCCAGTTCAAGGGACAGCGTGGCCGAGCGTTCAAAGTCGCAGAAGGCCTCCAGGGGGGCCTGCCTGGCATAGCTCACATGGCCTGACCGGTGGAACAGGAGGGATACGCCGTATTTGTCTTTCCCTTCAATGGCTGCCTGGGGCGGATATCTAGCTGTTTGCTTGTCCAGGACCTTACGGGCCGGCTTTAGTTCCCCCAGTTCCGTCTGAATGCGGGAAAGAAAGGCCTCTGCGATCCTCTTTTCCTGCTCCGAGGAGAACCCGTAGACCGCATGGGTGGCGCCCTCTTCATCCAGGCTGACATCCAGTGCCAGACTCAAAAGCCCCTCACCTCCTTGGCCTTTCGCCTTTTTGGCCACCCCGTATCGGTCTACCAGAGCAAGGACACCTTCAAAGCCTTCAGCCGCCTTCCTCAGCAGGTCCACCCGCCTTTGGCCCCTTCGGTCGCCGGCCTCCATGTAGGTGTTAAAGGCAATGGCCCGTTGGCTGGCGGCCAGGTTTTTTTGCAGCCCAAGGCGGTCGTCGAATTCAAAGACCCGCTCAAAGCACTTGCGGGCCGAATGCCAGTCCTCCGCCTCCTGAAAGGCCAGGCCCAATCGCCCCAGCATCTCGGCCTTAAGGTGCATGAGGCGCGGCGGGAATTCCAGGGCATCCCGGACCCTCGCCGCCATGTAACGGAGGGTCTCTATGGTCGCCTCCCGGTCATCGCCCATGAGGGGTCTCAGGTCATCAATGAGCCCCTCCTGCTCGGAAAGGAGGACTTCCATGCCCCGGCTGTAAGCCTTCCAGGCCGGATCCGGAGGGGGCCCCACCAGCCCCTCGCTTATTGCAGCAACCCTCCGGTCCAGTTCCGCCTGACGTTGTGCAAGCCTCTGAGCCCTTTCGGGCGAACCGGGCTCATGCAGGACGGGGCGTATAACGCGGTCCAAAATATACCGGTTCAGGGTCCCATACACCTTGGAGGCGCGCTTGGGTTCCATGCGCTTTTCAATGAGATCCAGGGCCTTGCGGTAGGCCTGGATGGGCCTTTGGCGTTCCCTCACCTGAAAGGCCGCCACCCCAAAACGGCGGTAAAAAAGGATCTCCGTCTCCTCCTGGTCAAAGGGGACACCGCTCTCAAACCTCCGGGTGTAGTATTCAAAGGCCTTTCCGTATTGCCCTAGAAGAAAGTGGCTGTTTCCCAGGTTCAGGCACAGGTGGACTGCGTTTTCAGGGTGGGTTTGGGGGTTATTGAGGAAATAGGCCTTGCGATAACACTCCAGGGCCGCCTCCAGCTGTCCTGGCTTGCCGTAAACCGTTTCCATCACCTCAAGGATATAGCCCATGGTCTGATGGAAAAAGGCGATTTGTCCCCGCCTCTCTATCGCCCTTTCAATAAAAGACCGGGCCCGGGTCAGGGCCTGCTCTCCGCCCACATAGGTCAGACACAATCCCATGGCGTAAAGGGTCACAGGGTCATCCGGCTCTTGTGCAAGTCTCTCCCTGTAACGGGCCAGGGTCTCGGGGAGCTTTTTTTGGGCGGCCGCGCACTTGATGTACCCCCGGTGGGCCTCCACCAGGGAATAGTCTTCCCGGATCAAGGTGAGGAAAATCTTTTTTGCAGAGGGAACCTCGCCCATGCGAAAGAGGAATTCACCGGACGCCATGGACTTGCGCACATAGGCTCTCCGGGCCAAGTGGTAAAGACGGTCTTCATAGGGCCTGAGGGCCATCTCCTCTTCATAGAGGTCAAGGGCCTGTCTGAATCTCTCTTCCCTGTAAAGGACTTCGGCCAGGGCCATGGCCGCCGCCGTCCTCTGGGAAAAAATTCCCTGGAATTGCTCCAGCACATGACGGTAAGCCCCCTTGGCCTTGGCCCATTCATCGGCCTCAAAACAGATGTCACCCACCCGGTTCCAGGCCCCCATGGCCACCCTGGGCACCGATTCTTGATACTTCCGGGCAAGCCTTTTTAGGAGCCTGATTTGATCTTGGGAACCCGCAAGACCTGAATCTGTGAGACTTTGTCCCAGGACCCGATCAACGGCCCGGTCCGACCATTCGCCCACATCCGGGAATTGCTTGATGACGTCAATGTAGCCGGGGACGACATCCTGGATCCGGCCGACACGGCCGAAAAGGTCGGTCTTGACGACCATGGCCTCCGCTTTCTGAAACCGGGGGGATGCCGCGTCCCCGATGACCCTTTCAAGGATTCGGACGGATTCCAGGAGGGACCCGGGGGCCTTCCCCAGTTCCGCCAAGAGACGGGCCTGTTCGATCCGGCTACGGCCCTGAATCCTGGGGTTTTCCGGATGACGGGCGCACAAGGCCTCCAACTTGGTCAGGGCCTCCTCAAGGATGGCCTGTCGCTCTTCCGATTCAACGGCCCGCCCCCACCTCAGCCGGGCCGCGCCTTTAATGAGAGAAATACGACAAAGGGCCGCCTGGGGCTGGATCCCGCTGAAAGACCTCTCCACCAGGCGGAAGGATTGCCGGGCCGCGTCTTCCATTTGCATATCTTCATAGAGGCGCCCCATGAAAAGGGCGGCTTCCGCGGCAACCGGCCCCCGGGACCAAAAATTCTCCAGCACCCTGTAACAGGCAAGGACGGTCAAATGGTCGTCGGCCGGGACCTGTGAGTCCAGTTCCCGGACCAGATCCATTTGCGCCTTCGCGCTCGTGCGCTCCGGGATTTCTCCTTCCAGGGGCAGGGCCCACAGATTGCCCCCCCCGGCCCGAGAGGAAAGAAAATAGAGGCCGGAGGCCGTGGGCATGGGCTGGTATGCGGAATGGGAGCCCGAGGTCACGGGAAAGGCCAGGTCTTCGTGCCGCTCCACCGCAACCCGATAGATGACCGGGTTGTCCTCGAGGGTGATCTCCCCGTCCTGGTTCGTATCCAGGCCCAGTCGAGAAAAGTACACATATTTCCCGTTCCGGGACCAGGCGGGAAAGAGGTCCCGGCCCCCACCCCGGGTAAGGGGGAATACCTCCCTGGTTTCCAGGCTCAGGACAAATATATCCCCTCCGGGATCATCACGGAAGGAGACAAAGGCACAATACCGGCCTCCAGGGGACAGGGCCGGGAAGGCTCCGTCCCCCCCGGTCCCTAATGGCTCGGGGCGCCCCCTTTGAAGGTCCAGGGCCGCCAGATGAGGCCGGGGCTCCGCCGGGAAAGACTGGTGGAAATACAGGGTCTTGCCGTCAGGAGAAAAGGAAGGGGAGCCCTCTTCTGTTTCCCGCCCTGTAAGGCGTCTGGGAGGGGTGCCGGATTTATCCAGATCCAGTACGTAGATATCGCCCTTTACGTCGTATCCGGTGGCGGCAAAAGCGATCCTGCGGCCGTCAGGGGAAAAGGCCGGGTCTGACAAATCCCCCATGCCGCTCACCAGGCGTCTGGGTGGGGACGCATCCCCGGGATCCAGGGATTGGAGCCAGAGTCCACTCGACCCCCCGCGAAGAGACACGAAGGCCAAGTGCCTGCCACTGGGGGACAGGGCGGCATACAGGAGCGGATCCCCTTCAAAGGTCACCTGGACGGGACGGTTGACCGGTAAAGGCTTGGGCCCCAGTTGGGGCTCTTCAGGCCCGAAAAAAGAAGGGCCGGCGGATATCCCGGGCCCTTGCGTTGACCCCGTGAATATTCCTGCGCCGGGCAGGGTGGAGCAGGCCCCCACCGTCAGGAAAAACACCGCGAGCCCCCCCCTAAAGAAGCGGGCCATGTGAGGGACTATGGCCCTGTGCAAGGTCTGATGGATCACTTCTTGGTCACCCATGAACCGTCTTCCAATTGAATCTTTTCACCGGGGCGGGCGTTTTCCGCATTCAGCCTTCCAAAGACCTGATGGATCTCTTCCAGATCTTCTTCCGTCAAATGCTCGTTCACCGCCACCACCCGTTCCATGACCACGAGCCTGGCCCGGTTGACATCCTCCACCACCTTTTCAAACTCCCCTTTTCCATAGCGGCCTGCAAATGCCTTCAGATCCTCGGGCACGCCCTCTTTATCCATGTCAAAGGCGGTCAACAGCCCTCGGTTATTCTCCCCCACCCAGCCCAGGGCCTTAAAGGCCTCCACATCATCGGCGTGAAAGGCCAGGACCTGCACCGCCGCTACGGCGTCTTGTTGGTCCCCGCTTCTCTCAGGGGGGGGCTCCACCCGGCCCAGGGGATCCACCCCCCTCACAGAAGCCACCAGAAGGACGTCCTGGGTCAGGGCGTTGTAACTTCCCAAAACCTGGTTCTCCAGGGCCGTCCTCTCACTGACCACGTTCACCCGGACCTGGGCCAGGGTGCACCCTAAAAGGATACCAAGGGCCCATGCCATGAGAGTGCATCGAATCATAAACCGCCTCTTTTCTTGGGGGACAAAGGGAGCCATGAAAGGGTCCCGTCAGGGCCGATTTGAATGCCCCCCGCTCCAAGGGTATGGAGAAGGTTGTCAAGGGGGCCCAGCACAGAGAGTCCCTCGGCCAGGCGCCGGTGTATGGGCAAATCCGCCACATTAAGCCGTTCAATCCGGGGCAGTTCCAGCTGAAGCCCCTTGGCCTCCACCTCCCCTCTCAGGGAAAGATTGCCGTAAAGGATCTCAAATTCCACCCACCGGGGCGAGCCCATCCTCAGGAGCTTGCGCTGCTTGACAATGGTCTCGTTGCTCTCGTAGGGGTCCATCCTATAAAGGATCCTTTCCAGTACCTTGGAACCGATATGGTTCAAATCGACCGTAAGTCGAAGGCTGTTCAGGACGCGGCCCGGATCCTGGGAGAGGGGAAGCCACAGGGACAGCCGGCCTGAGATCTCCCCCTCTTCTCCGGAGATCTCCTCCAGGGATGAAGGTAACAGGGTTTCCGCCTTTAACCCTGAAAAGGCGCAGTCGGCTTCCAGGAAAAACCGCCCGTCCCGGCCACGGATGAAAAAAGACCCGGCCATGGTCCCGCCCATGACTCCCATTTCCATATAGTCTACCAAGGGCAGTCCGTTCTTGAAACGCAGGCCGAGTTCATAATGGGTTATGGCCAGGTCCAAGGGACCCAGCCGGACGCGGGCGGAATCGAACACCAGGGCCCGGCTGTGGGACAGACGCCCCTTTAGATCCCGCAGGACCCTCGCGGCCAGGGGATGATCCCTTCCTGGCCGGGAAGGCGCCCTGGGACCTTTGAGCACCTCCACGGAAAGGGGAGGGACCTCCAATCCTCCCGGACCGGCCCTTTCCTCTGTCCCTTTTAGGCGGTAGACCTTGTCAAAAAGGAAATGGCTCTCCAACCCCTTTACCGTGAGCGCTTCTCCAATTCCCATATCCAGACCGGGGCTCTCGAACCTCGCCGCAATCCTGATCTCCTCCCCTCCGGAAAGCCGGACCTCGGCATCCGCCTCCACAGGCCCCTTTAAAAAAAGGAGCGCGTCCCCTTTCTTAAAATCCTCATCAATATCGGCCTTGATCCTGCCGTGGACCTTTGCCTCCACCTGTCTTAGAAGAAGGGTTAAAGGGGATGTCCCCTTGAGGCCCAGCAGGTGATGGATCCCCTCCACCTCGCAGTCCAGGGATTCCTTCAAGTGTAGCCGGCCCATGGTCATGGTCTGGGAGAGGTTAAAGGTCTTAAGCCCTTTCTGGCGCCCCTTAAAGGAGAGGGTCACCTCCTCGGGCTCCTTGAACCTACCCACCATGGGCAGGGCCTCCACCTTACCGAAGAGAATTTTCCCTTCCACCTCTCCCTGTTTTATACCATTGCTCAGGACAAGCCTCAACGGTCGGGGCGACCCAATGCCGGAGGCCTTGACCCGTGAACCGTTCCTGAGGGTCAGATCCACTCCCAGGCCTTTGAGGGCCGCCGAAAGCTCCAGGTTTTCAAAAAAACGGATGCTCCCAAGCCTCTTTGCCAGGGGCAACTCTTTGCTCGCCAGCCTTTCAAGCTCTCCTTTTTCCGGCAAACGGCCCACGTACCGGAAATCCATTTCCACCTCGCCCTTTACCTCTCCTTGTAGCGGAATTCTGGGCAGGATAAGGGGCCCCGCCTTATTCAGGTCAACGGCGACCGTGGTCCGGGCATCCACCCCGGAGACCCCCAGGTCCTGGACCCCGGCCTCCACAGTGGCCTTGAACAGGTCCTCGACGGTGAGGGAGGCCGTCCCCCGGTCCACATCCACCCGAAGGGGCTTCAGGGAATGAAGACGGACGCCTTTAAGACGGGTTTTAAGGCCGAGACCCTTCTCAAGGGGCTCTTTGAGAAGACCCTGGACATAAAAGGTCGGGGCGGTGAGGGAAAGGCCTTTCACGTGAAAGAGGGCAGGCCCTCCTGGGCCCAGCTGGCATTCGGCCTCCAGGGCGTGCTCGATCACCGGGGCCTTACCAAGAGAGGGGAAACCAAGTCCTGTGATGGTCCCAGATTCTCGGAAGGCCATTGTGCCGGCCAGACCCAGGAGGGCCTTGGAGGAAGGGGTCAGTTTTTTGGCAAAGCCCTCGGCCGCCACATCTATACCGGCTTTGACAGGGGACCCGAACCCTTCTTTCAGCTCCAAGGCAGGTGCGGAAAGCGTGATCCTCTCCGCATGAACATCCAACCAGGGAGCGGAATCCATCACGCACCTGACCTCCAGAGACTGGCTGAGTTCAGGGATCTCGGCAAAGGAATCAACCCCCAACCCTTTGACGGCGGCCCTCTCCCGGAGGGTCACCACACCCTTGACCCCGAAAAGGGCTCGTGGAGACAAGGCCAGGTCTGTTGCATCAAGACGACAGGAAAAAAGCTCCATGCGGTCCAGCCGCACGGCTCGGGCACCCGCGTACAAGAGGCTTCCACACCTCATGTCCAGACTGATGCCCACCCTTGAGGGAAACAGGGCGTCCAGATCCATGGACCCTGACGAGGCATGGAGGGCCATATCTTCCACCCTTACCCGCCCCCCGGGAAGATCCACCTCCATGGGGGGGAGCCTCAATGAAAGGTCCGCCACCTTCACCTCGATCCTTCCTTCGGAGACAGGGCCCTTGACGGAAAGCCCCTCCAGGGTCAGAGGGATCACCCCCTCCCCCCCCTTTTCTTTCAGGGAGAGACGGAGCCAGGAAGGGAGCAGTTTCTCCGCCACCCCAAGGAGTTCTTTAAGATCCCAGTTCAGGGGGCCTAGAGAAAGATCCACAAAGGGGACGGCACCCTGCAGGCCCGTCACTTGTCCACGCCAGACCAGGCGGCTCCGCTCTTGTATTTGGAATTCCCCCTTTTCCACGGTGACCGTCCCCGTGGTCAGGTCCACCTCCCCCCTGTGGATTGCTGCGAGCCCAAGAGGCCCCAGGCCCTTCAGAGGCCCGGACCGCAGGCAAAGTCCCGTCCCCATCAATCGGGTGGCAAATCCAATGGATGATCCCGGGTCCCCGGAAAGCCTTGCTGTCAGTTCCAGGGCACCTGAGAATTCCGGCAGGGGGGAAGGAACAAAGGGGGCCACCACCCCGGCCAGGACGTCCAGGTCCGTTTGTACCTTTCCCTCTAATGCCCTGTCCCCAAGGCCGCCTTTGACTTCGAGCCGCAGGCCGGGAAACCGCCCCTGGAGGCTTAAGGAGGCCTCTTTGAGTGTCAAGGCCCGTTTCGTGATGAAATCCGAGACCCTGGCTTCCAGGTGAATTGGCGGCAGGGCCTCCCCTTGGACCGTGCCTTCCATATCCATCTTCAGGGTCAGAGGCCTGTGAAAAAGGGAAGGGACATTGCAGAAGGCGCTCCCTTCTCGGATTTCCAAACGCCTATTCAGGGCCCGGTCTTCCAGATGAAGGGAAAAACCCTTCACTTGAATGCTTCCACGGACATCACCGGAAAGAGGGAAAAAGAGAAGGGCCCGGGTCGTCTCCCGCTTCCCCTTCCTTTCAAAAAGAAAGGCCATATTGCTCCGCCCTCCCGCCTCCCGGATGAAATGGATATCCGCCCCTGTCAAGGTCACATCAAAGATCAGATCACCTTGGATAAGACGGCCCATATCTACAAAGACGGCCGCCTCTTTGAGGGACAGGAGGGGTTGAGGAGAAAAGGCGGGATCATCGGCGACGTGGAGGCCTTCCAAGGTGATCCCTTCGGACCAGGTCCATTTCAGGGCATCCACCCGCACGGGGCGCTGGAGGGTGTTCGTGACATGGGCCTCCAATCTTGCCCTGAACCACGCGGTGGAAACCACGGTGGGAAGGAAAAACAAGGCCGCCCCCAAAAGGACAAGGACAACGAGCAGCCCGCAGCACAGCCGGAGAAACCATCTCCAGGCCCACTGCAATGAAGCCTTCGCCCTTACCGGTCCGGGGGGTGGCTCGGGACCATTTTTCGCTGGGCTGGCAACGTCGGAATCGACCAATTGCTGTGCCTCCCTCTTGATATCAAGTTACCCCATGCACCCCCAATGATCAACCTGCTTTTGGGAAGTCCGTCCCATAGCCCTTGACACCCCCACCCCCCTTACCTACTCTGGTGTGGGGGCGCTTGTTGCTCCCGTGAATCCAACCACCCGTCAGGAGGCTACAATGGCTTTGAGGGAATCGGAATTCGTGTCCTGTGACGTCCTTGTCATCGGGGGAGGCGGCGCTGGACTGAGGGCGGCCATCACGGCCAGAGAAATGGGGGCACGGGTCACCATGGTCTCTAAATCCCGCATTGGGTACGGGAATAACACGTACCTGTCAAAAACCGCCTTTGCCGCGGCCCTTGGGGACCCTGACCCCAGGGACAATCCGGAAATCCATTTCAAAGACTCGGTCATGGGCGGCCGCTTTCTCAATGACCAGGGGCTCCTGAGGATCATGACCCGGGAGGTGGGCTCCCAGATACCCTTTCTGAAAAAATGCGGGGTCACCTTTCGCAAAGAGGAGGGAAAGATCGCCTTCACCCATGTTCCCGGGCACACCTATCCGCGGCATGTGTGGGGGGAAAGACAAACTGGAAAGGATTATACCCTCCCCTTGAGGGCTTACGCCCGGAGGATCGGGATCCGCTTTGTCGAAAAGGTATTCATCACCCGGCTCTTCCGCTCAGACCAGGGATTCACCGGGGCGGCCGGCATCGACGCGACGGGAAAGTTCTTCATTTTTGCGGCCGGGTCCGCGGTGGTCGCTACAGGGGGGTTTTCCCAGGTCTATCTCTATACCAACAATGCGTCAGGTATGAGCGGTGACGGGATCGGTCTTTGCTATGACCTGGGTATCCCGGCCAAGGACATAGAGTTTACCCAGTTTTATCCCACGGCCACCGGGCACGGTGCCACCCATATCCTCCTCTATGAGGCCTTTGTGTTCAGGGCGGGAGGTATCCTCAGAAACGCCGGGGGGGAGGACATCATCGCCAAACACGGGCTGGACGATCCCCTGGCCATGACCCGGGACCGGCTTGCCAGGGCCATTATGGAGGAAATCCACCAGGGCCATCATGTGGAAGGCGGGGTCCTCATGGATCTGGGCGGCGTGCCCTCGGAGGATATCAATCGGCTGAAACACCTGCTGCCGCCGGGGAGTTCCCCGGATCAAAGGCGGTTCATCGTCTCCCCCACGGCCCACTTCTGTATGGGAGGGATCGTGGTGGACAAAAACGCCGCAACCCGGATCCCCGGACTCTTTGCGGCAGGGGAGGTCTCAGCCGGGGTTCACGGGGCAAACCGGCTGGGGGGCAATGCCCTGGCAGAGGTCTTTGCCCTTGGAGGGGTCGCAGGACGAAACGCCGCGCTGGCCGCCCGGGACTTGAATCCTTCCCAAAGGGCGGAAAGGGAAGCGGCTCAAGAGAAAGAGCGCCTTGAATCCCGTTTTTTTCAAGGGGAAAAGGACTTGAGGACCCTTCGTCGCTCTATCAAAGAACTCATGTGGAACCAGGCGGGGATCATCCGAAACAAGGCGGGCCTGGACCGTGCCCTGGAGCACCTGGACGGGCTTAAGGCCTCCCTGGCCGAATGCCGCATCAAGGATGGAAAGGCCCTCATCAAGTCTCTGGAGTTGGAAAACATGCTTCTCCTCTCTCAAATGGTCTGCCGGGCCGCCCTTTTAAGGACTGAAAGCCGGGGGGCCCATTTTCGCAGCGATTATCCGGAGGAAGATAACCGGCGGTGGCTGCAAAACGTGGTTGTACAAAAGGTCGATTCCGAAATGACCCTGCAAACCATACCGGTCTCCTTGGACCCGGCCGGTCCCCGGCCCTGAATTCCGCCGGGATCTTACAGGGGCTTTTCGGATATAAATTGATTGACAAGTCAATCAATTTTTGTTTCACTCCGGGGCCATGAAAAGAGGCCCTTCTCCAATGAAGAAGGACAAAGAGGCCGCTATCTTCGAGGGCGCCCTTAAGGTCATCAAACAAAAGGGCTTTCATAAGGCCAGGATGTCCGACATTGCCAAGGAGGCCGGTATCTCTTACGGCTTGGTGTATCACTATTTTAAAAACAAGGAAGACCTCTTTGACAGCATCATCAACCAGTGGTGGAACGGCCTGTTCCAATTGATCGGCAGGATTTCAAGAGAGACCTGGCCCGTGTGGGACAAACTCAAAGGCCTCATTTTTTATTTTCTGGACACCTATCAAAAAAACCCTGAACTGGTAAACATCTTTATCACAGAGATTTCCAGGTCCTCGACCAACCTCACCACAAACCGGCTGGAGCGCTTCAAGGAATTCATGGCCCTCACCGAAGCCCTCATTGAAGAGGGCCAGAGGCAGGCCATGCTCCGGAACGATTTCAGGCCCCGATACCTGACCTATATCTTTTTGGGTGCCCTTGAGACCTTTGTGTCCGCCATGGTCCTGGAAGACCAGAAGATCAGAGGGGACGGCCAGAAGGAGAGAATTGCAGGAAGCATCCTGGAGGTCTTCTTGAATGGGGCAAAAACACAGGACAGTAAAGGATAATCGTTAAGGGGGAAGCATGGAGTTTTCGTTCAGCGAAGAACAAATGATGTTTAAGGATCAGGTCATGCGCTTTGCCCGGAAGGAAATCACCCCCAGGTCCATGGAACACGATCTTAAAGGGGAATTCGATTTTCATGCCTTCCGAAAGCTCGGGGAATTCGGCATCCTGGGGCTTCACTTTCCAGAGGAATTGGGGGGAAGCGCCGCGGATGTGGTCACCTCCACGGTGGCCGGGGAAGCCTTGGGCGAGGCGGGTGTGGATGGGGGGTTGACCCTCTCTTACGGTGCCCACACCTTCCTTTGCGCCGATACCATCTTTGCCCACGGAACCGATGCCCAGCGGCAAAAGTATATTCCCGCCCTGGCCTCGGGTGAATGGATCGGATGCATGGGCCTGACAGAACCCGGTGCGGGTTCTGATGTGGCCTCCATCACCACGCGGGCTGAAAAAAAAGGGAGCGGTTATGTGCTGAACGGCAATAAGATGTTCATCACCAACGGGCCTGTGGCGGATGTGGCGGTGGTCTATGCCAAGACGGACAAAGCGCTTAAACACGCCGGCATCTCCGCTTTTATCGTTGAAAAGGGGACCCCCGGCTTCACCGCCGGGGAAAAGCTCATCAAGATGGGCGTCAGAAGTTCCCACACCTCTGAACTCATTTTTGAAGACTGCGAAATACCCGAGGAGAACCTCCTGGGCGAGAAGGGCGCCGGTTTCCTCATGGCGCTCCAGACCGTCGAGTGGGACCGGAGCACCCTCATGGCACCTTTCTTGGGATCCATGACCTACACCCTCCACAAATGCATTCAGTATGCCAAAGAACGCATCCAGTTTGGCCGGCCTATCGCCCATTACCAGGCCATAAAACACAAGTTGGCGGATATAAAGATATTCATTGAGGCGGCCCGGTCCCTTATCTACCGAATCGCCTGGTGCAAAGACCAGGGAAGGCCTCTCAATCACAAAGAGGCGGCCGTGGCCAAGCTTTTTCTCGGTGATTGGAGCCTTGAGCCGGCCAACGGTGCAGTCACCCTCCACGGCGGTTACGGCTACTGCCATGAATACGAGGTGGAACGAAATTTCAGGGATAGCCGTCTGGCACCCATCGGCGGGGGCACATCAGAAATTACCAAAAGGATCCTGGTGAAACTCATGTAGCCGGTCCGGTGCCCCGGTCCAGGTTCGGAGGCCCGGAAATCATACAAGAAAACCCTTTTTTATTATATGGTGGGGAAAAGCCATGGATTTTGACTTCTCGGAAGCAGAGATCGCCTTTTGCGAAAAGCTCAAAGGACTCCTCGGCTCGGTTCCTGAAAAAGGCCTGAGCCGGTTTGAAAAGGATAAGGTCCAGGAAAGCCGGAAAGGGCTTTTGGATTGGCTGGAGAAATTGGCCGGGGTGGATTACCTCTCCCTGGGGATGGATCCGGGGAGCCACGCGGTAACCCTTACGGCGGCCCAGGAAGAACTGGCCGCACTGGACCCCTCCCTGTTCCTCGCCGCGGAGGTGAGTGCCCGGATTTTTGGTCGCCTCCTGGCGGTCTACGGGACCCCGGAGCAGAAGGAAAAGATCCTCCCCGGTGTGACCGGGGGGCGCCTCATCGGCGCCGTAGGCCTCTCGGAAGGGGGCATGAATATAGAAAACGAGCCCCTCGGCACCCGGGGGGTGAAAAGCGATACCGGCCTTTTGGTCTCGGGCACCAAGGCCCATGTGGTCAATGCCCCTGTTGCGGACTGGTTCGCTGTGGCCGGCAACTTTGAGCAGGGTCCGGCCTTTTTCTTGATGGAAAACGGCCATGAGGGCCTTTCTCTGAGCCCCGGGTTCACCATGACCGGATATAGGGGTGTGGCCGTCTCCACCCTCACCCTGGAAAAGGCCCCTGTCCCGCCGGACCGGGTTATCGGCCCTTTCAAGGACGATCAACGCTTTAAGACCGTCCGGTCCTGGGAAGACCAGATCCTTACCGCAGCCGGGCTTGGAGTGATGAAAGCCGCTTATGAGACCGCCCGCAACCATGCCAAAACCCACATGAGCGGGGGCAAACCCATTATCGCCTATCAGGAAGTAGGCTTTAAGTTGTCGGAAATGCTCACCCTCTTCCAGACGGCCCAATTGCTGGCCTACAGGGCGGCCTGGATGGTGGAAGCCGGCCAAAGGGAGGCCCCGGTGGTGGCCCATTGCGCCAAGGTCTTCTGCGCCGAATCCGCGGAAAAGGTGGCCAGCGAGGCCCTCCAGATTCTGGGGGCTCAGGGCTGCCTCCAGGGCAACCCGGCAGAAGAGGGTTATTGCAACGCCAAATACCTTCAGGTGGCGGGGACGTCCACGGAGATCTCGCGCATGAAGATCGGGGACGGGGTTTTAGGGTGATTTTTCAACAAGGGGGAGAGACATGAGCGAAGACTTGCTCTACGAAGTCAAGAACGGCAGGGCATACCTCACCATTAACAGGGAATCCAAGAGAAACGCCATCAGCCAGGAGGTGATCATGGCCTTAATGGATGACCTGGACAAAGCCGATAAGGACGAAAAGGTGCGAGCCGCCTGTCTCACGGGTGCCGGGGAAAAGGCCTTTTGTTCGGGAGCGGATCTGGCCGCCGGCCTGGGTGGGCGCCGGGACGGTCCCCAGGTGGGGCCACACAACTATGCGCAGTTGCTCAAGAAGATGGTCCGGTTCGGCAAACCGCTGGTGGCCCGTGTGAATGGGCCCTGCCTCGCAGGAGGGCTGGGCCTGATGCTTGCCTGCGATATCGTGATCGCCCGGGATGACGCCTTTTTCTGTACCCCGGAGGTCAACGTGGGGATTTGGCCCATGATGATCGGCGCCCTTATTTATCGCAATGTGCCCAGGAAAAAGGCCGTGGATATGGTGCTCACCGCCCGCCGGATACAAGCCCTTGAGGCGGAACAAATCGGCCTCATCACCCGGGCGGTGGCCCCGGACCGATTGGATCAGGAAGTGGAGGAAACCCTGAGCCTTCTCGCCTCCAGGAGTCCCATAGGCGTCCGAATCGGGAAGGATGCCTTCCGGGTCATGAGCGATATGCCCTTTGAAGAGGGAGTGGACTATCTGTGCGAGGCCCTGGGAAGAGTGGCGACCACAGAAGACGCCGCGGAAGGGATGAGCGCCTTTCTGGAAAAACGAAAACCACAGTTCAAGGGAAGGTAGCGACGGCCACGTCCAAGGAAAACCAGGCGGTAAAGGCGGCCAGGATGAAACAGGACCAGGGCCGGGGAACAGGAGGGAAAATGATGCAATTTGAGCTGGGCAAGAGCTACGACGAACTGGAAATCGGGGAAACGGCGAGCTTTACCAAGACCATTACAGAGACGGATGTGTATCTCTTCGCCGGGATCAGTGGAGATTTCAATCCCATGCACGTCAACGAGGAGTTCGCCAAGCTGACCCCCTTCAAGACCAGGATTGCACACGGGGCCCTTCCACAGAGCCTCATGGCCCCTGTGCTGGGCACCAAACTGCCCGGTCTGGGCACCGTGGCCCTGGAGGTCACGTGCCGCTTCAAGGCCCCCACCTATTTCGGGGATACGGTCACGGCCCAGGCCACGGTTTCGGAAAAGCTCGAAGACAAGCGCTGGATCCGCTTGACCCTTTTATGGACAAACCAGCGGGGAGAAACCGTGGCGGAAGGAAAGGCATTGGTCATTCCACCGCCCAGGCAGTCAGATCTCCTCGGGAAATAGGACGCCGGGCCGGGAGACAGGGGAAAAACCTTTAACTGCTTCGAGGTATAAGAAAAAATGAAACATCCCTGGTTTAATGAAGATCACGAGATTTTTCGCAAGACCGTCAGGAAATTCACGAAAGAAGAGCTGGCCCCTCAT
>Ga0180432_10002484_pt1 | contig 27560 bp, 23 predicted proteins | sample SS_ome_10_FD_132414 | JGI IMG/M metagenome (GOLD analysis project Ga0180432, IMG submission 132414) | Hypersaline lake sediment archaeal communities from the Salton Sea, California, USA - SS_1_MS_2 metaG | ecosystem: Environmental > Aquatic > Non-marine Saline and Alkaline > Hypersaline >... | reverse complement strand
TTTTTAAGCGGGACAGGTACATCCATTTTTTAAATGTATCATGTATGAGTACACAATCGCTCGCAATAAAAAAGACGGCGAATCTTTTTGTATGGGTAAGGACACAAGTTTTGGTGGATATTTTCTTTTGGTCATGTTAAGATACCACATTTTGAGATGATTGCGTAGAGAAAAACGACGCCATGAGTCCCATCGAAAGAGCCAGGGAAAAGGCGACCATTCTCCTTGAAGCCCTGCCGTACATTCGTATGTTCTCCGGGTCAACGATGGTCATCAAGTTCGGCGGACACGCCATGGTGGACGACGCCCTTAAGCGTGATTTCGCCCTGGATGTGATCCTGATGAAGTACATCGGCATCAACCCGGTGATCGTCCACGGCGGCGGCCCCCAGATCGGCGAGCTTCTCAGGAGGCTGGGCATCCAGTCGACCTTCGTCGGCGGGATGCGGGTGACCGACGATGAGACGATGGACGTGGTGGAGATGGTGCTGGCGGGCAAGGTGCGTCAGGAGATCGTGGGCCTCATCAACTCTCTGGGGGGGAGCGCCGTGGGGCTTTCGGGCCGGGACGGCGGGCTGATCACGGGCAGAAAGATCACCCTGAAGAAGAACGACACCGAGGGGATGCCGCCGGAGATCATCGACCTGGGCCGGGTGGGGGAGGTGGTGTCGGTGAATACCGGGATTCTCTCCACGCTGGATCGTGAGCAGTTCATCCCGGTGATCGCCCCGGTGGGGGCCGACGAGAGCGGGGAGACGCTGAACATCAACGCGGACCTGGTCGCCGGCGCCGTGGCGGGGGCGCTGAGGGCGAAGAAGCTGGTGCTCCTCACCGACGTACCCGGTATCCTCAGGGACGGGGAGTTGATCAGCAGCATGAGCGTGTCCGAGGCGAAGCGATATATGAAAGACGGCACGATCGTCGGGGGGATGATCCCGAAAACGGACTGCTGCCTGACGGCCCTGGAGGCGGGGGTGGAAAAGACCCATATCATAGACGGCCGGGATCCCCACTCGGTGCTGCTGGAGATCTTCACAGACGGCGGCGTGGGGACCCAGATCATCCCGGATTGACCGGGGGTTTTGGGGACGGGGGAAGGGGAAAGGGAGTGCTGGAGAGGGGAAGCTACGTGAGGGACGCAAGGAGGACCTCTCCGAGCGGCCGCCGGTGCGTACCCCATAGGAATAAATAGATATAAGAGTCGCCGCGCCCCCGGATGGGCGTCGGCGATGTATCGACCGCATCGAGTATTCGGTATCCATAAACATTTCCCTATGATGGGAACGAAACGAAAAGACGCATGAACGAGACGCTCCAAAACGACTACAGTCACCTGATGAACACCTATCGCCCCATACCGGTGGAGCTGGTCCGGGGGGAGGGGGCTTACGTCTGGGACGTGATGGGGCGGCGCTTTCTCGATTTCGTCGCCGGCATCGCCGTGAACAACCTGGGCCACTGCCACCCTGCGGTGGTGGACGCGGTGAAGAAACAGGCCGAGACCCTCATCCACGTCTCCAACCTCTACCGCATCCCGGTCCAGGGGGAGCTGGCTCAGCTTTTGTGCGAGAACTCCTTCGCCCGGTCTTGCTTTTTCTGCAACAGCGGCGCCGAGGCGGTGGAGGCCGCCGTAAAGCTGGCCCGCCGCCACGGCCTGAAGACCAAGGGTGACGAGGCCGTGGGTGTCGTCGCCGCCCGGGGGTCCTTCCACGGCAGGACGATGGCCGCCATGACCGCCACCGGCCAGGAGAAGATTCACGGCGGCTACGGCCCGCTGGTGCCCGGATTCACCCATGTCCCCTTCGGTGACGCGACCGCCCTGCATGAGGCGGTGGGGGAGGAGACCGCCGCGGTGATCCTGGAGCCGATCCAGGGGGAGGGCGGCGTGGTGACGCCGCCTGTGGGGTATCTCGCCCAGGTCAGGGAGCTCTGCAACCGGGAGGGGGCGCTCTTAATTTTCGACGAGATCCAGACCGGCATGGGCCGGACCGGGACGCTGTTTGCCTACGAGCGGTTCGGCATGATGCCTGACGTGATGGTGCTGGCCAAGGGCCTGGCCGGGGGACTGCCCATGGGGGCGTGCCTGGCGGGAGAGCGGGCGGCGTCCGTCTTCGAGCCCGGAAGCCACGCCTCCACCTTCGGTGGGAACCCGCTGGTCAGTAGCGCCGCCTGCGCGGCGATCAAAACCACCCTGGAGGGTGGGGTGCTGGACAACTGCACGGCGATGGGCGAATACTTCACGAAAGAGCTTCGCCGCATCGCGGATAAAACGGACCTCATTCGAGAGGTGCGGGGGATCGGTCTCATGATCGGGGTCGAGATGGAGCGGGGAGGACCCGATGCCGTGGACGCGTTTTTCGAGCGGGATATCCTGGTCAACTGCACGGCGGAGCGGGTGCTTCGGTTTCTCCCGCCGCTGATCGTCACGAAGGAACAGGTGGACGAGGTCGTGGCCGCCTTTGGGGATATTATCGGGGGATTGTGACATGCTGGATCATTTTTTAAGGATTTCGCATCTCAGCGACGACGAGGGGAGGGAGATCCTGGAGCGGGGAAGGGATCTGAAGATCAGGCAGATGAACGATATCCGCTACGCCCCGATGGCGGGCAAAACCCTGGCCATGATCTTCGAAAAGCCCTCCACCCGCACCCGGGTCTCCTTCGAAACCGGCATCTATCAGCTGGGGGGACAGGGCATCTACCTGAGCAGCCAGGACATCCAGCTTTCCCGGGGGGAGTCGGTGGGGGACACCGCCCGGACCCTCTCGGGATACGTGGACATGGTGATGATCCGGGCCTTCTCCCAGGACATGGTGGAGGAGCTGGCGGAGTATTCGTCGGTGCCGGTCATCAACGGGCTGACGGATCTGCTGCATCCGTGCCAGGTGATGAGCGACGTCTTCACGGCGCTGGAGGTGACCGGCAAAAGCCTCGACGACCTGGAGGTGGTCTACGTGGGCGACGGCAACAACCTGGCCAACTCCTGGATAAACGCGGCGAGCCTCCTCGGGTTTCGCCTGACCCTAGCCTGTCCCACGGAACTGGCGCCGGACGAAGAGATATTCCAGGCCGGAAAAGCGGTCCTGGAAGAGCGGTTGAACCTGGTGCACGATCCCCGGGAGGCGGTTGTCGATGCGGATATCATCTACACCGACACCTGGGTGAGCATGGGCGAGGACGAAAAGAGGCAGAAGAAGATCAAGCTCCTGGAGGATTTCCAGGTAAACGACGGGCTTTTGAAAACAGCCCCGGATACCGCGAAGGTGATGCACTGCCTGCCGGCCCACCGGGGCGAGGAGATCACCGACGGCGTCATGGACGGGGAACAGTCGGTGGTGTTTCTCCAGGCGCATAATCGACTGCACGTGCAGAAGGCGATCATGGATATTCTGAATCAGCGGCGGGAGGAAGCGAAGTGACAGCGGACGTGAAGAACGTGGTGGTGGCGTATTCCGGCGGCCTGGATACGTCGGTTATACTCAGGTGGATCAAGGAGCACTACGGCGCCCGGGTGGTGGCCTTCGCCGCGGACGTGGGCCAGGGCGAGGGCGAGCTGGTGGGGCTTCGGGAAAAGGCGTTGGCCACCGGCGCCGACGAGGTCTACATCGAGGACCTCAGGGAGGAGTTCGCCCGGGATTACGTGTTTCCGATGCTTCGGGCCGGGGCCGTGTATGAGGGGACCTATCTCCTGGGCACGTCCATCGCCCGGCCGCTCATCGCCAAGCGGCAGATCGAGATCGCCCGGGCCGAGGGGGCCGATTCGGTGTGCCACGGCTGCACCGGCAAGGGAAACGACCAGGTGCGCTTCGAGATGGCGTATCTCACCCTGGAGCCGCACATCAATATCATCTCCCCCTGGCGGGACGACGACTGGGAGTTCGACTCGAGAAAATCCCTCATCGCCTACGCGAAGAAGCATGACATCCCGATCACCGTCACGGCGGAGAAGCCCTACAGCACCGATCGAAACCTCTTCCACATGAGCTTCGAGGGCGGGGTGCTGGAGGATCCCTGGGCATCGCCGCCGCCGGACATGTTCCAGCTGTCGGTGTCGCCCCAGGACGCCCCGGACCGGGTGATGACCATCGAGCTGGAATACGAGGATGGGAACCCGGTGAAGCTCGACGGGAAGGCCCTGTCCCCGGCGGCGCTTCTGGCCGAGCTCAACCGGATCGGGGGCGAAAACGGCGTGGGACGGGTGGACATGGTGGAAAACCGCTACGTCGGCATCAAGTCCCGGGGCGTCTACGAAACCCCCGGGGGCACCATCCTCCACGCCGCTCACCGGGCGGTGGAGTCCATCACGATGGACCGGGAGGTGCTGCACCTGAGGGACTCGATGATCGCAAAATACGCGGAGCTCGTCTACAACGGCTACTGGTTCTCCCCGGAGCGCTACCTCGTCCAGGCGTTGATGGACCAGGCCCAGAAGAACGTCACCGGACACGTGAGGCTCGACATTTACAAGGGGAACGTCATCGTGGCGGGGAGAGAGTCGGAGAAGACGCTCTATCACGACGGATTCGCCACCTTCGACGAGGACGAGGTCTATACCCCCGCCGACGCCACCGGCTTCATCCGCCTCAACGCCCTGAGGATGCGCATCAAGGCGCTTCTGGGCATCGAGTAGGGACGGGTTTCAAGGGAGGAGCACTCATGGCCAAGAAGCCCTGGGGAGGCAGGTTTCAGGGGTCCACCGACGACCTGGTGGAGCGGTTCACCGAATCGGTCCGGTTCGACGCCCGTCTGGCCCCCTACGACATCCGGGGCAGCATCGCCCACGCCCGGACCCTTTCCCGGGCCGGCGTCATCACGGAAGAAGACGCCGACGCCCTGGTGGCGGGGCTGGGGGAGATCGCAAGCGAGATCGAGGCCGGGACCTTTCGGTTCGACCCCCGGCTCGAGGACGTCCACATGAACATCGAGGCGCGTCTCATCGAGCGCCTGGAGGAGACCGGGGGGCGCCTTCACACCGCCCGGAGCCGAAACGACCAGGTGGCGGTGGATACCCGGCTCTTCGTCCGGGAGGAAGCCGCCCGGACGGCGGCACTCCTGAAGGGAATGAGGGGGGTGCTCTTGGATCGGGCGGCGCAATCGATGGGCGTGCTCATGCCCGGGTACACCCACCTCCAGCGGGCCCAGCCGGTTCTTCTCTCCCACTACCTCCTGGCGTACTGGGAGATGTTTTACCGGGACGGGCGGCGGTTTAAAACCGTGGAGAAATCGGCGGACGTCTGCCCCCTGGGCTCCGGGGCCCTGGCCGGGGTGCCTTATCCGCTGGATCGGGAGTACACGGCGGGCCAGCTCGAGTTTTCACAGATCACCCGAAACAGCATGGACGCCGTGAGCGACCGGGACTACATCCTGGAGTACCAATTCAGCGCGTCGGTGGCGATGATGCATCTGTCCCGGCTGGCCGAGGAGCTGGTGCTCTTTTCCGGACCGGAGTTCGGGTTTATCACCCTGCCCGACGGCTACGCCACCGGTTCCTCCATCATGCCCCAGAAGAAGAACCCGGACGTGCCGGAGCTGGTCCGGGGGAAGACCGGGCGGGTGTTCGGAAACCTCCACGGTCTTTTAGTCACCCTCAAGGGGCTGCCGCTCGCCTACATGCGGGACCTCCAGGAGGACAAGGAGCCGCTGTTCGATACCGTCGATACCGTCGCCGCGTCTCTTTTGGTGATGACGGGGCTGATGGCCCAAGTGACATACAATACGGAGGCGATGGAACGGGCCGCGTCGGCCCGGTTCATCACCGCCACCGACGCCGCCGATTACCTGGTCAAGAAGGGGATGAACTTTCGCGACGCCCACGAAACGATCGGCAGGCTCGTGGCCGTGTGCGAGAGCGACGGGCTGGATCTTGCCGACCTGAGCCTCGATCAATGGCGGGAGGCTTCGGATCTTTTCGGGGAGGACATCATCGGCGCCATGGACCCCCGGGCCAGCGTCGATTCGCGGGACCTCCCCGGGGGGACGGCAAGGCGACAGGTGGAAAAGGCGCTGAAAGAGGCGAGGCGCCTGGAAGATGAGGAAGGATAGATGCGGTGCGAATCGATTCCGGTCGGTTTCCGATCGGGGCCGGGCCGCATCGCTTGAGAATGCAGTTCTCTATAATATACTTATATGAGGCACCAGTCATGAAACGAATGGAACACATAGTCATATCAATCGTGTGTGTGTCGATGATCCTGGCGTTCTGTGCCTGTGGCGTCAAGGCGCCGCCGGTGCCCCCGTCCCGGGTGGAGCCGGAGCGGGTGGACGACCTCTCCGTGACCAAGGGAGCGGAAGGGGCGTTTTTGAGCTGGACCGTTCCCACGACCAATACCGACGGCTCGACGCTCACGGACCTTGCGGGATTCAGCGTGCTGCGCCGGGACGTGGCGGACGAGGACCTGGACTGCCCCCCCTGCACGGGAAACTTCGAGACGGTCTATGAATTCACCCTGGATGCGCCGGGCCGTGCCCTGGTGGAGGGAGACGACATCGCCTTCGAGGACACGTCCCTCTCCGCCGGCATCACCTACACCTTTGTGGTGGTTCCCTTCAACGCGGACGGATACACGGGCCCTTACTCCAACCCCATAGACGTCTACTTCGGGAGATAGCGTGAACTACTTCATTCGGAAAAAGGGCAAGCTCTATGTCGAGGACATCCCGGTGACGGATATCGCCCGGGAGCATGGAACCCCCCTCTATATCTACAGCGCTCGCACCCTGAGGCATCACTACCAGGTGTTCAAGGACGCCCTGGGCGACATGAAGCACCTCATCTGCTTCGCCATGAAGGCGAACTCGAACCTGTCTGTGCTCAAGCTCTTTTTCGACCTGGGGGCCGGGGCGGATATAGTCTCCGGCGGGGAGATGTTTCGCGCCCTTCGGGCCGGGGCGGACCCGCAGAAGGTGGTCTATTCCGGCGTGGGCAAGACCGAGGAAGAGATCACGGCGGCGTTAGAAGCCGATATCATGATGTTCAACGTCGAGTCCTTTCAGGAGCTGACGGTCATCGACGACATCGCGGGACGGATGGGAAAGACCGCCCGGATATCGGTCCGGGTCAACCCGGACGTGGATCCGAAGACCCACCCGAAAATATCCACGGGGCTCAAGGCCAACAAGTTCGGCATCGATATCACCGGCGTCATCGACGACTACGAGCGGGCCCGGGAGCGGAAGAACATCGAGGTCGTGGGGGTGGACTGCCACATCGGCTCCCAGCTCACCGAGATCGGCCCCTTCCAGGACGCCCTGAAGCGCCTGGTGGAGCTGATCGAAAAGCTCAGGGAAAGGGATTTCGAGATACAATTCCTCGATTTCGGCGGCGGCCTGGGCATCACCTACGAGAGCGAGGAGCCGCCGGACCCCACGGAGTACGCCCAATCCATCAGGGAGATCGCGGGTGATCTGGGGGTGACCTTCATCCTGGAGCCGGGGAGGGTGCTGGTGGGGAACGCCGCAGTCATGGTCACCCGGGTGCTCTACACGAAGGAGGCGGAGAAGCATTTTATCATCGTCGACGCCGGGATGAACGACCTGGCACGACCGGCCATCTACGACTCCTACCACCGGATCGTCCCGGTGGTGGAAAAGAACGGCGATCTGATCACCGCCGACGTGGTGGGGCCGATCTGTGAGTCGTCGGACTACCTGGCCAAGGGGCGGGAGATAGCGAGGGTGGCCCGGGACGACCTGCTGGCGGTGGAGAGCGCCGGGGCGTATGCATTTTCGATGGCGTCCAACTACAACTCCCGGCCCCGGTGCGCCGAGGTCATGGTGGACGGGGGCGATGTCCGGGTCGTCCGGAAGCGGGAAACCTACGAAGACCTGGTCCGGGGCGAGGAGCTGGGGGGCTGATATCGTAGGGGAAGAGAGGGGAGAGAAATACGTATCCCTTCTGAAATGGGATCAAACTGGCGAAGAGAGGTGCGCTCCCGGCGGTTTTATGTTGCAACAGCGTATCAGCGCCGCGGGGGACGAAAGAGAGAACAAACCGCCGCCGGCGGTGTCATATACTATGATTCAGTATTACTGTAAGAGAGATTAAAGTTCGTGGATTCGGTGACGTTTTACAAGATGAGCGGCAGCGGGAACGATTTTATCTTCGTCGACAACCGGGACGGCTCGTTTCCCCATGACGATCCCGCCCGGGCGGCCGTTACGCTCTGCCGCCGGGGGGTGTCCGTGGGGGCCGACGGCTTGGTGCTCATCGAGACCCCGGACGACCCGTCCCTCGATTTCCGCTGGCGGTTCTACAACGCCGACGGCACCACAGCCGACATGTGCGGCAACGCCGCCCGGTGCGCCGCCCGCCTGGCCTATATGCTGGGAATCTCGGGGAAAGATACGTCATTTCTCACCGGCGCCGGGGTCATCCGGGCCGAGGTCCTGGAATCGGGACGGGTGAAGCTCGCCATGACCGACCCGAAAGACACGGCCCTGGATAGAAGCCTCACGATCTCGGGAAAGAAATATGATTACCACTACTCCGACACCGGCGTGCCCCACGCGGTGCTGGCGACGGACAACGTGGCGTCGATGGACGTTGCAAAGAAGGGGAGCGCGGTGCGGTACCACGAGGACTTCGCCCCCAACGGGGCCAACGCCAATTTCGTCCGCGTCGAAAAAGACAAGACCGTCACCATCCGCACCTACGAGCGGGGGGTGGAAGCGGAGACCCTGGCCTGCGGCACCGGGGCCGTGGCGGCGGCGATCACCCTGGCCCTGGCCGGGGAGGTGACGCCGCCGGTGACCCTCGTCCCCACGTCCACTATACCCCTGGTGGTGCATTTTGCGCAAAACGGAGCCGACGTGACCGACGTATACCTGGAGGGCGACGCCCGCCTGATTTATACCGCAACACTACATGAAGACGCACTGGCGTAAAAAAGGGAGTGAAAGCATGTTTTCAGGAGCTTTGACGGCAATCGTGACCCCCTTCAAGAAGGGGGAAGTCGATTTCAATTCACTGGCCGATCTCGTGGAATTCCAGATAGACCAGGGGATTTCCGGGCTGGTGCCCTGTGGCACCACCGGCGAGTCGGCCACCCTCTCCCACGAGGAACACCACCGGGTGGTGGAGTTCGTGGTCAAACAGGCCGGGGGGCGGGTGCCGGTCATCGCCGGGGCCGGCTCCAACAGCACCACCGAGGCCATCGCCCTGACCGCTCACGCCAAAGAGGTGGGCGCGGACGCGGCCCTGGTGATCACCCCCTATTACAACAAGCCGACCCAGGAGGGGCTCTACCTCCACTTCACCACCGTGGCAAAAGAGGTGGATATCCCCATCGTCATGTACAACGTGCCGGGGAGAACCGGGGTGAACATGCTGCCCCCCACGGTGGCGAGGCTGTCGAAGGTGAAAAACATCGTCGGCATCAAGGAGGCCACCGGCGATTTGAAGCAGGTCTCGGACGTCGTCGAGCAGTCAGAAAAGGACTTCATCGTCCTCTCAGGGGACGACTTCACGACGCTGCCCCTGGTGGCGGTGGGGGGCAAAGGGGTTATCTCCGTGGTCTCCAACGTGACGCCCCGGGACATGGACGAGATGGTCAAGCGGGCGAGTGCCGGGGACTGGAACGAGGCGCGAACACTCCACTACAGGATCATGCCCGTGGCCCGGGCCATGTTCATCGAGACCAACCCGGTGCCGACCAAGGCGGCCCTGGGCCTGATGGGAAAAATCGACCCGGAGGTCAGGCTCCCCCAGGCGCCCCTGTCGAAGGACAGCATGGAGGCGGTCAAGAAGGCCCTGAAGGGATACGGGCTGCTGTAGCGACAACGCTCCGTTGTGTACCGGCACTCACACTTTTTCCCGGGGATGCCGGTGGGGACGGAGAAGATATCCCATTGCGCCGGGCGTGTGTCCCGGCGCTTCAGTATCTATTCACGCAGCGATGCGACCTTGCGTGTCTTCGTCCCGGCATGCCCCGATCGGTTACTCCACCGTTCGCGTCCAATTTCTCCCGGATCGAAGGATAAAAAGTCGGGAGGTTGTTGGATGACGCGCCCTCCCGCTCCCTCCGCCGGGGCGATCATAAAGAGGAACGGAGTTTCGCATTGGACGCCTGGAGGAAATTCATCGGATGTCGCCGTCGGGACTCCTCCCCCGCCCCCCCGGTTATGATGCACCGGTGAGGATGTCCGAAGTCGATCTCTCTTCACCCTCCCAACCCGTTTCGGGCAATATACGCCGATCCTAAATCGTCATGTATCGTGTGACGCTCTTCCCAATAGCCCGTCTTCAGGAAACCGAACAGATAAGACGCTAAGAGGCGGAGGGCAGGAAAATCGACACATCTCTACCTTTAAGATGTCCTTGGGATGTATATATATACATTGCCCGGACACCGGGGCCGAAACACCGGTCGATTTCGGTTTTATTTTGAGCCGACGTTGGGTATACTGGAAGGTAACCAAAAAAACAAGGGAACTATGACAGAATACGACAACAACACAGAGAACAAGCCGGACGGGCCGGAGAACAACCCCAGGGGGGGAGACCGACCCCACCGGGACCGGCAAGCGCCCGGCATGAAATTTTCGCCCTGGTTCATCATCCTGGGCGTGGTGGCCATCTACTTCGCGGCGAGCTTCCTCTTCAAGGATAAGGTAGAGGAGCTGACATACAGCGAATTCCGCACCGCCGTGGAGGAGGAGCGGGTCAGCGACCTGAAAATCGGCACCACCGACATCCAGGGGACGCTGAAGGTGACGGAGGACGATGAGTTTGAGGGAGACGAAAACGGCGAGGTGACGTTTCGGACCATCGTGGTGGAGGACCCGGACCTGGTGGCCCTTCTCAACGAGAAGGGGATCACCTATTCCGGGAAGCTGGAAAACACCCTTCTGATGCAGATGCTCCTGTGGCTGCCGCTCTTCATCCTGTTCGGCTTCGTCTGGTTTTACCTGCTTCGGCGCATGGGTCGGGGGGGAGCGGACTTCATGTCCGTGGGCCGGTCGAAGGCGAAGATTTACGCCGAGGACCAGGTCAGCATCGACTTCAAGGACGTGGCCGGGGTGGACGAGGCCGAGGAGGAGCTGGGTGAGGTCATCGAGTACCTGAAGAACCCGGATAAGTTCCAGCGGCTGGGGGGAAAGATCCCCAAGGGGATACTCCTGGTGGGGCCCCCGGGGACCGGCAAGACCCTGCTCGCCCGGGCCGTGGCCGGGGAGGCGAGCGTGCCGTTTTTCTCCATCTCGGGCTCCGAGTTCGTGGAGATGTTTGTGGGCGTGGGCGCCGCCCGGGTGCGGGACCTCTTCAACCAGGCTCAGTCCAAGGCCCCCTGCATCATCTTCATCGACGAGCTGGACGCCCTGGGAAAGGTCCGGGGGGTGAACGTGTCCGGCGGCAACGACGAGCGGGAGCAGACCCTGAACCAGCTCCTGGTGGAGATGGACGGGTTCGACGCCCGGGCCGGCCTCATCCTGATGGCCGCCACCAACCGTCCGGAAATCCTCGATCCCGCCCTGCTTCGGCCCGGCCGGTTCGACCGGCACGTCCTGGTGGATCGGCCGGATAAAAAAGGACGGCTTGAAATCCTCAAGATACACGTCCGGGAGCTGGTGCTTTCCGGCGATGTGGACCTCGACCGCATCGCCGCCAAGACCCCCGGCTTCGCCGGGGCGGACCTGGCCAACATCGCCAACGAGGCGGCGCTTCTGGCGGCCCGGCGGGGTAAGGATGCCGTGGACGGGGATGACTTCGACGAGGCCATCGAGCGGGTGGTGGCGGGGCTGGAGAAGAAGAACCGCCTGATGAACCAGGAGGAGAAGGAGCGGGTGGCCTATCACGAGGTCGGCCACGCGCTGGTGGCGTCCAGCCTTCCCGGCACGGACCCGGTGGAAAAGATATCCATCGTTCCCCGGGGCATCGCGGCCCTGGGCTACACGCTGCAGCTTCCCACCGAGGATCGCTACCTGATGACCAGGACGGAGCTCACCGGAAAGCTGGCGACGCTTTTGGGTGGCCGGGCGGCGGAGGAGATCGTCTTCGGGGAGCCCTCCACCGGCGCCCACAACGATTTGAGCAAGGCGGCGGACATCGCCCGGCGCATGGTCAAGGAATACGGTATGAGCAAGAAGCTGGGCCTGGTCTCCTACGACAACGAGCCGAAGGCGAGCATGATGGGGATGGGTATCGAATCGCTGCCGGACTACAGCGACGACACCTCCCGGGAGATCGATAACGAGATCAAGCGCATCATCGACGAGGCGTACAAGACCGCGGAGGGGATTCTCTCGAAGAACCGGGATCGCATGGAGAAGATGGCGAAGCGCCTTCTGGATATCGAAGTGCTGGAGGATGAGGAGCTGAAGAGCTTCCTCACGCCGGCCGAATCCACAGGCAGCAAAAAATAACCGGGGCGGCGATATCCTCGCACGCGTACCGGTCAGCGGATCACCACACGGGGCCCCGGGATGCCGTCTGCGATATCGATGCATCCCGATGGGCCTCGGTGTTCTTTTAAGCAGTACATAAAACACATGGGCGCTTCATATATCTATTCCGGCGGCACGGTGACCGTCGAGTCCCTGGCCGACGGCGGCTCCGGCGTCGCCCGGCACCAGGGGAAGGTGGTCTTCATCCCCGACGCAGTGCCCGGGGACGTGGTCTTCTTCTCGGTGGTCGAGGATAGAAAGAGCTTCATCAAGGGAAAGCTGGAGGAGCTCTTGACCCCGTCGCCCCACCGGACGGACCCCTTCTGCCCCCACGCAGAAACCTGCGGCGGGTGCCAGTGGCAGCACGTGGCCTACCCGAAGCAGCTCGTGGCGAAGCAGCGTATCGTGGCTGACGCCCTGGAGCGCATCGCGGGGGTAAAGGGGGCGGACGTTCCGCCCGCGGTGCCGTCTCCCGCAGTCCGGGGTTGGCGGGCTCTCCTGGAGGTGCAGTGCGAGGCGGGGGCCCGGGGGGTGCGGGTCGGCTTCTACGCCCAAAAAAGCCGGCGCATCGTGGAGGTAGGGGAGTGCCCCGTGGCGCTTCCTCCGCTTTCCCATCGGCTGGTCGGGGCGGGGGGGGCGCTCTCGGCCCTGAAGTTTCGCGGCCGGGGGGAGCTTCGGCTCCTGGCGGGAGAGGGGGATCGGGTGGCCGCCGCCCTGACGCTTCCCGGAGACTTCATCCCGGGGGAAAAGGCGGCCCGGGCCGTAATGAGAAGGCTCGATGTCTCGGGCCTCGTCATCGCCAATCGATCGGGATCACGCATTTTCGGCGATCCCCAGGTCGTCTATCCCGGATCGAACGGATTCCCCGGCGGGGCGATGTCGTTTCGTGCGGACGGCTTCGTCCAGGCGAACCCGGGTGTGAATAAACAGCTCATTGATGCCCTTCTCTCCCACGAGCTGCCCGGAAAACAGGTGCTGGAGCTCTTTTCCGGCGGGGGGAACTTCACCCTCCCCCTGGCGGCCCGGGGGGCACACGTAACGGCGGTGGAGCGGGACGCGGCCCTGGCGGCGGCCGCCGCGCAGGTGCTTCATCGCGCCGGATTTGAAGAGTCCCGGGTCTTTTCGGCGGACGCCGTGGAGTATCTCGCAGACCTCGGGAAGGCCGGTGAGCGTTTCGACGCCGTGGTGCTGGACCCGCCCCGGACCGGCGCCCCGGAGGCGGCCCGGCTGATTTCGGCCCTGGGGATCCGGGAGGTCTTCTACGTCTCATGCGCACCGGCGACCCTGGCCCGGGACGTGGGCATCCTGACCGAAAACGGCTATCGCCTCGTGTCGGCCCTCCCCTTCGATATGTTTCCCCACACCTTCCACGTGGAGACACTGGCCCGGCTCGTCCGGGACGGGTAGGCGCGGGCGACTCGAGAAACGCTCCGAGTATTGCGCGGAAATTGTGAAAAAATACGGGGATCGAACGGCGAATACACGCCGGAGAGGTGGATGATCATGAAGCTTATTCTGAGACAGGACACCGGAACTCGGGAGATCGAGGTAGAGGTAACGAGAACCCTGGACGACCTGGTGGAGATGATACGGGACATCTGTTCGTTGACGGACCCGTTGTATCAGTTCGATATTGAAGGGGAGAGATATACCCATGCCGGAGGGCCGGACACCGCCGTGTGCCAGTGCGACCTGTTTCTCTATCTCGAAGAGCCGGTTCTCCTGTATATCGGGGATACGGTGATCGCACTCTCTCACGAGAACGTCTTGGACAACATCTATGACTACTGCGATTTTGAGAACCCTCACTACTGCTCCGCGCTTGAGGGGGTCATCGACATCGATACCTGTTATACGTCCATGATGTGTCTGAACGGATTCGTCGCGCCCGAATCTTCGCCAGCGCTGGCGAAGATCGGAGACCTGGAGCTGGCCCGGGAGAGATGCGGGCGGTGTCTCTATACCAACTGCGACGGCATTCATCGCGAGCAAATCCTCAACAACCTCCCTCTGGTGAAAATCGACCCATACCGGGAGGCGTATCGCGTTCACCTGGAGCACGTGTCGCCGGACAAGGCGGAAAAGGTCAGGAAGAGATTTCTCAAGCGGATTTCCACACCGAACGACGAGGACGAGTGAGGGGCCGAGCGCCTCTTTCCGGCACGCCGCTCTTGATGTATCCGGCGACACTCCGTTTGTTTTCGCGGTGACGGTGTTTCGGTGATGACGGGGAGGGCTCGGCTGATGGCCCCGGGGCGCGTCCCGGCGGGGGATTTCGAGGTGCCTGGAGGGGTTATGGCCCCATTTCAAAAGGCAACCGCTGAATTTCTTTCATCAGTCTTTTATGAAAACATCTTTTATTTTCTTGACATACAGAGTATCTTTTGAGATAATTTAAAGTTACTGTCCCGGCGGTTTGTTTTCGGGCGTCGGGGCGTTTCATTATAACCGGGCGGGAAAAGAGAGTGTCCGGTTTTTTTTACATCTCATTTTCGCTATCGTATATCTGACAAGAGGAGGGCCCTAGCCATGGACTGTTCAACTATCAAACCGGGAACGTCCTGCGTGTTCATGACCAAGAATGGATGCAACTTCAACGGCGGCAGCTGTTATACCATCGTCGAGGCATGCAACGGATGCGACCGCATCATGGAGCTTCCCACCGGTAAATACTGCACATCGACGCCCGATCCCAGCATCAAGTGGGCCCGGGGCGTGTGCAACCTCGCCACGCACATGAAGGCCGGCGCGGTGGTGGATGAAACCCAGAAGATCAACCCCCTGAAGGCCTCGAAGCGGGCCGCTGCAGGCGCCCGGTAACGGATACCCGAACAGGGATACGAAAAAGACCGAAGCAGATGCTTCGGTCTTTTTTTATTTCATCACCACGGCTCCCGCCGTCAGGCGGTCGGCTTTTCCCCCATGAAGCTGCTCGCGGTTCGAAGATATTCCTCCCTCTTCTCGGGGGAGATGATGAGAGACGACTTCTTCCCCGTAATGCGGATGAGCACGAGATCCGTGAGCTTGTGATAGATCTTCACCGGGAGGCCGGTCTTTTTCCCCCCCTGGGTGAGACCCATCGCCGTGACCGACTCGACATCGTACCACGGGATGGTCACCCGGTAGAGCACTCCCAGTATCCCGATGCCAGTTTCATTCAGCAGGAGATACCGGGGGACCAGGGGGATCGTGAAGAAGAAGAGGTAAAAGAACCACGACGGCCGGGTCTTCTCGAAATACGCCGGGGAGCCGAGGGCGGCCGTCGACTCGTCCAGCCGTCTCGCCTCCCGGAAATAGAGGACGAAGCACGCACCGAACACGGCCGCAAATCCGATTGTCAGGCCGGCGGCGATGCTCTCGATTCTTCCCAGGTTAACTGCCAGGGCGGTGCCGTAGACCACGGACATCGTGGCGGCGCATATGGTGTTGGCCGCCGCCATGAGCCTTCCCGGCAGTATCCGGTACACCATCAATATATCCGAAAGCAGGATGAATACGAACATGCCCGGTAAGAAGATGGAAAAAAGGATCACGACGGTCGTCGGGGGGCCGTAGGCGTCTGGGTTGCCGGCGGCGTCATAGTGGATGGGCACCTCCTCCGGCAGGGAGGGGAGCACAAGCACGCCGGCGATGATCACAACGATGATGATCAGAAGCGCCGGCAGGTGATGACGGATGGGAGAGGTGGACATATTTTTTCCTTTCATGCAGTCGAATTCGGCTGGTCGAATAGTCGGTTCTGTCGGAATAGTCTAACAGGGCGGTTTGGCCTTGTCAAAAGGCTTTTTTTATGGTTATCTGGTGAGCAATTCCCGACCACCGGGAAACAGTGGAGGGTATATGAAACAGCGATTTCCGGGTGTCTTCTTCTCTTTCGTGCTGGTGCTCCTGTACATTTTTTTTCAGGCCTACCTCGCCCTCCTCGGGGCGTTGATCGGATCGATGGGACTGATGATACTCGTCTCCATCAGCGTCTCCGCCCTGGCGGTCATGTTCATCGCGTCGAAGGTCAACAAGGAGCCGCTGGAGAAGGCCGTCGCCTGGGGGCCGGTTCACCTGAAGGCGCTGCTGCCGCTTGTGACGATGACGTTGAGCCTCTCGATACTGCTTTCGGAGATCGACAACCTGGTGGCGACGTACCTCATCGACGCGGCTCAATACGAGGAGCTTCTCGGGCGGATCACCCAGCTCTTCCCCACGGACAGCCCGGTGGACCTGGCCCTGGTGGTGGCGTCGGTGGCGGTCATCGGCCCGGCCATGGAGGAGGGGGTGTTCCGGGGGGTGATCTACCGGGGGGTGGCGTCCCACCACGGTATACGGTTCGGGATCATCTTCAGCGCCGTCATTTTCATGGTGATCCACCTCAATCCGATCCAGTTTCCGGCCACGTTCGTCCTGGGGGTGCTCTACGCCTGGATGATATCCGCGGGATACCGCACGTCGGACACCTTCATTGCCCATGCCCTGCACAATTCCATCTCGATCCCGTTTCTGCTGGAGCTGGCGGAAGTGCCGGGGATGTCCGCCGCCTCGATAGACGATCTGCAGCACGTGCCGCCGGGGGTGTTGGCCGGGGCCGGGGCGATATTCCTGGTATCGCTTCTCTTGGTGATCAGGCTGGCGCCGGGAGGGGATGAGGCCGGAGAGGACGAACATATCCCCTCCCCTGAGGCGAGCGAGCTTCGGGATTGACGTCTGGATGAGAAAGACGATGCGTCGCCGGTCGTCGATTATGCGGATTGAATTGTGAAAACTATCGGGCGCGTTTCGGGATTTATCCGGAGGGGATACGAAATATCTGCAGTCCCTGGGATGAATGGTCAAAGGAAATAGGAAAATGATTATTTGATCTTGTGTTTTTTCTTGATCTCCGCCTCCGCCTGGAGCCAGTCGGACAGGTCGTCTCCACCGATACCGTCCCTGGCTCTCGCCTCGAAGATTTCGTGGGCCCGGGCCCTGATCTCCTCCAGGAACTCCCCCAGGTCGACCTTTTTCCCTGCCGGTTTTTTCGGCGCCGCCGCCTTTTTCTTCGCTGCCGCTTGTTTCGCCATGATACTCTCCAAATGATAATGGAAAATAGGGCGTGTGCGGTGTGGTTGGGATGGGATCGTGCCGTGATGATGACACACGTACACAGTATAGGGTCGTACTGGTTAAATAGTCAAGTTAAAATATGATATAAAGTATAAGGTATTAGGAGTTTTTTGTTACTTGTCGTATAACAAGGCGAATTGTACTGTGTTACATTCGTATCTAACAAATCGGTTTGTGTGAAAAAATCGGAGAAATCCGTCGTATAAAAGCGCCCGATCGTTCCGTATGGCGTTCTTAGTGGGCATATTCGATATCAAACGGGTGGGATGAGTGAAGGGACGGAGGGCTGAGGGACGATGAGGTGAGAGGGGGATTATGATGTTGACGGCTCCCGCCCCGTCCCGCCCTTGAAGGGGAAGGGGCCCTCGGCGTCGGGGACGTATCCGGTGACGGTGTAAAGCCGCACCGGCTTTTTTCTGCCCCGGACGCTGATCTCCCTAATCGGGGTGGTGGAGATAGACGTGTCCAGGAGCGCCGCCGTTTCTCCCGACAGCAGGATATCGGTCCCCAGCTCCCGGTTGTATCCCTCGATGCGGGCGGTGAGATTCGCCGTGTCGCCGATGACGGTGTACTCCATCCGCTGGGGCGAGCCGACGATACCCGCCACCACCACGCCGGTGTGCAGCGCCACGCCCATCCTCAGGGGGGCCAAATCTCGGGACTTACGGGTCTCGTTTATCCGGCCCAGGGCCTGCTGCATCTCAAACGAGCAGCGCACCGCCCGGACGGCGTCGTCGGGCTTCGCCTCGGGCACGCCGAAGACCGCCAGGATCGCGTCCCCGATGAATTTATCCACCATACCGCCGTTTTCGAAGATGATGCGGGTCATGACGGTGTAGAACTCGTTGAGGGTGGCGATGATCTCCTGGGGCGGCTTGTCCTCGGCCATCTTGGTGAAGTCCCGGATGTCCGACAGCAGCACCGTCACCACCGCCTCCTCGCCGCCCAGCTCCAGCTGGATGCGGCCCGCGTCTATCTCCTCCACCACCTCCCGGGAGAGAAACCGTGTCAGCCGCTCCCGCCGAGCCAGGCGGATGAACAGCTTCAGAAGCCCCTGGGAGAGGTCCGATGCGATGAACCCCACCGGGGCCAGGGTGATCAGGGGGACGAACAGAAACGTCGGGGTCGAGGCGTAGGTGAGTATCAGATACGAGCTGGCCCCCACGGCAAGCGTCGTGCTGTAGACGATGGCGGCGGTGCTGATGCGCATGAAATTGGCGCTGTTGATGATGCCGATGAAGCAGATATCGATGAGCACCAGCACGTCGCCCGTCATCTCCGGCGGGAAGAAATCGACGCCGAACATCTCCACGCAGACGATGAGTGTCATGGTAAAGTCGGTGGTAATGGTGATGTACTTGAGGGGAGGGCGATAGGGCTGCCCGGGGCGGGAGAGCCAGTGGATGATGAACCAGTAGGTGGGAGCGACGATCACCGGGATGATGTAGAGGGCCAAGAGCAGGTCGGTGTTGCCCCATATCGCCGCCAGGGTAAAATCCGCGGCGGCGAAGAACAGGAGCAGCCCCCCCCGGATCAGATTGATGCGGTGCTCCGCCTGGACCTGCCGCCTCTGGACGGCCTCGGTCAGCTCCCGGTCGAGGGGGGTGTTGGGGATGTCGCGGGCCGTGGAATCCGTCATGGTTTTTTTATATATCGGGCTTTTTAGTACGCCGCAGTATAAAAGGCCGGGTCGAATCCATCCTTGCCGTCGTATTTACCCAAAAGCTGGCTGATGTAGTAATCGTAGGCGCCGTCTATGTACTCGACACCGCAGGCGGTGAGCGCCTCCTTCAGGTCGGCGATTTCCGGCGGGCACCCGGCAACCTTCACCGCCTCCTTGATGTTCGGGTTATCCTTGTTCGCCTTGATGATGCAGTTTCCGATCAATATCGTCTTGTCGTACCCGGGCCGGGCCAGCATCTTCTTGCCTGAAAGAACCTCGAAGTTGGAGAAGGGCTCTCCCTTGTGGCCCGAGATGATGAATATATTGGCCATGTTCACCACCGGGGAGCAGCCGGTGCACAGCGTCGAGTCGTATTTCGGCACCGATACGCCGCTGATACCCATACGATCGAAGACCGTCGGGCCGGTGTTGTCCGCGTTCCAGTTCCAGTCCCACTTCACCGGCGTCTTTTTCGCATCGACGGTCTCCCCCCGGATGTCGAAATCCGATAGCTCCAGGGAGCGGTCGTTCCGCTCGGCGTACGCCGCAAGGTGGCCGATGTCCGCGGGATCGAGCCCCATCAGGACCGTGGCGGTGACGTCCGCCGCCAGCATGTCCGTGGAGACGACGATGGTGTCCGCCCGGTGGGCGTTCCCGGTGTGGATGGGCCCCTTTTCCAGGACGTAGATGCCGTCGATGACCGTCAGCGCCGGGGCCACGGTCTCCCCCACCAGGGAGACGAAGTAATCGAGATCCAGGTCCTGGTGGTGGCATTTCCGCTTCGAGGCGGTCTTGAGGGTGCCCTTGAGGTTCTTGAATCCCAGGGAGACCTTCGTCTGGGAGTGGGTCTTCATGGCCGGGATGTTGATGAGAAAATCGGCGTCCATCGCCTCCTTCGCGAAATAGAGGGACTCGCCGTCGGTCACCTCGATCTTCGTGAATTCCCCGGTGTTGAGGTCCGCCAGCTTCACCCCGTTTTTTTTGGCGATCTCTTCGTATCCGAGGTTTTTCATCACCTCGAGAGATCCGGGGGAGTCCTTGTAGATCTGCACCGATCCCTCGCCGATGGTGATGTCCGTGACGCCGAACTCCAGAAGCAGCGTCACCATGTCCTGGACCATCCGGGTGGTGGTGAACATGCCGTACTTGGGGATCTCGTGATCGTTGTCCCAGGTGAGGGCGTTGGGCTTGATGACCACCCGATCCCCCGGCTTCAGCCCGGCGAAGCCGTTTGCCTGTTCCACCGCGCTTCGAAGAGATTCAATCGGATCCGTATAAGTGACGATGGAGACGATGGGCTTTGTCATGAAAGTACCTCTTCGTTATGCCGCCCCGCGGGCGGGGGGGGTTACGCCTTTGCTTTCCAGGAACCTGCGGTAGTTGATCAGCTTGACGGCCACCTTTGCGGCCCGGTCGGCGGTGGGGTAGGAGGGGATGCCCGCCCGGGTGAGCATATGGACGAATTCGCCCCGGGCGGCCTCGGTCTCGGCGTTGTTCTGAAACAACCTCGGGATGATCATCACCACCGGCTTGTCGACGGTCTTCAGGCCGTCCACGATCATATTGACGCTGGCCTCCCACAGGTCCTTGACCATGGTCTTTATCATCTCGGGATACTGGCAGACCATGATGATGTCGATGTTCGGGTCCTTGGCGGCCTGGACCGCGGCGTTGACGAAGATATTCGGTGCGAAGCCGAACATCCCCAGGTCTATCGGGTTCTTGGTGGAGGTGTTGACGCTGGAGATGTCTTTCGCGATGATCTCCTGGATGTCCTCGGCGATGGGCGGGACCGTCAGGCCGTTCAGCGACGCGCCGTCGGTCAGTTCCACGGAGCTGCCCCCCCCGGCCACGGCGATGCAGGTGTTCGTGCCGGTGGGGAGAAATCCGCACTTGAAGGCCAGCAGGATGTCCGCCAGCTCCTCCTGGTTTTCGGCGCTGATGACGCCGAGCTGATCCATCACCGCGTCCCACACCCTGATGGGCGCGGCGATGGCCCCGGTGTGGCTTGCCGTGGCCCGGGCCCCGGCCTCGGAGCGGCCGCCCTTCCAGATGATGAGCGGTTTCTTATTCTCCAGGACGGCCTTCGCCGCCAGCTCTTTGAAGCGCTCGCCGTTCTTGATGTCCTCCACGTAACCGCAGATGAACTTGATGCGGTCATCACCGGCGAAGTATTCCAGGTAATCCTCCACCTTCAGGTCCATCTGGTTGCCAATGCTGGCCACCTTGTTGAACTCCAGCTCCATGGAGATGCCCCGGATGACGAAGTTCAGGGCGTGGCCGCCGGACTGGGAGAAATACCCGATGGTCCCCGGGGCGTCCACCGCCATCTCCGGGTAGAAGATGACGCCGGATTCGGGGCAGTGGACCCCGATGCAGTTGGGGCCGATGACCCGGGTCTCGCTCCCCTCGATCACTTTCTTGAGGCGGTTTTCCAGCTCGTCGTTGCCGGCCTCGGAAAATCCCGAGGTGAATATCAGCACGAAGCGGGTTTTCGCCTCCACGCACTCGGTCAACACCGGCAGCACCGCCTTGTTCGGCACCATGATGAGGGCGTAGTCGATGCGCTCGGGGATGTCTTTTATGGAGGGGTAGCAGGCGGTGCCGTGGATTTCGTCGTATTTCGGGTTGACGGCGTAAAGCCTCCCCGGGTAGCGCTGCCGGAGGCTGTTGAAGAATCCGGCCCGGTCTCTGACCACGTTCGGAGACGCGCCGATGACGGCGACGGAGTCGGGGTAAAACAACGGGTTCATGTCGATCATGACGTGTCCTGTCTGTCGGTAATCGGTATGGTAACGCTTCAAGCGACGCGGGGGTTCGTCTCGATCATCGAGGCGGTTTTCCGCAAAAACGCATAATCCAATATAACTACCATATAATTACGCTTCCTGTCAAAGTTTTTTGGCACGTGCATATCCTCACAATGCGGGACGGTGCTCCCGATACGGGAAGGTGGGATATCTCCCCCGTGGGGATGGCCGGGCCGGGCGGGTGGATCGCCCCGTGGGAGGGGCCGTGTTTGGCAAACCACGTATGAAAAGCCGACGGGCTCGGGAGGAGGCGATGTTCTGGATCGTATCAATATCGATCGATGCCGTGTGGGAGCGGCGGTGGATGGTCAGTGATATATACTTTTCTCGGAAGACAAAATGCGGCGGGTGTGAAGTGGATGGATCCGATGGGTATGGGAAGTATTCCCGAAAAAGGGTGGTCGGCGATGATCTGCTCGGAAAGCGGGACGCCGGGAGCATCCCCCATCCCGCAGAAGTGTTTCCCGCAGGGATGCTATTTCTTCTGTTCCATGCGCTCACGGATGCACTGGTCGCACATATCCTTGTTTTTTCCGTGCTTGCAGAATATGCTGAATCGCTCCTTGAAGTCGTTCCCGGCGAGGGGACAGATTTCCAGGTATTCGAGATATTTCACCAGCCGGTCCAGCACCGCCTCATCCACGGCGTGCTCCATGCGGCAGGCGTTCTTATCGGCGGTGTCGGGGTCGATATCCAGCACCGTTTCCAAAAACCGGGCGATGGTGCGGTGCCTCCGGGCGACCTGCTTGGCCACACGCTCGCCTTCCTCGGTGAGGGTGATGATCTGGTGGGGGTCGTAGTTGACCAGGCCCTTTTGGGAGAGCTTTTTGAGGGCGCCGGTGACCGACGGCATCTTGACGTCCAGGGCGTCGGCGATGTCCCGCACCCGGGCCGCCTGCCTCGTGACGATGAGCTGATGGATGACCTCCAGGTAGTCCTCCATGCTGGAGCTCAGGTCGTGCTGTGTGGTCATTGCCGTTCCTTTCGATATCTCCCTTTATTGTATGCCGGATGGACCGATCTGTCAATCGAGTTAGTCATGCCTATTGCAGCTCATAAGTGATGGGCACCTTCAGGGCCAGGCGGGTCGCCGTGAGGGCTGTGGGGAACGGGGGATAGGGCGAGGCTCTCTTCACCGCATCCAGGGCGGCGTCGTCCAGGTCCGGAAAGCCGGAGCTGGAGGCCACCGACAGGGTGACGAGGTCGCCCGAGGACGTCAGGAGAAACGACACCGTCACCGTTCCCTCCTCCTTCAGCCGGCGGGACGATGCGGGGTAGTATTTTCTCCCCTCGATTCTGGTACGCACCCGGGCGATGTAACGGGAGAGGGCGGGGTCGTTCCCGGAAACGCCCGAAAGGCTCGTTCCGACCTCATCCGTGTCGACGTTTTCCCGCCCGTCCGGCTCCCCGGGTGGGGCCGCATCCTCGTTGATATCCCCGTCCGGAACGGGGATGTCGATCGTGGCGGGGTCGGTTGCGGGAATGGTCCTCTCCGGGGACCGGGTCTCATTACTGTTCGATGCCGGCTCCTCTCGGACCTGTCCCTCATCGACCAGGACCGTTACGCTGATGGTATCGAGACCTCTCGTTGCAGCGTCCCCCGGGATGAAGACCAGGGGGGCCAAAAGCAGCAGAAACGCCGCATGCAACAGCAGTGACAGGGTCAAAAAGGAGGCGGGCCGCGGTCCGTTTTCGCTCCGGGGCGGGGGGATGATGCCCTTTCCGCTCTTCTCTCCGGGCGTTTGGGTCGTCTGTTTCGGGGAGTCAGTCATGTCGCTTCCCCGTTTCGGCGTGGAATCGGTGCATGCGGTCCGTGTCGAAATATACCGTCACCGTCTCGCCGGGATTCGGGATCAGACGCTCCTCCCGGATGACCAGCCGGGAGCCGTCGACCTCGATGGTCAGGTGGTTTTCGTGCCCCATCTCCTCCACAAAGACGACTCTCCCCTCCAGGGCGACGGACGATTCCCCATCCGGGACCTCGACGGCCAGGGCCTCGGGTCGGAACCCGAGAATCGCTCCCTCGGGGGAGGCGGCCTTCTCCGAGAGCCGGCCGGCCAGGCTCCGGTAGAGGTCTTCTTTCGGCTCGATGATGTTCATGGAGGGGGTTCCCACGAACCGGGCGACGGAGAGGTCCGCGGGCCGATCGTACACCTCCCGGGGAGGGGCGGCCTGGAGGAGCTTCCCCTCATCCATCACCGCCAGGGTGTCGGCCAGGGTCATCGCCTCCACCTGGTCGTGGGTCACGTAGAGGAGGGTCCCCCCGACCTTCCGCATCAGGCCGGCGATCTCGGCGCGCATCCTCCCCCGGAGTTGGGCGTCGATGTTGCTGAGCGGCTCATCCATCAAAAAGATCGCCGGGTCTTTCACGATGGCCCGGCCCAGGGCCACCCGCTGCTGCTGACCGCCGGAGAGCCGTCCCGGCTTTCGGTTTAAAAGATCATCGATGGCGAGGAGCTTTGCCGCCTCCCGGGCCCGGTTCTTCGCCTCCCGGCGGGGCATGCCCCGGGTGGTCAGCCCGAAGGTCAGGTTTCGCTCCACCGTCATGTGGGGGTAGAGGGCGAAGTCCTGGAACACCATGGCCACGTTTCGCTCCCGGGGGGAGAGGGGCGTGATGTCCGCGCCGTCGAGAAACACCCGTCCCGCGTCCGGGATTTCCAGCCCCGCCGTGATCCGAAGCAGGGTCGACTTCCCGCAGCCCGAGGGGCCCAGGACCGCCATGATCCGCTCCCGATCGAGGGAGATGCTGATGTCGTCCGTGGCGACGGTCTCGCCGAATCGTTTCGAGATATTTTGAAGGGAAAGGTAGCTCATCAATGTCTCATGAAACCGACACAAAAATCCATAGTAAATCCCGGGGCCGCCCGTGTCAAGGCTTTTGGCTGAAGGCCCAAAAAGGGGTTTTCAACGGGTCGGCGATGGTGTAGACTTGCCGGTATGGATTCGGGACATACCCGCGACAAGGATGGAAACGTCGTATCGACGGTCGAGGCGGCTCGTCGATTGATGAAGCCGGTGGCCTTCGCCATGAAGGACGACTTCGCCCATCTCGCAAACCTCAAGGGGTTCGAGGCCACAGCCTTCGCACTTATCGACGAGATGCGCCAGGCGCCCGGCCCCGGCTCGACCGACGCCGACGTCGGCGGGCTGGAGACCCATGCCGCGGGCTTCGATGACGCGTCTCTCGACGAAAAGAAGCGCCGCCTGGCGGCGATCCGGGACATCCTGGAGGCCCTCATCGAGGAGACGGAGGCTGAAACCCCGCCGCAATCCCCCGACGACACACCGGAGACAACACCGAAGAAGCCGAAGAAGCGGCCGAAGGCCGACGACGCCCCCAAGGCACCGCCCCTCCCCGGGAGGCCGCCGGACGCCCTCTCCTACGCCCTGTCCCGGGAAAAGCTGGATACCCCGGCGACCTTCGTCAAGGGGGTGGGGCCGAAGCGGTCGGAGGTGTTCGGAAAAAGGGACATCCACACCGTGGAGGATTTGCTCTACCAGTTTCCCAACTACTACATCGACATGACCCGCCTCAAGTCTATCCGGGAGCTGACGCTCCGGGAGCAGGCGGCGCTGGTGGCGGAGGTGGTGACGGTGGGGGAGCGGTTTGTGGGCGGCCGGGGGCGGCGAAGCAGGCGCATCACCGAGGTGATCGTCACCGACGGAAAGGGGTTTTTAAGCCTCGTCTGGTTCAACCTCCCCTACATGAAAAACCGCTTCTCGAAGGGGATGAGGCTGCTCGTCCGGGGCACCCCCACCGAGTTTGGAAACCGGTGGAACATGGTGCACCCGGACGTGGAGACCTGGGAGGGGGAGGGGGCCGACTATCAAGGGGCGTTCATCCCCCGCTATCCGCTCCCCGAGCGGATGCGCCTGATGCAGATGGTCTCCATCGTCAAGAGCGCCTCGGACGGGTTTGCCGGCTACCTCCCGGACGGCGTGCCCGAGGAGATCAGGGCGCGCCTGGGGCTGCTCCCGCTCTCTAAGGCCGTGGCCCACATCCACGACCCGGACCGATCGCACGGCGAGCCGAACATCGACGACGGAAGCTGGCTCCCGGTCAAGAGCGTCGCCATGGATGAATTCTTCATCATGGAGCTGGGGCTCCTGGTGAAAAAGAAACAGATTATCACCCGCCCCGGCCGAGCCTTTTCCGGGACGGGCGGGCTGATGGAGAGATTTCTGAAAGGGATTCCCTTCTCCCTCACCGGCGCGCAAAAGCGGGCGCTGGACGAGACGCTTTCGGACCTCACCGCTCCCCGGCCCACCCATCGGCTCATCCAGGGGGACGTGGGCTCCGGGAAGACCGTGGTGGCGGCGGCCCTGGCGCTGGTGGCCGTGGAGGACGGCGCCCAGGCGGCGCTGATGGCCCCCACGGAGATCCTGGCGGAGCAGCATTACCGAAACCTTCTAAAGCCACTCTCCGATATCGGCGTGAAAACGGCCCTCCTCACGGCGTCGGTGACCGGGGCGGAGCGGGAGGCGATCCTCTCTGGACTTGCCACGGGGGAGATACAGGTCGCCTTCGGCACCCACGCCCTGATACAGGAGGGGGTGGAGTTTTCGGACCTGGGATTCGTGGTGGTGGACGAGCAGCACCGCTTCGGCGTCCTCCAGCGGGGTGCCCTCAAGGAGAAGGGGCACCTCACCGAGGTCCTGGTCATGACCGCCACGCCCATCCCTCGGACCCTGGCGTTGACGGTCTACGGTGACCTGGATGTGAGCGTCATCGACGAGCAGCCCCCGGGGAGAAAGGCGATCAAAACATTACTTATTGGCAGTGATGAAACTAAAAAGCTCCACGACCTGCTCCGCCATCAGCTCACCGAGGGGCGCCAGGCCTACGTGGTCTGCCCCCTGGTGGAGGAGTCCGAGAAGCTGGATTTGAAAAACGCCACCCGCACCGCCGAGGAGTTCACGGCGGCGTTCCCGGAATATACCGTGGGGCTCCTCACCGGCCGGATGAAGGGGGGCGAGAAGGAGCGGGTGATGGCCGCCTTCGGGGCAGGGGAGATATCGATCCTGGTCTCCACCACGGTGGTGGAGGTGGGGGTGGACGTGGCCAATGCCACGGTCATGGTCATCGAGGAGGCCCAGCGCTTCGGCCTGGCCCAGCTCCACCAGTTGAGAGGCCGGGTGGGGCGGGGGGGCGAGCAGGCCTACTGCGTGCTGGTCTCCCGGGGAAACGTCACCGACGAGGGGAGGAAAAGGCTCGAGGTGATGGTGAAAACCACCGACGGCTTCGTCATCGCCGAGGAGGATTTGAAGCTGAGGGGGCCGGGGGAGTTTTTGGGAACAAAACAGTCCGGCCTTCCGGCGTTCCGGGGGGCCAGCCTCATCCGGGACGTGGAGACATTACTCATCGCCCGCCGGGAGGCGGAGGCGCTTTTGAAAAAAGACCCCACCCTCACCGATCCCGCCCACAAGATCACCCGGGAGGTCCTGATGACCCGCTTCGAGGGAAGGTTGTCGCTGTTGGATATTGGGTAAAGGGATTTTTCAAGACACGATCTGTAAGGCACATTAGATATAAATCTATCCCGAGAAAAAAGCAATAATGAAAAAATGTATTGTGCCATTGCTGTTTTTGGCGTATATTCAAATGAAGATAATAT
>Ga0180432_10002483_pt1 | contig 27566 bp, 21 predicted proteins | sample SS_ome_10_FD_132414 | JGI IMG/M metagenome (GOLD analysis project Ga0180432, IMG submission 132414) | Hypersaline lake sediment archaeal communities from the Salton Sea, California, USA - SS_1_MS_2 metaG | ecosystem: Environmental > Aquatic > Non-marine Saline and Alkaline > Hypersaline >... | reverse complement strand
GCCCGCACCGACCTCCCGCGCGCCAGCACGCGGTCGCAGATGCGCGCGATGAGCATGCGCGCGGCGGCCTCGATTGCCGGCAGTGCCCCCAGCGACTCGGGAAACTCCATGTGCTCCTCCAGGGCCTCCGGCGGGGTGCGCGGCGCCAGGCGCTCATGGTCCTCGCCCCGGGCCATGCGCCAGGCGCGTTCGCCCTCGCGCCCCAGGCGGTCGAGTACCGCGGCATGCGGCAGCGCGGCCACCTGGCCGATGAGGCGGATGCCCAGCGACGACAGCAGGCGGTGGATGCGCGGATCGATCGGCAGGCGCGAGCAGGGGAGGGGGGCGAGGAATGCCGCCACCTCGTCCTGCACCACCACTGCGCCCGCCCGTGCGGCCTGGCGCGACGAGAACGGCGTGGGCGCGGCGCCCACGTGGGCGTTGCATCCCACCGGCAGGGCGGCGCGGGCGCGGCGCATGACGGCGGGCAGCCCGCCATGCATTCGCAGCAGGCCGTCCGCGTGGAATGCCCACATGCCATCGCCATCCGACTGCACGGCGGCACCTATGTCCTCGAGCCGCCCGGTCACCCTCTCGGAGGCCGTGCGCACGGCGTCGGGGTCGGGCACCACGAGGTCGAGCCCGGGGCAGCGCGCCAGTGCCTCGCCCACCCGCAGGCCGGGCCGCACGCCCTGTGCCCAGGCGGCCGGCGTGCATTGGCCCACCACCTGTGCATCACCCGGAGCGGGGCCGAGCGCGATGGGGTCGTCCCACGCCACGCGCGCCTCGAGCACCGCGATGCGCAGGGGGAAGAGAGGTGCGAGTGCCGTGACGATCATGCGAACACATGTTCGCATGATGTGACATCTCGCATCAAGCCCGGGGCGAACCCTCCGGACCCCGGTGCCAGGCACTTAATCGTGACCGCTAGGTCACGATTAAGTGCCTGGCACCGGGGTGCCGGGGTACTGCCCTAGTTCGAGCTGCCGCCCAGGTTCGCCAGCGCGCTCAGGTCCACCACGTCGGTGGGGGCCGTCACGTTGACGGGCTCGTTCCAGTTGGTGAAGTTCACCTCACCCGAGCTGCTGCTATCCGCGCCCTTGATCTGGATGGGGTACGGCTCGCCCACGGTCTGGATGGCCAGCGTGCCCGTGCCGTCGCTGCTGTCCAGGAGCACCACGGGAATGCCGTTCACCTCGCCCGTGCCCTTGACGGTCACCTGGCCATCGGCCTCGAGGATGCCCTTGAGAAGGTCGTCCTTCTGGCCGAACTGGCCGAGGCCCGCCAGGTCATCGTCCCCGGATCCCTCGGGCACGGCGATCCACTTGTCGCCGAGCAGCGCGGAAACGGCCTGAGCCACCTCGGCGTTGTCGCCCTGGCCGGCGATCCTCGCGAAGTCCTCGCCGCTCAGCTTGAAGTAACTCTTGCCGTCCACGACACGGATCTCGGCGTTGATGCCCTGGGCGCTGAAGGTACCCTGCGCGGCGTTGGTGCCCAACTCGAGGTCGAGCTTGACCTCCTCGCCCTCCTGCGTGATGGCGCCGCTCACGGTGACCGACGACGCGGCGTTGGCGGCCTTGAGGCTGGTATCGAGGATCTCCTGCGCCGACAGGTTCTCGACGCCGTTGGCGGGGAGCGAGGAGGCGTCGGCGGCCGCCGTGGTGGCGGCACCGGTGCTTGAGGAGTCGGACCCGCAGCCGGCGAGCACCCCTCCGCCGGCCAGCAGGGCGAGGGCGGCCGCTCCGGCCGCCACCCGACGCGAGTTGATGCGATTCATGCTTGTCCCTTCGTGGTGGTGATGATGGGGGGTCACGCCCGCGGATTGCCCCAGTGATCGTCGTGCACGAGCGTACGCCAGGGGCGCCGCTTGGCGGCCATCGCAGGCGGCAGGCCGACCGGAAATTCCGTGGGATATCCCAGCGGCGTGATGACCGGGATCTCGAATTCGGCGGGAATGTCGAGCAGCGCCCGGAAGTCGTCCTCGGCGTACCAGTGGAACACGGTGGGCACGGTGCCGAGGCCGCGTGCGCGGGCGGCGACGAACAGGTTCTCCATGGCGAAGCCCACCGACACCAGGTCGGCCACGCGCTCCCACTCGGCCTGGTCGTCGGGGAACGCATGCCGCGGCACCACCATGCCGACGATCCACACCGGCACGTGGCGGTAGTTGCCCAGCACCTGCTCGGCGTACCCGCGCGCCCACTCGGCGTGCTCATCGGCGCTCACGTCCGGACCCGCCGGCCGGACGGTCTCGAAGTACTTCGCCCCCCCGCGGATGACGATCTCGGCCACGGCCTCGCGCAACTCCTTCTCGCGCACCACGATGAAGCTCCAGGCCTGGGCCATGCCGCCGGTGGGGGCGAGAAGCGCAAGCCGGAGGATGGCGTCGATGTCCTTGTCGCTGACCGGTTGATCGGTGTACGACCGGACGCTGCGCCTCAGGCGGATTGCCTCCTCGGCATCCATGGCACCCTCCCGTTTTCGAGCGGGGCCCATCGCCCCGACTCCGGGATGATGTCAGGCCGCGGCACCCACCGCGGGACGTGCCGCCGGCGCGAGCGCCTTGCGGATGCGGTCCTGCAACCTGCGCTCGAGCGTGGCGCGCGCCGCCTCGGGCCCATCCGTGGCCTTGCACCACAGCTTGAGGGGCTTGCTCCGGAGGCCCAGGCCCGTGCCGAGGCCCGCAACCACCTCGGAGTCGAGGCCCCGGTGGGCGCCCTTGGGGATTTCGAGCGTGACCTTGTCGCCGCCGTCCAGCCCGGTCCACGTGGCCTTGCGCAGCAGGTGGGCCACGATGGCGCCGTCGGCGTCCACCGACCCGCGCGTGGTGCGGCCCTTGGAGCCCTTCCCGCCGATGACCGGCTCGAGCCCCGCGGCGTCGGGGTCGGCGCGATCCTCCTCGATCTTCGCGCGGGCCTCCTCCACCGTGACGTCCTGCTCCGAGCCCCGTGGGCGCTTCCAGATGACGTACCCGCACCCGCGGTTGCGCGGGCTCTTCCACGAGTTGCAGCCGTAGGTCTTGGGCCGCTCCACCACCGTGCCGCCGCAGCCCGGCACGGGGCAGGGCGCAACGGGCTCGCGCGGCGGCGTGGCGTTGGTCTCGCCGCGGGCCACCATGGCCTTGGCCTCATCCAGCGACACCTCGTCACGGCGCCCCCGCACGCGTTTCCAGATGACGTACCCGCAGCCCGGCTCGGTGCGGCTCTTCCACGACGTGCAGCCGTACGACTTGCCGCGTTCCACGATCTCGCCCCCGCAGCCGTCGGTGGGGCAGGGGCCCAGCACCTCCCGCTCGCCCTGGAGGTCCTTCGACTGGACGCCCTTGGCGATGTACTCCCTGGCCTCATCGAGCGTGATGGTGCGGTTGTCCATCTGCTTCCACAGCGTGTACCCGCACCCGGGGTCGTCCTTGCCGTGGTAGCTATCGCACGAGTAGCTCTTGCGCTGCTCCACGATGTTGCCCTGGCACTTGGTGCCGTCGGGCAGGTCGAGCGGGCACGGGGCGATCACCGTGCGCTGCACGCGCAGGTCGTCGCGGCTCTTGTCGGCGAACCAGTCCACCACCTGCCGGGTGAAGTCCTTGATCTCGCGCTCGAACTCGGCCCGGCTCTCGCCCCCGGCCTGGATCTGGTTGAGCTTCTGCTCCCAGCGCCCGGTGAGCTCGGGGCTGGTGAGCAGGTGATCGCCCAGCATGGTGATGAGGCCGATCGCCTTGTCGGTGGCGCGCAGCTGCTTGCCCTCGCGCTCCACGTACTCGCGGTCGATCAGGCTCTCGATGATGTTGGCGCGCGTGGCCGGGGTGCCCAGGCCGGCGTCCTTCATGGCCTCGGCGGCCTCGTCGTCGTCCACGAGCTTGCCGGCGGTCTCCATGGCCTTGAGCAGGCTGCCCTCGTTGAACCGCGCGGGTGGCTTGGTGCTCTTGGCCAGCGACTCGGCCCGGGCGCAGGTGAGCACCTGGCCCACGGTGACCGGCGGCAGCGTGCGGTCCTTCTGCTCCACCTCGCCGTCCTCGGTGACCGCCTGCTCGGCCTGGGCCTGCTTCTCCACGCGGTGGCGCCGCATGGCATCGACCGCGTACCAGCCCGGCTCCACGATGACCGTGCCGCTGCTGCGGAAGGTCTGCCCGGCGACGTCGGTGATGATGGTGGTGTCCTCCAGCCGCGCGGGCGGCAGGAACACCGCCAGGAACCTGCGGGCCACCATGTCGTAGATGCGCCGGGCGTCGCTGCCCAGGCGGCTCAGGTCGTGGTCGCCGTCGGTGGGGATGATGGCGTGGTGGTCGGTGACCTTCTCGTCGTTCACCACCCGGCCCAGCGGGAGCTTCTCGAGCGCCAGCACCTGCCGTGCCGCGTCGGCGTACTGGGGATCGGCCGATCCCACGCGCGACACCATGCCCTTGAGCGACCCCACCATGTCGCCACTGAGGTAGCGGCTGTTGGTGCGCGGGTACGTGAGCACCTTGTGCTCGTCGTAGCAGCTCTGCGCCGCAGCCAGCGTGCGCGACGCCGAGAAGCCGTATCGCTGGTTGGCGTCGCGCTGCAGGGCGGTGAGGTCGTAGAGCAGCTGCGGGTTCTCGGTGCGCGGCCTGGTCTCGACGGAGGTCACCGTGCCCTGTGCCCCGGTGACGGCCCCGACGATCGCCTGCGCCGCATCCGCCGCGTTGATGCGGTCCTTGAACGTCTTGCCGTCGACGTCGGTGAACAGCAGGTCGCGGTGGGCGCCCGCGACGTCGTTCCACATGGCCGGGAGCGGGGAGTCCGCCCCGGTGAACGTGGCGTCCACCTGCCAGTAGTCCTGGGGCGTGAAGGCGGCGATCTCCAGGTCGCGGCGCACGATCATGGCCAGGGTGGGGGTCTGGACCCGCCCCAGCGAGAGCACCCGGCGTATCGACCCGGCACGGGTGGTGGCCGCGCGCGTGCCGTTCATGCCCACCAGCCAGTCGGCCTCGCTACGGGCGCGGGCGGCATCCTCGAGGCTGCGCATGTCGTCATCGGGACGCAGGTTGGTGAACGCCTCCCGGATGGCCGCCTTGGTCATGGACGAGAACCAGGCGCGCTCCACCGGCTTGCCCCGCGCGGCATCGGATGCGCTCTGCAGGATGAGCTTGAAGATGAGCTCCCCCTCGCGCCCGGCGTCGCACGCGTTGACGATGCCCGTCACGTCGGGGCGCGCCATGAGCTTGTGCAGTGACCCCAGCTGCTTGGCCGCTCGGGAGTCGCGGGCCTGGTAGCGGAACTGCTCCGGGATGATGGGGAGGTCCTCATAGGTCCACTTGCGGAAGCGCGGATCGTAGGCATCGGGGTCCACCTGCTCGAGCAGGTGACCCACGGCGTACGAGATGACCCAGTGGTCGCTCTCGTAGGCATCACCCTTCTGCGTGAAGGCCTCGGGCAGGGCTCCGGCCACGTCACGGGCCACCGACGGCTTCTCGCAGATGATGAGTTTCTTGCCCACGGGGCGGGCACCATAGCACCGGCCTTCGCGCCGAAATCAAGCGGCTTCGTCACGTGATGCCCCTGCAGCGTCCCCCCAACAGGGACCCCCTGATGCTCGTGCTGGCCCTCCCGGTTGCCGTGTCCGCGGTGCCGGCGGGAGGCGGTGAGGCCCCGGCCAACGCGTGGCCGTCGCTGGTGGGAAAGACCGGCAGCGACGACGGCGTGCGCACCCCCACGCCCCCGCAGGTGGAGGAGGGCTGCGCGTTCGTGCGGCCGTACCTCGATCCGGCGTTCCAGCTGCAGCGCGCTGGGGGGCGAGCGCTACCTCATCGGCAACGACGTGCCCCCCGACTTCGATGCCGTGACGGTGTCGAACGTGGTCACCACCGAGCCGGGACCCGACGTGAAGGTGGTGCGCTACGTGCTGAGCACCCCCGGCGCCACCACCCCGGACGCCGGTGCGCTGCTCACCGACGAGGCGAGGCCTCCGCTGGCGGTGTTCCGCTGGAACGAGCAGCGCGGTCACTGGGTGGTGGTGAGCCACGCCTGCTCACCTATCCGCGCGCCCAGGACAGCGCATGGAAGCAGGTCGGGCCCGCCAGCTTCACGGTGCCCCCGGGCATTCCCGCCGGCGTGGACTGCGTGGCCGCCACGGCGTGACGCGGCGGCCCCCGCAGGTGCGCCGGTTCAGCCGAAGAAGGGCCGCGCCAGGTCGTAGTAGGCGGGCGGCACCGTCTTGAGGGTGCCCACGGCCTCGGCCAGGGGCACGTCGGCCACGGTGTCGCCGTGCAGTGCGGCCATGCGCCCCCACAGTCCGTCGGCCACCATCTCGGCGGCGCGCGTGCCGAACCGCGTGGCCAGGATGCGATCGCGGGCGGTGGGGGAGCCCCCTCGTTGCACGTGCCCCAGCACGGTCACGCGGGTGTCGTACCCGGTGGCCTCGCGGATGATCACCGCCAGGCGGTCGCCCACGCCCTGCTGCGCCAGGCGCGCGTGGCCGAACTCGTCGAGCTCGCCCTGCACGCCCGCATCGCCCAGGTCCACGCCCTCGCTCACCACCACGATCGAATAGTCGAGGCCGCGCTCGTGGCGGTTCCGCACCGACTCCAGCACGCCGTCGATGTCGGGCCGCTTCTCGGGGATCAATATGTAGTCGGCGCCGCCGGCGAGCCCCGAGTGGAGGGCGATCCATCCGGCGTGGCGTCCCATCACCTCCACCACCATCACGCGGTCGTGGCTCTCGGCGGTGGTGTGCAGGCGGTCGATGGCGTCGGTGGCGATCTGCACCGCGGTGTCGAAGCCAAACGTGACGTCGGTGCCGGAGAGGTCGTTGTCGATGGTCTTGGGCACGCCCACCACCTGCACCCCGTGCTCGGCGTGCAGGCGACTGGCGGCCCCCAGGGTGTCCTCGCCGCCGATGGCCACCAGGGCATCGATCCCGATCCGCCGGAATCCGTCGAGCGCCGCCTGGGTGGCGTCCGCGTCGCGGAAGGGGTTGGTGCGCGAACTCTTGAGCATGGTGCCGCCGCGCGCGAGCACCCCGCTCACATCCTGCGGCGTGAGCGGCATGGCGTCTGCCTCGAGCAGCCCGCGCCATCCGCGGAGGATGCCCACGTGCTCGTGTCCATACCGGCGCTGGCCCACCTTCACCACCGCGCGGATCACCGCATTGAGGCCGGGGCAGTCGCCCCCTCCGGTGAGGATTCCCACGCGCATGCTCTGAACGTACCCGGGTGCCCGGGGTACGGGCAACCCGCCCGGTCACCGGCGAGCAGGCGTGGAATGGGAACGGCACCGTCACCCGCCGGCCATGGCGCTGCGTGGTGGCGGCGGGCGGGGGTGGGCAGAGCAGCCTCTTCCTGCGCCCCGCCTGGCAGGCGGGCGCCGGAGCGGCAGCGCGGGGCCTGGGGCGCCTCGTGCCCGACGTGTCGATGCTCGCGGGCCAACCCGGCTACTTCACGGCACAGCGCGGGAAGGCGAGCATCGGCGAGGGAACCATCCTATCGACGCCGCCGCTGGCCGCCCCGGTGCTGCGAATCAATGCCGAGCGCCGCGGGGTGGGGCGTTGATACCGTCACGGCAACCCTCGACGGAGGTCCGGTTGCCCGCACGCACCACGCAGGTCGTCGCCGTGCTCGCGGTGCTTGCCGTGGGGCTTGCCATGGCGGCGGGGATCGCCGCTGCCGGCCCTGCCTCGCCCCGCATGCCGTCCGTGGCCGATCATGCGCGCGCGGCGAAGGTGCTGCGCCACGTGGATCCCTCGCGCACCGTCAGCGTGTCCGTGACGTTGCGGCACGACCATCGCGGCGTGCTGCGCCGACTGCACCGCGGTGACACCGGGCGGATCTCCCGCGCGCAGGTGATTCGCCGCCATGGGGCCACGGATGCCGACATCCGGGCGGTGCGCAGGTGGGCGGCTGCCCACGGACTGCGGTCGCGGGTGGGCCGCCTGCGCACGCGGGTCATCATCACCGGGCCCGCCGCGCGCATGGCGGCGGCGTTCGGCGTGCGCCTGCGCCACCACCGGGCGCGCACCGGCCGCACGTACGTTGCCGCCACTCCGCCCGTGCAGGTGCCCCGGCAGATCGCCGGGCCGGCCACGGGCGTCGCCGGGCTCAGCCACGCGCCGCCTCCGGTGCGGCCGACGGGCAGCGGTACGTCCCAGGGCGCCACGGCGCCCGCCCCGCAGGCCGGGGGTTCCCCGGTTCTCGGGGGGTGCGCGACCGGGGTGGCCATGGACATGACCCCCCAGGGCTGGGGTTTCCCCGTGACGCCCCTGGGCATCGCGCAGGCCTACGGCTTCGATGGCATCGGCAATGGCGCGTCGTACCCCACGCAATCCATGGCCATCCTGGAGCTCGGGCAGAACTACAACCCGTCGGACGTCGCGCAGTACCAGGCCGACTGCCGGTTCTCGCCGGGCACCACCATGGTGACCCAGGTGAACATGCCCGGTGCACAGACGCTCGTCGGCACGCGGGAGAACGGCGAGGCGCAACTCGACGCCCAGTGGGCCGCGGCGCTGGCTCCCGCCGGGGCACGGGTTGCGGTGATCAACGTCGACTACCGATCGCCATCGTGGATGGCGGACTTCATGGAGCAGGCCATGGCCCTGCCCAACCTCACCGTGGCGAGCATCAGCTACGACGCCAGCGAAGTGCAGTCGCAGGGCGCGGCGACCACGCCGCCCGAGGAGTACGTGCAATTCCAGCACGGGGTTCAGATGGTCGCGGCCATGGGCATCACCGTCGTCGTGGCGTCCGGGGACCAGGGATCGATGGGGCCACCCCTCACCGCATGCTCCGCGTCCTATCCGTCGTACGGCCTGCCCGGGCAGGCGTCGGTCAACTGGCTGGGGGCCTCACCGGGGTCCACGGCGGTGGGCGGCACCATGTGGCCCGGGTTCATCCGGCCGGCGAGCGAGACGGTGTGGAGCCAGCCCGCGGGCTTCGGGCCCACGCCCTTCGCGTGCGGTGCCGCCGGCGGCGGGGGAGGCCAGAGCGTGGTGAGCGCCCGGCCGCCGTGGCAGGCCATGGCCGGCGCCGGCATCGCCGGCACCAAGCGCCTGGTGCCCGACCTGTCGCTGCTGGCCGGCGCACCGGGCTTCGCCACCATCATGAATGGCGCGTCGTCCATCACCCAGGGCACCAGCGCCGGCGCACCCATCCTGGGGGCCGCCGTCATGCGCATCAACGCCGAGCGGCTTGCCGCGGGTAGGAAGCCCGTGGGCTTCCTCAACCCGCTCCTCTATGGGCCGCTGGCCCCCACGTTCCGCGACATCACGCAGGGCGACAACGACGTCTTCGGCAACGGCATCTGCTGCACCGCCGGCCCGGGCTTCGACATGGCCTCGGGCCTCGGCTCCCCGGACATCGGCAAGTGGCCGGCGCTCATCCCGTGAGCAGGGTGCGCCGCCTGCCGGGTGCGCAGGTGGCGTACGACGTGGTGGGTGACGGTCCGCCCGTGGTGCTGATCCACGGATGGGCGTGCCGACGCGCCGACTTCGACCCCATCGCGCGCGACCTGGCGCGCGACCACCGCGTGCTGGCCATCGACCTTCCCTGGCACGGGGAGTCCACGTCCGACGTCCAACACTGGCCGCTCGACGACCTGGGCGCGCTGGTGGAGGCGATCGCCGCGGACGAGGGCATGCGCGACTGCGCGCTGGTGGGGCACTCGATGGGCGCGGCCGTGGCGGTGGAGGCCGTGCTGGCCGGCGCGGGGCAGCGCGTCATCGCCCTCGATGGCCTCACCTTCATGCACATGTACCCGCGGCAGGCCCCGGACTCCGTCGACCAGGTGCTGGCCCCCTTTCGCGACGACCTGCCCGCGGGGGTGCGCGCGCTGTGCTCCCGGGCCGGGGCTCCCGGCACGGACGAGGGCCTGATGCGGGTGGTGGCGGATGAGATGGCCGCCATGCACCCGCAGGCCGGCGTGCAGATGCTGCAGGCGCTCCTCGAGTGGGACATGGACGCCGCCCTCGATCGCGCCGAGGCCCTGGGGGCGTCCATCACCGCGCTTGCGGCCCGCCCCCTGCTGTCGCCCGCCGTGGTGGACGCCTACGGCCACCGGTTCGACATCGTGCCCGTCGACCTCGGCGGGCACTTCTACCTGCGCGAGCGCCCCGCCGAGACCGCCGACCTCATACGGAGTCTGCTGCGGGGGTGATGTCCTCGAAGCGGTCGATGTCGCGGAGGCCGGGGAAGAAGATGGCCCACAGGCCGGCGGCCGCGATGCTCACGCCGCCACCCACCACGATGGCCCCCACCGTGCCGATGTACTGCGCCAGCACGCCGCTCTCGAACGCCCCGAGCTCGTTGGACGCGCCCACGAACACCCGCTCCACGGCCACCACCCGCCCGCGCAGCCGGGCGGGGGTGAGAAGGGGGGTGAGCGTGGATCGCACGTACACGCTCACCATATCGCTGCCCGACAGCAGCACCAGTGCCACGAACGTGAGCCAGTAGTTGGTGGAGATGCCCATCACGATGGTGAACACCCCGAATCCCGCCACCGCGAGCAGCAGCGCCGGTCCCACGCGTCGGCGTATTGGCCGCCCGGCGAGCATCAGCCCCACCATCACCGCGCCGATGCCCGGCGCCGCGCGCAGCACCCCGTAGCCCACGGCGCCCACGCCCAGGATGTCCGTGGCGATGATGGGCAGCAGCGCCACCGCCCCGCCGAACAGCACGGCCACGAGATCCAGGCTGATCGCCCCCAGCAGCGCCGGCGTGCGGCGGATCAGGCGCAGCCCCGCCGTGGCATCGCGCATGGTGGGCGGCCCGGTCACCGACGCCCGATGCTCGGTGCCCACCGTGCGGGTCACCCCCAGCACCAGCGCCACGGCCACCACGTCGAGCAGCGCCGCGAATGCATAGGGCGGCACGTTGCCCCATGCCTGCAACAGCCCGCCCATGAAGGGCCCGAAGATCAAGGCCCCCTGCCAGGTGGATGACGACAGCGCCATGGTGCGCGGCAGGTCGGCGGCGCTCACCGCGGCCGCCAGCATGGGCGTGAACGCCGCGCTGGCGAACGAGCGCCCCACCCCCAGCCCGGCTGCCAGGAAGTACAGCGGCAGGGCGGAGGTGTTGCCGGAGGCGGCGTCCACGGCCAGCACCACGGCCATCAGCACCACGATGCCCATGCCGATGCTCGTCACCATGCGCCGGTCGAGCCGGTCGGCCATCTGCCCGGCGGGCAGCGCGAAGATGAGCGCGGGGAGGAACTCCGCGAGCCCGATGAACCCGAGGGTCAGCGCGCTGCCGGTGCGCTCGTAGGCCTGCCAGCCCAGGGCGGCCGCCACCACCCCGAAGGTGAGGGTGCTGAGCAGCTGCGCGCCCAGCAGGCGCGAGACGTCCGGGTTTCGCAGGAGGCGTCTGACGGCGTGGTGCTCGGCGGCCATGGGGAGGGTGCTCCTGCGGGGCGAGGGTCCCGAAACGACTGACGCGGCCTGGCGGCCGCGTCAGTGATGGAGTAGCGCATACGGGATTTGAACCCGTGTTACCGCCGTGAGAGGGCGGCGTCCTAGGCCCCTAGACGAATGCGCCACGAGGTCCTGCGGGGTACTGCATATGCACTGCTGGCGCGCATTATTGCGAATGCGGTGCCGGTCGTGAAGTGACTGGGGGAGGAGGACTCGAACCCCCGCTCCTGGGACCAGAACCCAGTGTCCTACCAGCTAGACGATCCCCCATCGCCTCACGGCCGAGGGCACGCTAGCAAAGGGCCGGGGGCGGGTCACTCCTGCGCGTTCATCAGCTCGGCAAGGCCATGGCCCAGCGCCTTCAGGCCCCGCGGCACGTCGAGCTTGTCCAGGTCCACGTGGATGATGTACGCGGTGTCGCGGTCCCTGCGGGCCCGGGCCAGGGCCTCGTCGAGCTGCGCCGGCGTGAAGGCCTGCAGGCCCACGGCGCCCACCACGGGGCCCACCGCGGCGTAGTCCCACTGCGCGATGTCGTTGAACGCGCCGTCGTGGATGCTGCGCTCGGCGCCGTAGCCGTGGTTGTCGAGCACCAGCACGATGGGGTGCACGCCCTCGCGGATGGCCGTGGACAGGTCGAAGCCGGTCATCTGGAACGAGCCGTCGCCCACCAGCACGATGGGGCGGCCCCTGCCGCGGGCGAGCGCCGCGCCGTAGCCGGCCGGCACCGCGAAGCCCATCCCCACGTAGAGGCGCGCGATGTGGAACTGCCCCGTGCGGTTGAGCCGGGCGTCCATGCTCAGATGCGCGGCCACGCCGACGTCGCACACCACGATGTCCGGCTTCTCCACGAACCGCTGCAGGCGGTCGGCCACGACGTCGGTGGTGATGCGGTCGGCATCCTGCGGCCCGTCGGCCCACGCGTAGGGCAACTCGTCCGGGATTGCGTTGGGCGTGATCTCGCCGATGCGCCGCTCCAGCAGGCCGCCGATGGCCTCCAGGTCCACCCCGGGGTAGAGGCGATGACCCACCGAGGTGCCCTCGGCGCCCATGTGGATGCGCTGGTCGGTGGTGATGGACGAGCTGAACGCCCCGGTGGTGATGTCGTTGATGTTCACGCCCACCTCCACCACCAGGTCGGCCGACTCCACGTACTCGCGCAGGCCCGCGGGCGACCCCGCGCCCACGTACACCCCCAGCACGAGCGGGTGGGTCTCATCCACGGCTCCCTTGCCCATGACCGACTCCACGATGGTCATGCCGGTCATCTCGGCGAACCGCAGCAGGCGCTCGCCGTACTGCCGGTTGCGCGCGCCGTGCCCGGCCCACAGGATGGGCCGCGAGGCGCGGTTGATGGCGGAGATGACGTCGTCGGCCGCGGCCGCCACGCGCTCCATCGGCACGAGGTCGTCGATGGACCGGTGCACCCGGTGCGTGGCCAGCGGCGTGGCGGAGATCATGTCGCGCGGAAGCTCGATGTACCCCGGCATCATGCTGGCGCGCACGGTGCGCAGCAGCCAGTCGATCTGGTCGTGGGCCTCGTCCGGGTCATCCAGCAGGACGCAGTGCGGAGCGACCTCCTGCATCATGCGAAACGGTGACCGCATGTCGGCGGAGGGCATGTGATGGATGCGCCGGGTGTCACGCTCGGTCATCCCGGGCGCGCCGCCGATCACCACCACGGGGACGTGCTCGGCGTTGGCGCTGCCCAGGGCGGCCATGGTGGCCAGCGTGCCCACCCCGTAGGTCACCGCCACGGCGCCCAGCCCCTTTTCGCGCGCGTAGCCGTCGGCGGCGTACGTGGCGGCCTCCTCCCGGGTGCAGTTGACCATGCGCATGCCGCGCTGGTCACCGATCACGTGCAGGCCCAGGATGAAGTCGCCGGGCACGCCGAACACGTGGTCCACGTCGTGCGCGCGCAGGGCGTCGATGAGGTACTCACCCACGGTGAGCGATGCGTCCGTGGCCATGGGGTCCTCCCGGGGTCGTCCGCGGCTCAATCTACGCCGCCGGCGTTCTCCCAGTCGGAGTAGAGCGCGGCGTAGCGGCCCCCTGCGGCCATCAGCTGGTCGTGCGAGCCCTTCTCGGCCACGCGGCCGTCCTCGACCACCACGATCATGTCGGCGCGCCGGATGGTGGAGAGGCGGTGGGCGATGATGATCGCCGTGCGGCCGGCCAGCAGGCGCTCCAGTGCCTCGCCGATGCGCCGCTCGGTGCCGATGTCGATGGACGAGGTGGCCTCGTCGAGGATGATCAGCCGGGGGTCGGGCACCAGCGCGCGCGCGAAGCAGATGAGCTGCCGCTGGCCCGCCGACAGCCGCGCCCCCCGTTCCTGCACGTCGGTGTCCATGCCGTCGGGCAGGGCGTCCACGAACTCCAGCGCCCCCACGGCATCGAGCGCGCGCCGCACCTCGTCGTCGGTGGCGCCGGGGTGGCCGAACCGCACGTTCTCGGCGATGGTGCCACTGAACAGGTGGCCCTCCTGGGGGACGATGCCCATGGCGGCGCGCAGGGAGTCCTCGTGCACGTGGCGCAGGTCGATGCCGTCGATGCGCACGGCGCCCTCGTCGGGGTCGTACAGCCGGGCGATGAGCTTGGCGAGGGTGGACTTGCCGGCACCGGTGGGGCCCACCAGCGCCACGGTGGTGCCGGGCGCGATGTCCAGGTCGACGTCGCGTATCACGTACTCGCGGGCGTATCCGAACGAGACGTCATCCAGCTGCACGCGCCCTGCCACGTCGGGCAGGTCGACGGCATCAGGCGCGTCGGCGATGCGCGGCTCGGTCTCGAGCACACCGAAGATCTTCTCGAGCGCCGCCATCGCCGCCTGGAAGGTGTTGTAGAGCTGCGAGAGCTGCTGGATGGGGTCGAAGAACGAGGCCAGGTAGCCGATGAAGGCCACCATCACGCCCACGCTCAGGTCCTGGTCGAGCACCCGGTTGCCGCCGTACCAGAGGATGAGGGCGGTCCCGAGGGCGGCGAGCAGCTCGACGCCGGGGAAGTACACGCCGCTCACCGTGATGGTGCGCATGTTGGCCTGCCGGTACTCGCGGTTGGCCGCGCGGAAGCGCCGCCGGGCCTCGTCCTCGCGCCCGTGCGCCTGCACCACCCGCACGCCCGAGAGGTTCTCCTGCAGCACCGACAGCACCACGGCCACGCGCTCGCGGGTGGCGCGGTACGCCTGCGTGGCCCGCACCCGGAACCACCAGGTCCCGATCCCCAGGAGGGGGAAGATCACGAAGGCGGCAAGGGCGAGCTGCCAGTCGTAGGCCAGCAGGATCACCACCACGCCCAGCAGGGTGAGGCCGTTGATCACCAGCGACGTGGCGCCCTCCACCACCAGCTGGTTGACCGCCTCGATGTCGGCGGTGAGGCGGCTGACGCTGCGCCCCGTGGGGGTGCGCTCGTGATGTCCCAGCTCGAGCCGCATGAGGTGGCGGAACACCTGCCGGCGCAGGTCGAGCAGCACGCGGTTGCCCACCCACGACGACAGGTACGACTGCCAGTAGCCCGCCACCCAGCCGATGAGGCCGATCACCACGAACACGCCGACGATGGCCAGGAGCACCGTGACGTCGCCGGGGATGATGCCGTCGTCGATGGCCACCTGGGCGAGCGCCGGTGCGGCGAGCGTGGTCGCGGTGACCACCAGCATCAGCACGATGGTCACCGCCACGCGCCACCGGTACGGCCGGAAGTAGGGGAGGAGCCTGCGCATGTTGCGCCGCGGGCGGCGCACCACCCGCTCCTCGTCCTCCTCGCGCAGCGGGCCCAGCATGCCGCCGGCGTGCCCGCTTCCCACGGGGCGCGTGCCCACTAGGCCTCCCGCGCGACGAGCTCGTCGGGCCGCGCCAGGCCCTGGTCGTGGATCTCCCGGTACAGGGCGCTTCCGGCGTAGAGCTCGGCGTGCGGCCCGCGCGCGGCCACCCGGCCATCGTCGATGAGGATGATCTCGTCGGCCAGGCTGATGGTGGAGAGCCGGTGGGCGATGATGATGGTGGTGCGGCCCTGCATGACGGCCGCAAGCGCACGCGAGATCTCGCGCTCGGTGGAGGCATCCACCGATGCCGTGGCCTCGTCGAGCACGAGGATGCGTGGGTCAACCAGGATGGCCCGGGCGATGGCGATGCGCTGGCGCTGCCCGCCCGACAGGGTGAACCCGCGCTCTCCCACCACGGTGTCGAAGCCGTCCGGCAGCCGCTGGATGAAGGCAGCGGCCTGGGCCATGCGCGCCGCCTCGCGTACCTGCTCGTCGGTGGCGTCGGGGCGCCCGAAGGCGATGTTGGCGCGCACGGTGTCCGAGAACAGGAAGGGGTCCTGCCCCACCATGCCCACGGCCAGCCGGATGTCCTCGAGGGCCACCTCGCGCACGTCGGCGCCGTCCACCAGCACGCGTCCCTGCTGCGGGTCGTAGAAGCGCGGGATGAGCTGCGTGATGGTGCTCTTGCCCGAGCCCGTGGGGCCGATCAGCGCCACGGTGCGCCCTGCGGGGATGTCCAGGTGCAGGTCGCGCAGCACGGGGCGTGCGGGGTCGTAGCCGAAGGTCACGCCTTCCATGCGCACGTGGCCGCCGCCCACGGGCAGTGCCCGGGGGGGCTCGGCCTCGGCGAGGTCCGGCTCGGTGTCGAGGATCTCGAACACGCGCTGGCCGCTTGCCGCCGCGCGTTGCGCGCTGGCGATCAGGTTGCCGATCGACCGGAACGGGAACGTCAGGATGGCCAGGTACAGGTAGAACTGCACGAACTCGCCCAGGGTGAGCACCTCGTTGATGGTCATCACCCCGCCCACGGCGATGACCACCGCGATCCCCAGGACGGGCAGGAAGCCCATCAGTCCCTGGTAGAAGCTCTGCAGCCGGGCGGCATCCACGCTGCGGGCGAACGCCGCCTCCGCGCGCCGGCTGAAGCGCTCGCCCTGGGCATCCTCCTGGCCGAATGCCTTCACCACGCGGATGCCCGCGATGCTCTCCTCGGCCGTCTGGGTGACGTCGCCGACCTTCTGCTGCACGTCCACCAGCACGGGGTGCGAGCGCTTGCTGGCCCGGGCGGCCACCGCCACCAGGGCGGGGCCCATCAGCAGCGCCAGCAGCGTGAGTGGCACGTCGATGAACAGCAGCACCACGGTCACGAACACCAGGGTGAACGCGTGCATGAACAGGAAGATCAGGCCGTAGCCCAGGAAGAACCGCACGGTCTGGAGGTCGCTGGTGGCACGCGACATCAGTTGCCCCACGGGCATTCGATCGAAGTACCCGAACGACAGCCGCTGCAGGTGCGCGAACACCATGTCGCGCAGGTCGAACTCCACCGCAAGGCTCACGTGCCCGGCGAGGATGCGCCGCATCACCGCGAAGAGCGCGCGGATGACCCCCACCACGATCACGATCAGCACCAGGGGCAGCAGGGCGTCCTCCTGCTGGCCGTTCAGCACGTCGTCGATCACCCGGCGCGTGAGGTATGGCAGGGTGATCGTGCAGGCCATCAACGCCAGGGCCGAGAAGGCCGTGACGGCGACCGACCACTTGTAGGGCCGGAGGAATGTGAGCAGCCTGAAGAGCGTGCGCAGCGGCGGATCCGATCGCGTGGGCGGCCTGCGTGCGGTGCCCAACTGTAGTGAGGGCCGAGACCGCGACCTGATCGCGCGGCTGGTGGCCAGCACGCAGGTGATGGGCGTTCGCGTGGACGACGTGCACTCCGACCCCGACCACGACCGCACGGTCATCACGCTCTCCGGGGAACCGCGTGCGCTCGTGCAGGCCGGGGTGGCGCTTGCGGCCGCATGCCGCGACCTCCTCGACGTCCGCGGGCGCGACGGCGTGCACCCCTTCGTGGGGGCGCTCGACGTGCTGCCGTTCGTGGCCATGACGCCGGACCGCATGCCGGCGGCCGTGGAGTGCGCGCGCCGGGCAGCGCAGCGCATCGGCGGGGAGTTGGGGGTGCCCTGCGTGCTGTACGGGCAGGCCGGGGGCGCCGGGCGGGAGCGTCCCGGCCTGCTGCGGCGCGGGGGCCTGCCGGGGCTGCGCGAGCGGATGGCATCGGGCGAGGTGGTGGCCGACGCCGGCCCCCGGGCCCCGCACGACACGGCGGGCGTGGTGCTGGTGGGCGCGCGCGGCCCGCTCATCGCATGGAACGTGTGGTTGCCGGGGGCGTCGCTGGACGACGCCCGGTCCATCGCCGCGGCGGTGCGTGACGGCGGCGAGGGGGGAGGGCTGCCGTCGGTGCGGGCGCTCGGGCTGCGGTGCCCCCGATCGGGCCTTGCGCAGGTGTCGATGAACGTGGAGGATTACCGCCGCACGCCGCTCGCCGCGGTGGTGGGGAAGGTGCGGGACGAGGCCGCTGCCCGCGGCCTCGTGGCCGGGGAGTCCGAACTGGTGGGGATGATCCCCCGTGAGGCCCTTGCCGGTGCATCCCCCGCCGACCTGGGGCTGCCCGCGTTGCCGCCCCAGCAGGTAATCGACCCAACGGAGGACTGAGGAATCGCCCCCAAGCGCCGCCGCAGGCCCAACGCCGGCCCGCCGCCCGTGAAGAACCCGCGGTACGAGGCCAAGGTGCAGGCAGAGGAATCGGGTGATGCCGAGCCGCGCCGCCACGCCGGGCTGCCCAAGGGCGCCCCGCGCCGGGCGGGAATGCGCAGCGTGCTCATCCGCGCGGGCCTCGCCGCGCTCATCTTCTTCGCGTTCCTCTACTACCTCAATGGCGACACGGCCACCACGGCGTTCATCTACGCGCTCATCATGGGCGTGCTGATGATCCCGCTGGGCATGCTGCTCGACCGGTTGGCGCACCGCATGGCCCTGCGCCGCTGGGAGAAGCAGACGGGCAGGCGGTAGGGATGGCCCCCAGGGCGCCCAAGGGCACGCGGGACGTGCTGCCCGCGGAGGGTCGCGTGCGCGCGCGCATCGAGGCCGTGGCCGCAGAGGTGCTCGGTGCAGGTGGCTTCGGCCGGGTGGTCACGCCCACGTTCGAGGAAACCGAGGTCTTCGTGCGCGGCGTGGGCACGGCCACGGACATCGTGCGCAAGGAGATGTACACGTTCGACGACCGGGGCGGCCGCAGCATCACCCTGCGACCGGAGGGCACGGCCCCGGTGGCGCGCGCGTACGCCGAGCACGGCATGCACAAGCTCCCCCAGCCGGTGAAGCTCTGGTACCTGGCGCCGATGTTCCGGTACGAGGCTCCCCAGAGCGGCCGGTTCCGCGAGCACTGGCAGGTGGGGGCCGAGGCCTTCGGCAGCGAGGATCCCCTGCTGGACGCCGAGATGATCGCCCTTCTGGCCGACATCTACGCGCGGCTCGACGTGCCGGGCGTGCGCCTGCGCATCTCGAGCATGGGCGACCCCGAGGGCCGCGGCCCGTACCGCGAGAAGCTGCTGGCGCACCTGTCGGCGCATGAGGACGGCCTTCCGCGCGACGCCCGCGAGCGCATGCACGAGAACCCCCTTCGGCTGTTCGACATGAAGGACGACGCCGTGCAGGCGGTCATGGCCGATGCCCCGCGCCTGCTCGACAACCTCACCGACGATGCCCGCCAGCACCACGCGCGCGTGCTCGAGGCGCTTCGGCTGATGGGCATCCCCTTCGAAGAGGACCCCTCGCTCGTGCGCGGGCTCGACTACTACACGCGCACGGTGTTCGAGTTCACGTGCGACGTGCTGGGCGCCCAGAGCGGCATCGGCGGCGGGGGGCGCTACGACGGGCTGGTGGCGTCGCTGGGCGGCCCGGATGTGCCGGGCGTGGGCTTCGGCACGGGGGTCGAGCGCATCACGCTGGCGCTGGGCGAGGCCGCGGCGGACGACGCCGTGGTGGACGCCTATCTCGCCATCCCCGACGCCGACATCCGGCTGGAGCTCCTGCCGGTGCTGCGGGGGCTCAGGGCGTCGGGCCTGCGGGTGGAGGCCGGCACGTCCGGCAAGGGCCTGAAGGCCATGATGCGCCACGCCTCCGGGTTAGGTGCCAGGCACGTAATCATCATCGGCCCCCGCGAGCACGCGGACGGCCTCGCGACGGTGAGGGACATGCGGACCGGAGACCAGGTGGAGGTACCCGTGGCGGATATCGCCCAGCACATCGGGCAGGCGGAGGGCGCGCGGTGATCGGCGCGGAGCGGTACCGCACGCACTCCGCCGCGGGAGCGGCCGATGCTGCGGGGCAGGCGGTGCGCGCGTCCGGGTGGGTGCACCGCCGGCGCGACCACGGCGGGGTGATCTTCATCGACCTGCGCGATCGCAGCGGCATCCTGCAGCTGGTATTCCACCCCGAGAAGGCGCCCGACGCCCACGCAGCAGCCGAGCGCCTGCACCTCGAGGACGTCATCTGCGTGGAGGGCGAGGTGGTGGCCCGCTCCCCCGAGACGGTCAACCCCCGCATACCCACTGGCGAGGTGGAGCTGGCGGTCACCGCGCTGGAGCGACTCGCCGAGACCCAGCCGGTCCCGTTCTCGGTGGAGGACGAGAGCACCGAGCCGTCGGAGGAGCTCAGGCTCACCTATCGGTACATCGACATGCGCCGGCCGCGTCGGCTGGCGGCGCTCGAGCTGCGGGCCCGGGTGGTGCGCGCGATGCGCCGGGTGCTCGATGACCAGGGCTTCCTCGAGGTCGAGACGCCCGTGCTCACCCGGTCCACGCCCGAGGGCGCGCGCGACTTCCTGGTGCCGTCGCGCCTGAGCCAGGGCGAGTGGTACGCCCTGCCGCAGAGTCCGCAGCTGTTCAAGCAGCTGCTGATGGTGGGCGGGCTCGAGCGGTACTACCAGATCGCCCGCTGCTTCCGCGACGAGGACCTGCGCGCCGACCGGCAGCCGGAGTTCACGCAGTTGGACGTGGAGGCGTCGTTCGTGGAGCCCGGCGACATCGAGGCGCTCACCGAGCAGGTGCTGGTGGCGTGCTTCGCCGAGGCCGGCATCGACCTCCCCGCGCCGTTCCCGCGCATGCCGTATGCCGAGGCCATGCGGCGGTTCGGCACCGACCGGCCGGACCTGCGGTTCGGAATGGAGATCCGGGACTGGACCGCGCAGGCGGGGGCAACGGACTTCGCCGTGTTCCGCGGAGTGGTGGATGGCGGCGGCGTGGTGCGCGGGCTGGTGGTGCCCGGCGCGGGGGAGGGCGTCTCGCGCAAGGACGGCGACGACCTCATGGCCGAGGCACAGGCGCTGGGCGCCAAGGGGCTCGTGTGGGCAGTGGTTCAGGACGACGGCACGCTGCGCTCGCCGGTCGCCAAGTTCCTGGACGGCCTGGCGGGCGACCTGGGCGCAGGGCCGGGCGACCTCATCACCCTGGTGGCCGACGAGGAGCAGGTGGCGTCCGAGGTGCTGGGCGCGCTGCGCGTGCGGTTCGCCGAGCGCCACGGGCTGGTGCCCGAGGGCATGTGGGCGCCGGTGTGGATCGAGGACTTCCCGCTGGTCGGCTGGAACGCCGACGAGAAGCGGTGGGACCCGCTGCACCACCCGTTCACCGCCCCGCATCCGGACGACGTCGGGAAGATCGCGGGCGACACCGGGGAGGTGCGCAGCCTTGCGTACGACGTGGTGCTGAACGGGCTGGAGATCGGCGGGGGCAGCATCCGCATCCACGACCAGGCCGTGCAGGCCGCGGTGTTCGAGGCCATCGGCATCACGCCCGATGACGCCGAGGACCGCTTCGGGTTCCTGCTGAAGGCCCTGCGCCTTGGCGCGCCCCCCCACGGGGGCATCGCACTCGGCCTTGACCGGCTGGTCATGCTGCTGGCGGGCGAGAAGTCCATCCGCGACGTCATCGCGTTCCCCAAGACGGCCACCGGGGCCGATCCCCTCACCGGAGCACCCGCGGGCGTGGACGACGCACAGCTGGCCGAGCTCGCGGTGCGCTCGGTGGCGCCCCCTCCCGCGGCCGATGGCTAGCGGTGCGTACTAGCCTTCGGCGCGCACCCGACCGTGTGCGCGACCGGACTTTGTTCCGAGCCGTATCTCGTGACCAGGGTGGTGGAGTCGGGGCCGCATAACGCGAGGTCCCGCCCGTCGCCCGACCTGTGTGAAGCAGGTTCGGATCACGCCCCGGAGCGGCACGGTGGGGGCAACGAGGACCATCGGTGCCCCGCCCGGGGGAGCGGGGCACCTTATCCGGGGGCCTCGGTGAGAGGACAGTATTGCCTTTCCGTTCCCTTTACCTCAAGATTTCCTCAAGATGCGGGTTCCGCAGGAACGTCGGTCCGTGCCGTCCGGGGTGCGCCTGATGCCGGCTGAGGCATCCGGGTGGGGTCCCGCGATCGTCGATGCCTGGGGCGAGGCCGGCTCGCCCGCGTGCGGTGACCTGGTGACCGTGCAGGTGCGCGTGTCCGGGGGGAGGGTGACCGACGCGGGCTACCGCGCGCAGGGATGCCGTGCCACCCACGACGCGGCGGACGCGGCCTGCGCGGCGCTCCGCGGGGCCACGCTCGACCAGGCCCTGCAGGTGTCGGAGGCATCGATCGCGCGCGACCTCGGCCAGGCCCCCGTGGGGGATGGACATGCGGCGGGCATGGTGGCCGACGCCGTGGCCGAGGCCTTCGAGCAGTGGTTCGGCGCGCGCCTCGGGACTTCCGGGCCCCCTCCGCGGCCCGGCCGGGTGGCCGTGGCCATGAGCGGCGGCGTCGACAGCGCCGTGGCGGCGCTCCTGCTGTCCCAGCAGGGGCACGACGTGGTAGGCGTGACCATGCGCCTGTGGCACGACCCCGTGGCGTCGCCCGCGCGGAGGTCATGCTGCGCGCCCGAGACGGTGCGCATGGCCCGCGATACCTGCGCGGCCATCGGCATCCCGCACCTCACCATCGACGCCGCGGACCGCTTCCGCCGCGAGGTGGTGGAGGAGTTCGCACGCGGCTACGCCGAGGGCCGTACCCCGAACCCGTGCATCACCTGCAACGGCGAGGTGCGCTTCCGGATCCTCTCGGAGGCGGCGGCCCTGCTGGGAGCCCATCACCTGGCAAGCGGCCACTACGCCCGAACGGGGACAGTCCCAGCCCGGGGACAGTCCCAGCCCGGGGACAGTCCCGGCCCGGGGACTGTCCCCGTTGTCGCTCGTAGCGCGGACTTTGCAAAGGATCAGTCATACATGCTCGCCCGGCTCGAGCCGGGCATCCTTGAGCGGTTGCTGCTGCCGCTCGGGGGCATGACCAAGGATGAGGTGCGCGCCATCGCCGTGCGGCACGGGCTGCCCGCCGCCGATGCGGTGGAGAGCCAGGACGTGTGCTTCGTCGGCGAAGGCGGGTACGGGCCGTTCCTGGAGCGGCATGCGGGGCTGGGCGCGCGCCCCGGGCGCATCGTGGACCAGCACGGAGCGGTGCTCGGCATGCACGATGGCCACTGGCGCTACACGGTGGGGCAGCGGCGCGGCCTGGGCGTGGCCGCGCGCGAGCCGCTGTACGTGCTGGCCACCGATGCGCGGCGGAACGAGGTGGTGGTCGGCCCGCGGGCCGCCCTGGGCCGCCAGCGCATCGAATTGGCCGCGATGGTGGTGCACGCCGCGCCTGATCACGCACTCGACGTGCGAATCCGGCATCATGGGCGACTACTTCGGGGGCACCTGCTCATCACGGGCGATGCAACCGGTGAGGTGGTGCTCGAGGATGCCGCCGAGGCCGTGGCCCCGGGGCAGACCGCGGCCCTCTACGACGAGGGCCGTCTCGTCGCCGCAGGAACCATCACCCGCGCGCATCCCGCGCGGATCGGCACGGAGGACTGAATGAGTTGGTCGGACGTCGCCAGCCTCGCGCTGGCCATCTTCCTGATCCTGGTGGGCGTGGGCCTGTTCTACCTGTTCCTGCGCCTGGGCGGGCTCTTCGGCCAGCTCGACAACTCGGTGGAGGAGATCACCGACGAGACCGTGCCGATCCTCACGCGGGTGCAGGTGACGGTGGACGAGGTGAACGCCCAGCTCGGGCACGTGGACGAGATCATGACCACGGCGGTCACTGCCACGAAGAGCGCTGAGCAGGCGGCCACCGCGGTGAGCAAGGCGGTCACCGCCCCCGCGCGGGCGCTGAGCGGCGTGACGGCGTCGGCGTCCGAGGCCGTGCGCTCGTTCAAGGCACGACGCGCCGCGGGCCAGGCGGACGAGCCGCCGCGCGTGAAGCACGAGAGCCCCTATTGAGGCGCGTCCCCGCCCCGGTCCTGCTGATGGCGGGCGCGGTGGCCTGGCTTACCGCCCGCGAGCGCAATCCCGCGCGATGGCCCGCGCTGGTGAAGGAGGACGCCCGGGGGCTCGCCCGCGACGCCCGCGAGGCGCTGGTGGACGGCGTGCAGGCGGGCGTGCGCGCGGAGCGCGCATTCGACGCCGACCTGGACGAGGCGCGCCGCCGCGCGCGCACCTGGTAGCGCGCCAACGAACCCGCCGGGCGGCCAGGGGGCCGCTGGTAGATTGCCGCCCGTGACGACCGCCGATATCCGGGAGGGCTTCCTCCGCTACTTCGAGCGCGAGGGACATCTGCGGATCCCCTCCGCGTCGCTGGTGCCGTTCGAGGACGATCCCTCGGTGCTGCTGACCATTGCCGGCATGCAGCCGCTCAAGTCGTTCTTCCTGGGCCAGGCGCAACCCCCGGCCCCGCGCATGACCAGCGCGCAGAAGTGCTTCCGCACGCTGGACATCGACCAGGTCGGTCGCACCGCGCGCCACCTGACCTTCTTCGAGATGCTCGGCAACTTCTCGATCGGGGACTACTTCAAGGACGACGCCATCCGCTTCGGTTTCGAGCTGTCCACCGAGGTGCTGGGGTTCGATCCCGAGCAGATCTGGATCACGGTGTTCGAGGGCATGGACGGCGTGCCCGCCGACGACGAGGCGCTCGAGAAGTGGGTGGAGATGGGCATCCCGCGCGAGCGCATCCAGCGCCTGGGCGAGGCGGACAACTTCTGGAAGGCCGGCCCCACGGGCCCCTGCGGCCCCAACACCGAGCTGTACCTCGACCGCGGTCCCTCGTTCGGGCCCGAGGGCGGGCCCGTCACGGGCACGGACCGGTTCCTCGAGTTCTGGAACCTGGTGTTCATGCAGTACGACCGCGCCGCCGACGGCACGCTCACCGACCTCCCGGCGAAGAACATCGACACCGGCGCGGGGCTGGAGCGCCTCGCGGCCATCCTGCAGGGCAAGGAGACGGTGTTCGAGACCGATGGCTTCCGCCCGCTGGTGGCGTGGGCGGAGCAGGCCTCCGGACGCGCCTATGGAACCGACGCCCGGGTGGACCGCGCCATGCGCGTGCTGGCCGACCATGGACGCGCCATGACCTTCCTGGCCGCCGACGGCGTGCGTCCCGGCAACGAGGGCCGCGACTACATCCTGCGCCGCATCATCCGACGCGCCGTGAGCGAGGGCGCGTACCTGGGCCTCGAGCCCGCCCGCCTGGTGGGCCTGGTTGACGTGGTGACCGACGGCTACGGCGACGCCTACCCCGAGCTCACGCAGGAGCGAACCGAGGTGATCGACACCGTCGGTGCCGAGGCCGAGCAGTTCGCCCGCACGCTCGAGCAGGGCACCCGGTTGCTGGGGGAGGTGCTCGACCGATCCCGTGGAGCGGGCGTCATCAGCGGTGACGATGCCTTCCGGCTGCACGACACCTACGGATTCCCGCTCGACCTCACCCGCGACGCGGCCGAGGAGCATGGCCTGCAGGTCGACGAGGAGGGCTTCGAGCGGCTCATGGGCGAGCAGCGCGAGCGCGCCCGCGCCGCCGGCCGCAAGTCGGGCGGGGTCGATCGCCAGGCCGCCGAGGCGCTCGCGGCGTCGTGCCCGCCCGCCCGGTTCGTGGGCTACGACCAGCTCGAGGTGGTCACCACCATCGCGGCCATCCAGCCGCTCGGCGACGGCGAGGCCCTGGCCAAGCTCGCGACCTCGCCGTTCTACGCCGAGGGCGGCGGCCAGGTGTCGGACCACGGGTGGATCACGGGCAATGACGGGCGGGCCGAGGTGACCCACGTGCTGCGCGTCGGCGATGACCAGGTGCTCCGCATCGTCGTGCAGGGGGATCTGCCGGCGGGCGCCCAGGTGACGGCCCGCGTGGACGGGGCGCTGCGCCACGCCACCCAGGCCAACCACACCGCCACGCACGTCCTCAACTGGGCCCTGCGCCAGAGCCTGGGCGACGGCGTGCGGCAGGCGGGCTCGTACGTGGGGCCCGACAAGCTGCGGTTTGACTTCACCCACCGCGGCCGGATCGAGCCCGAGGTGCTGGCGGCGATCGAGGCCGACGTCAACGCGCGGGTGGCCGAGGACTCCCCCGTGCACGCCGATGTGATGCCGCGTGCCGACGCCGACGCCATGGGCGCCATCGGGCTGTTCGAGGAGAAGTACGGCGACGTCGTGCGCGTGGTGCAGGCGGGGGACTTCTCGGCCGAGCTGTGCGGCGGCTGCCACGTGTCGCGCACCGGCGAGATCGGCCCGCTGGTGATCGTGTCGGAGGGCAGCACCGGTGCCGCCACGCGCCGCATCGAGGCCGTCACGGGCCTGGCGGCGGTGCAGCACCTGCGCGCCCGGGAGCAGGCTCTCGAGGCCGAGGTGCAGCAGCGCGATGAGCGCATCCGCGCGCTCGAGTCGGACCTCAAGCGGGCTCGCGCGGGCCGCGTGGACGTGGGCCAGGTGGCGGCGGGCGCCGAGGACGCGGGCACGGCCCGCCTGCTTGCGGCGCAGGTGGAGGCCGCTGACATGGACGACCTGCTGCAGCTCACCGATCGGGTCAAGCAGGCCGTGGGACCCGGTGCCGCCGTGGTGCTGGGCGCGGTGGCCGATGGCAAGGCCATGCTGGTGGCCAACTTCGACGATGCAGCCGTGCAGGCCGGCATGTCGGCGGCCGACCTCATGCGCGAGGTCGCTCCCGTGGTGGGCGGCGGGGGAGGCGGCAAGCCCGGCATGGCCCGGGCGGGCGGCAAGGACCCCTCGCGCATGCCCGAGGCCATCGAGCACGCCATGGGCGTGCTGAGGTCGGCGGCCGGATGAAGGCCCTCGCGCTCGACCTCGGGCGCGCGCGAACGGGGGTTGCGGTCACCGATCCATCCGGCACGATCGTGCGCCCGCTGCCGGTCATCCACCACATCGACCGCCCCGACGGCACCGCGGCCCTCGACGCCCTGCTGGCCGAGCACGAACCGCAGGTGGTCGTGGTGGGCAAGCCGCTCCTGATGTCCGGCACGGCGGGCGAGCAGGCGCATCAGGCGTCGTCCTTCGCCGGGCGGCTGCGACGCCGCACCACGGCCCGGGTGGTCCTGTCGGACGAGCGCCTGTCCACGGCCGAGGCCGAGCGCCGCGCGCGCGAGACCGGGTCGGGGGCGGACATCGACAGCCTCGCCGCATGCGTCATCCTCGAGGCCTGGCTGCGCGGGCAGGCGGCGGCCGCATGAGCACCCGGCGTCCCCGTCCCCAGCGTGCCACCCCCGCGGGCCGCACCGTGCTCGCGGTGCTCATCCCCGTCGCGGTCCTGGTGGCCCTGGGCGTGGGCGCGTTCATCTGGCTCGCGGGAGGCAGCGGCGGCGATGGCGCCACGGGGCCCACGTCGACGTCGGCGACCGTGGACGTGCTGTTCATCGAGGGGCTGCGGCGCAGCGAGATGGCCGAGATCCTCCAGGAGAAGACCGGCATCCCGGCATCGGACTACATGCAGGCCACCGATCCGTCGCGCCTGGGCCAGCGCCTGGCGGGCACCAAGAAGCCCACGTCGCTCGAGGGCTTCCTCTTCCCGGCCACCTACCCGGTGGACCCGACGAAGCCCGTGCAGGACCTCGTGGACTACCAGGTGTCCACGTACGAACAGCGCACCGCAGGCATCAACTACGCCGCCGCCCGGCGCAAGAACCTCACCAAGTACGACGTGCTCATCATCGCCTCGCTCGTGGAGCGCGAGACCAGCGATCCGCGCGAGCGTCGCCTGGTGGCCGGGGTCATCGAGAACCGCCTGCGGGCCGGCATGCGCCTCGACATCGACGCCACCGTGCAGTACGCCGTCGGCGCGTGGAAGCCCGAGCTCACCAGGGCCGACCTCGATACAGACTCGCCCTACAACACGCGGAAGTTCCCGGGCCTGCCGCCCGGGCCCATCAGCAACCCCAGCGAGGAGTCCATCCGGGCTGCCGCCAACCCCTTGCCCTCGAAGTACCTGTTCTACGTGTCGAAGAACGACGGAACCGGGCTGCACTGGTTCGCGCGCACCGAGGCCGAGCACATCGCCAACATCCGCCGCGCGGCTGCGAACGGCGGGGAATGATGTCCGGCCCGTGGCCCACCGCGCGCACGCGCTTCGCCGG